>ERZ1673693.858-NODE-858-length-28628-cov-54.197564_pt1 | contig 28628 bp, 26 predicted proteins | sample MGYA00580223_ERZ1673693 | MGnify/ENA primary metagenome ERZ1673693 (study PRJEB41218, sample SAMN15661741) | gut metagenome | host: Homo sapiens | place: Canada: London | collected 2015-08-20/2019-03-30 | study: EMG produced TPA metagenomics assembly of...
TTTATAAATATATCATAGTAAACTTACAATAATCTTAATCTTGTAATAACATCATATTGAACTGACGGAGGAGGAAAAGGCGGAACAGAGGGCACTCGCGCTCAAACGCTATCAGGACGAGGAGCTGCGCAAGATACAGGCACGCAATGCAAGGCCGAAAGCACACAAGCCGCAGACGGACAGCCAGCCGACATTATCACTCTTTGACAACTTTTGAGCCATGAAACCGAGGAACAGATTTGAAAAGGCGGTGGCGGCTTCCAACGTGAAGCTGACCGCCCTCAGTCCCAAAGCCGTTGAATGGGCTGTAAGGAATGTCATTGTACATATCGCCTTCCGCACGTCCGGCCATAACTGCACGTGTGGCGACTGCGGAGCGAAGTTTGACCATAAGGGAAAAAGCAAATCAGTATGCTGTCCTCATTGCGGACACCGCTTGCAGGTAAGTGACACGTTGAAGCGCAAGGAGGTGCAGTCCGCCTATTTTTCTTCCTTTGAAGTGGCTGACGGTCTGCAGGTGCAGCGTGTGTTCCTGCTGAGAGCCGTATGCCGGAAAGGTATGAAGTTGGATGCATCCTGCATGGAGGTATGCCGTCTGTGGCTCAATGTTGATGGCAGGATGGCGGTGACATCAAGGGCGAGGACATTGGGCTGGTATGTGGACAGCTTTAATTGGTGTACAGGGATTGACCTGAAGATTTTGTCCGAGGTGCATTGGGTGATTTCCGATACATACGTTTACCCACGTTACAAGGTGCTGCCCGAACTGAGGCGCAACGGCATGAAAGGCAGGCTTCCCGATGGCTGCCATCCGGCAAGGCTGATGAAGGCGTTGCTGACGGACAGCCGGATAGAGACGATGATGAAGTCCGGGGACTTACAGGCCGTGGCTTACTTTGTGAGCCGCCCGTTGGATTTGGACAAATGTTGGCAGTCGTACAAGGTGGCCGCACGGCATCATTACCGCCCGTCCGACTACGGCCTGTGGTGCGATACCGTCCGTTTGTTGGAGCAATGTGGGAAGGACATCCACAACGCCACGTATATCTGTCCCCAAGACCTCAAAGCCGCACATGACCGTTGGCTGGACAAAAGGAACAAGGCGGAGGAGAAGCGCAGAAGTCTGGAACAGATGTTGAGAGCCAAGGCGAAGGAGGCGGACTTCTACAGGGAAAAGTCACGTTACTTCGGGATTGTCATCAGCGATAACGACATTGAAATATCCGTGCTTGACTCCATAGAGGCATTTCAAGCCGAGGGAAGCACTCTTCACCATTGCGTGTTCCAATGCGAGTATTACGCCAAGACGGACAGCGTTATCCTGTCGGCACACGACCGCCAGGGCAACCGCATCGAGACCGTGGAGTTCTCATTGAGCCAGGGGAAGGTCATACAGAGCCGTGGGCTGTGCAACTCCAACACGGAATACCACGACCGGATTGTAGGACTTGTAAACGCCAACGCCTACCGTTTCTTGGAGGCGAGGACACCGGCATAATTCCTTGAATGTTCTGCCCCCGGCCTGCACCGTGAGGTGCGGGTCGGGGACTTTTCAAAATCGGGTTGCTTGCGCAACTCTTTGGAATAGACGGCTGGAACTATTTATTCGTCAGGAAAATATTTGTCAATCAGTTCTCCGTTAATGGAGATGATATTGTCTATCTGCAAAACAGTCCCATCTTCCAACGTGATAGTCCTTTCGTATTCATCGCATTTTTTTATTACTCCTGTGAGGGTCACGTATCTGCCTCCTGCCTTCATGTCATCTGGAACAAAACAGACGATAGTCAATCGGCTCTTTTCCGCAAGGTTTTCTATGGCACAGGCAAGGCGTGCAGAGAGTTCCTTTTGTTCGTCCGATGACAACATCTGCTTCGGAGCGGTCTGCCGGGCGGTCTCGGCTATCGCTTCGTCATGCCCGGTCAGGGCGGCGAAGGGCGCGAACTGGGCGGCACGGTTTATCATCGGCATCGGCTTCCGGCTCTTGGAAACGTGGTGGGGCAGGTGGATGATGTCGTCATATCTACTCATGGTGTCCTCCTATCTGCCGGTTGCGTTCCCTTTGGGTGGCCCCGTCCGCATAGTTCAAGCCTTTGAGGATGGCGTTCTTGCCGAACTTCTTCTTTATCTGCAGCACGGCTTCCTGGCGGCGGCGTTCCTTGGCCAGCATCTCTTCTTCGGCTTTCTGTTCCTTTTCCTGTTGCTCATAATCGGTGAAAAGGTCGAGCTGGACTACATGGCTGTTTGGCTGTATATCCGTCTCGTGCATAAGATGGTTTGCCGACAGGGTGATGCGGCGCACCAGCAGGTCGGGGTTTACGATGCGGTCAAACAGTCCGCCGGCCTTCTCCATGAGGATTGTTTCGGAAGAGGTCGGACGCTCCATGTTTACTGTTCCGTGGGCATGAACAGGGACTTGTCTGCCGTAGCGGTCGGTCGCTATTTTGCCCTGATACTTTTCCTTGATGTTCCTATTTGTCAGCGATTCGGTGTCGTAACCGATTGTCAGCACAAGCTGGTCGGTCACCAGTTTCTTGTCAACCAGGTCGAGTGAGACACTGTCCGCCATTTCCAGCACCACATTCCGTGCCTTGGCTGCCGTGTAGGGCGACTGGAGCACCTGTCCGCTGCTGACTGAGTTTGTTTCCGGACGGTATGCCTTTATCAAGTCCATAGTCACAGGTTCCCATCCCCAGGCATGGTCTATCAGCAGCTCCGCATTGACCCCGAACAGCTTATACAGCAAGTCCTCACTCTCAATGGAACAGCGGGCGATGTCGCCCATTGTCAGGATGCCGTAGGTGGCCAACCGTGCGGCAATTCCACGCCCCACTCGCCAGAAGTCCGTAAGCGGTGTATGCTCCCATAACAGACGGCGGTAGGTCATCTCGTCCAGTTCCGCGATGCGCACGCCGTCCTTGTCGGCAGGCATCTTCTTGGCCACTATGTCCATTGCCACCTTGCAGAGATAAAGGTTCGTACTGATTCCGGCGGTGGCGGTGATGCCTGTCTCGACCAGCACCTCCCGGATGATTTTCATGGCCAGCTCGTGAGCCGTCATCCGGTAATTCTTCAGGTAGGATGTCACGTCCATAAACACCTCGTCGATGGAATAGACATGGATGTCCTCCGGGGCGATGTAGCGGAGATATATCTCGTAAATGCGTGTGCTGTACTGGATGTAATGCGCCATGCGAGGCTGTGCCACCAGATAGTCCACGGCTAGCTCCCTGTGTGCGTCCAGTTCCTTTTTCGAGTGCGATTTTCCGAAGCGTCCCCGCTGCCGGTTCACCTCACGCACCCTTTGCACCACCTCGAACAGCCGTGGCCTGCCGCCTATTCCATAGCTTTTCAGCGCGGGCGACACGGCCAGACAGATGGTCTTTTCCGTCCGCAACGGGTCGGCCACGACCAGGCAGGTGTCGAGCGGGTCAAGTCCCCGTTCCACACATTCCACCGAGGCGTAAAATGACTTCAGGTCAATGGCTATGTATTGTCGTAATGAACCAGCCTCCATGATACTTGCAAACCATAATTTATTATATTGCCAATAAAATTATAATTACAACAATAGCCAATATCGCAATCCACATCCACGCACTTCCATTGCTCTTGGATTTTGCTTCTGAGAGCATTCGTTCCAGATCTCGACTCCTTTCTTTTGCCTGGTTAAGTTCTTTCAATGATTCTGCATTTTGTGCTGTTGCTTTCTCTAAGCTAACTTGTAGTTTAGAATTGGTTTCTTGCATTTTCGTAAGATTCTTGCCAAGTTCTTCTTGCTGTTTCTTATGTTGTTCCTGAGCTTTTATCTGATTTTCGTTGAGTGTTTTTAATTGTTCTTGCAATTCTTTGTTCAGTTTGTTGGCTGCCTCTATTTGTTCATTGTGCTTTTTGTCTGCTTCTTTTTGGGCTTCTGTTGCCTTCCTTTGATTTTCAGTAAGAGAACGGAGCTTTTCTTGCAATTCTTTATTCTGTTTATTTGCAGCTTCAACTTGTTCATTATGCTTCTTTGTAGCCTTTTCTTGAACTTCTGCAGCCTTCTTTTGATTTTCTGTCAATATGCGCAGTTTTTCTTGAAGCTCTTTGTTTTGTTTCTGCCCTGCCTCAATTTGTTCCTTGAACTGCTTCTTTATCTGCTCAGTTAGAACAGCTCTTGAACGTGTTTTCTTTTCATTTACATTTTCAACCATTTCGGAAAAATACTGCCCCAGTCCGTTTGGAGTCGGTGCTACCTTATCTACGATTTGCTTGATGAACAGCTTTTCTTCGACATGACCTATGGCACAGATAATAGGAGTTTTTAGTTCTACAATCGCAGTTAAAACACTCAAATCGTCAAGTTTCTCTATACCACCGCCACCGCCTCGGACTACTGCAATTACATCATATCCTAAGTTGTCAATTTGTGTTATTTGATTAACAAACTCAGAGGAATTGGAGAAATTAACTCTGTATTCATCAAAATCAATAGCTGCTTTTGACGCATTTACACCTGCTTCAAAATCACTCAATGTTATTGATGTTTGAGCAAATAGAAGTGCAATTTTAGGACGTTTGTCTGTATAGAGTAAGCCCTCAATAATTCCGTCTACATTCTTGAAACCGCGTTCTGATTTTCGCTGGCGAAGTTCAATTCTTTTTATTTCGGTTTCATTCACAGCTTGATCTTTTACTACATCAATACGACTTACATTCAGTATGATCTGAATGAAGCCTTTTCCAGTAATCTTCCTACTAATTACACCGCCGACATCTACTAAGTTGCCGTTTTTAAGATTCTCACGCAACTGTGGAGTAATGCGTAAAGTCAATTCTTCTTGACCATCCTCATCCCGTAGCGTATCGTAGCAATACGCCCAGTTGCCTTGTTGGGGATTAGCAAGGTATATTCCTCGTAGATAAATCACTTGCGCATTGACAGATTGTCTCGCCAATATCGAATTAAAAATACCTATAATCTCTGATGGTTTATAGGTATTTTGCGGTAAATTGGATGATTGTGATGTTAGCTCGTTCATATAACTTCTTTTATAGCAAGAGATGAAAGGAATACACAAAAATTGGTTGGTAGAGCAGGTTCACAAGGCTCATCCACGCCATTGTTATTCCCTCTTGTCATGATACCGACAACCTTGTTCCCCATTAAAACCGGACTGCCACTGCTTCCTTCTTTGAGATTCTTTGAAGTTAATGCTCCAAAGTAGTTGCCCTCATTGAAGATGTCGTTAGCAACAATTACTTCACATTCAACTGTTTCTTCTCCTAATTTCCTATAACTTATGCTTTGCAACTCCATTCCATTTTCAATCTTCCCGTCATATAATTCAAGTTCGCTTATAGCTCCTGGGACTGGAAAAACAGCAAGGTCATGCTTCTTGCTGTCATTTTCATCGCAATCGAAAAATATAGGATTTGACAGATTTATCTTTTCTCCAAACACTCTAATTGAAGGATTCTCGGCATTCTTGATTATATGTCCTGATGTAATGAAAAGGTCGCTGATAATGAAGCCACATCCTTCCACATGGTTTGAACAATCAACAGGTAATATGTAATGCTTTACATTCATAACCTCCAATAATGTTATAATTTTAACATCAATAATTAGTAAACGCTATACATTATCTATCGGATGGGAAATCTGCGGTTCATGCTTCGTTTTACCGATAGATAAGCCTGCAATAACAGTTGCACCAGCTTGATCTAACAGATATTTGAAATTCTCCATGGAACGCCCGGATGTAATCACATCATCGAACAAGATGACGAACCTGTTTTTGAAATAATAATTATCTACTGTATATTCAGCTTGTGCAGAGCCACCAAGATGTTTTGCCTCTCCCTCGCTTGAAACATTAACATAATCATATCCGTTACTCATACCTGTTAATGAGCATAACTTAGCGGAAAAGTCTTTATATCTTCTTTCTGTTACAATCCTTTTAGATGAAGGTATGCAAACAAGTGTTAGTTTACTTGTCTTATCTCCAAAATAACGCTGTATTACTCGTTTTATTAGTGGAATGACTTCATCCATGGCCTGCTCATGTCTAATCGAAATTTCAAAAGAGGATTGTGGTTTATTAGGATTTGCTTTGAAATCCCAAATCAAATTCCTAATATCCCAATCTCTTTGATCCACATCCCAACCGCATGTCGTTGGATAATAGTAATAGAGTGAGAAGCAATGTAAAGTAGAATAGCTTGGCTGTGGCCACGAAGACACGCATGACTTCATATTACTTATTTCCTGTCGCCGTTGCTCTTCTTCCTTAAGCTTACGTTCATGTTCTATACGCAGCCTCTCAATTTCTTCTAATTCATTGTTCTTAGCTTGAATTGTCTTTTCCGAACTAATTATTTTTATAATTAAGGAAAGCTCACAATTCTCTATATCCACTGAACCAAAGATTGATATGAAGCCTTTTAAATTTTCACGCTGGATGCGTTTCGCTGTTTGTCTTAACTCTTGTTCATGTTTGTATTTGTCAATATATAAATTTATATCACTTCCCTTATCTACAATGTCGTAGTAATCAGAAATGAAAACAACATATTTTCCGTATTTTTCTTTATTATATGCTTTAATTGCATCTAAATTTTGCTCCTTAACATAACAGGCTTCATCAAATGATACCCCAATCTCATCGAATTTAGCACGATATTTATAGAAATCCGATATGGTAAAACTATCCACAAAATTAAAATTCACTCCATACTTTACGGAATCCAATATGGCGCGTTTCAACTCCACCTCATTTTCAAGGCTTATATTAGCATGAAAACTGTCTATTGGGCTGATGTCGCGTGAAGATAACAAAATAGATAACTCACTTTCTTGGTCTATGTTTTCTTTTTCAAATGAATTTATGGGCAAAAGTGTTGATTTGCCAGCTACTAACATTATCAGATTAGCATCTCTTTCGTAAAGTTCCAAAAAAGACTCTTTAACAAAGAAATCGTCATCATCTATTGTTTTCAGTTCAGCTAATGGTATTTCATCAAAGTTTCTTCCTTTTGAAAAACATTTCCAAGCCCGTCTATATTTGATTTTCAAAAAATGTGCTTTAGATAAGGTTGCGGCAATATCAGTAATCTTGTCTCGTTCCAATGCAACTCTTTGAATTTCATCATATGAATGGGAATGAGAAGATGATGATAAGAAACGTTCGACAGCTTCCTTATGAGTTGTAATATATCGAATATATGTATCCATGTAACCCTGCAAGGTACCTATTTCCCTTGCATGGTTTGCAACAAACTTATAATCAGCATATTGCAATTCCTTAACAAAAGACTTCCCCGTCTTATTATACAACCATTGAAGGCCGTCTTTCTTATTCTTAAGAATATCAGCATATGTTTTTATCCAAACAGCAACCTCCCTTATTTCAGAAATGTGTTCGGCAACAAAAATTCTCTCCTTAAAATTTTTCTTTCTTGGTAAATCTATATGATCTGCCCATATATTATAAGCCAATTCCAGTTCACCAACAGCCTCATTGTAGAAGGCTTTGATTTCCTTATAGCGCTTATTCTGGAATAAATACATGAAAACTTTCATATCAACCTAATATTATATAAGCATTTAGGATATTTGAAATCGTTGTCCTGAAAGATTTTAACACCACCTAATATTGTGATTTGACCTGCATTGCATTTTGCAAAAAGTAATCTTGAATTATTGTCGGTCATAAAAGTATGTAAATCGGCATTTTCTTGTCGAGATACATAGCCCATTTCAAAAAATATATCACCACCATTAGGAGCTAATCCGAGAAGTTGATCTATTTCAGCTTTTTTCTTCACAGGTAACCATCGAAGCACTTTAATCGCCTTATTATCATATTTATTATCAAGCTCAGCAAAAAGTACGCAATAAGATTCTTTGCCTTTCGTATAAGGTGCATAATATTGTTGTCCTACAAGAGTATATGTCCTTTCAATGAATTTGTTAGGAATATCAATTATTTTAATGCAACTTATATCAGGGAAATTATATACTGGCAAACCTATATCGTCTATTTTATTTACCAAATATGGTGATTGCGCATCCATGACAGCTGGTAATATCCTGTGAAAAATTTTGTCAGTTTCATCATGTATTACACCAAAACTTATCCTTACAAGCTTTCTGCTGCCTTTCCATTCCATAATCTCTTTATAAAAAATTCCTTTGAGACAATCTATCTTTCCAACTTCATGGTTGCATACAGGAAAGAGTAGAGCTATTTCAAACGTAACTGGTAAAAATCTATGGATTATATTACTGAACATGAAATAGCCATTTAGCTTATTCACAGGCTGCTCCTCACTTGTATCTACAAAGATACTGAATATCTCCTCCTGTTGGGGAATAGGTATTCCTATTGTAAGATTAGATATATGTATTGCTTTCTTATAAGATTCATAAAGTTGCATATGTAACTTTTCAACTCCATCTACATAAAGTGGAGGAAATGGTGGCAAATCTCTTTTATTCATAGCATTTACCTTATTAAAGTTATTATTTCATCAGCCTTTACGATTGCATGAGTATAATTCGACTTCAACAAAGCACTTTTCTCCTTTGTACCCCAAAAGCAAGCAACACTTTCAATTCCGGCAGCATTTGATGCCTGAATATCTATAACCCTATCTCCGAACGAAATAGCATTTTTAGCAGAACAACCTAACAGTTCAAGTGCCTTTAACATTGGGGCAGGATGTGGCTTTATTGGCTTTGCATCGTGATACGCGACTATATTTCCTACGGGTATGTTAAAATGCTGTACCACTTTCTCTACGTAAGGTCGTGGAGAGGTACTTACTATGGCTGTGTTAATTTTAAATTTGCGAATAATCTCAAACACATGTTCGATGCCATCGTACAACACGCATTGAGGAATTAAAGAATAGGCAAGAGACCAATTCCTTTCGTGTCGTGCTTGTTCCACAATGGTCGTATCAACAAGGGTCAAGTCTAAATCAAAAATGATGTTTCTCATATGGCTAATCAAACAAAGAAGATTTAATTTCTTTCACGCTCATAATCTGTTTGACGACATCAGCGATATTGTCATTTCCAGATATATATATCGCTCCTTGTTTTACAAGGTGTGCATTACCAAGACATTTCTCATGGTTGTTCGTTGATTCGTCTTTGAATTTCATCGCATATAGGGGCTTTCTTGCTTTTAAGGTTGTTGTGGCGGCGTGCATAGTACCACCTTTGATGCCTGTTTGAATGACTAATGTTGCTAATGAAAGCCCTGCTTGCAATCTGTCTCTTGCAACGAGAGAATATCTATTTACACTTTGTCCGATAGAGTATTCCGAAAGCAATAATCCTCCTTTGTTTACTATTTCCTCTGCCAATTCTTGATTTTCAGATGGATAAATGGAATCATGATCTAATCCATTGGCAAGAAAGGCTGTCGTTTTCCCTCCAACATTCAATGCCCCTCTATGCCCACAAGTATCACACCCTATTGCTAATCCAGATACAATGTTGAAACCTTGTTTAGCAAATTCACCGGCGATATATGTACCGCCATTTATCCCTTCGGGAGTCGCTTCACGTGTTCCAATAATAGCTATTGCAGGCAATCCTATTATGGAAATATCACCTCTGTACCATAAAAGCAATGGGGGATCTAATTTCCCTTCTTCGTCTATTGTCCGTTTAAGAATATCTGGATAACCAGCATCATAATATGAAATTAGGCCGATGTTAGCTTCTTCGCTCTTCTCAATAATACGTTTGGCATAGCTATTCGCTTCCACGATGTCTTCCTTGACAAGGTTTTCAAATTTCTTCCCTTTCTGTTTTTTTAGAACATCATACACATCATCAACATCAGATATTGATGACTTCTCGCTCTCGCATATCTTGAATATGGTTTTATTGCCAATTCCCTTCAACTGTTGGAGGGTTAGTATCATTCCTTTTGATAGTGACATATGATATATTTTAGTTCTTAGGTTTTATGTTATCAAATGTGAGTTTGGGTAGTGAGTTGATGATTTCTATCGATTGAACAGAAAGGTTTACCACAGAAAGCAACAAATCCAAAATGTATCTTGGTTTGTTGTGCTCTTTGCTCCAATCGTTCGGGTCATTGACAATTAGCGATTTTGAGTCCTGTGTGACAGCATATCGCTCCATTATCCATTCGATAGCCGACTTGCCGTTGACAATGTATTCGTAGGCCTTGAACGGAATGTTCTCAATGGTGATGTGGCCGTTGTAGATGATTTTGCTCTTGTTGGCTACGAGCTTGCCGTTCTCGTCGCGGACTTTGGCAAAACGCATCTTTTCCACAGCGAAGTGCTGATAGATGACATCCGTCCATTCGCTTTGCCAGATGTCAATGTCACCGCTGACTTTCACTCCAAAGAAACGATGCGCCAGCATGGGCATGGTAGCAAAGAAAGCATAATCACCGTCTTGCCCGGTAGCTTGCACGTTGATGCCTTGCTCGTAGTTCAGGTGCAGGTCGGCCAGTTCTTTTCCGGCTTTATAAAAGGCCATAAAATCCTGCACGTTATCCACAATAGGAACGCGAGGTAAGGACTTCTTCAAGTCGTCTGCGAAGCGTTCACGGTATTGTGAAGAATGAAGCAATCCATACACATAGTAGAATATATGTTCCTTAGTAATGGCTCGTGAGCCTCCGAAACGGTTGCGAACTTCTTTCAAAATCCAGTCGGTTACGCCGTCGCGACGGATATAACGATTGGTTTCTGTATCATCGAAAAGGGAGGCTTGCGGATTTTTGTTTTCTTCGTACCAATATAAAGGGAACCCTTGCCCTTTTTCTACTGTATCAAGTGGTGATAAATGTTCAAGAATTAAGGATGAGAATCCTTTATTGGCTGCAACACCAGATACAACAATAGCTTTGTTTGGTACTTGTGCTTTAGGGAATATATGTGGCGATAGTCCGATGTTCTCATTAAAATATTTATCAAAATAGAGGTTTGACTTTACAAATGGTCTATAGCACGCAATTCTATCGCAATCATAAGATATACTATCAGGAAATGTAAATCCCTTTGTCGCTCTATTTCTTAGTATGGCAGTCCAACTAATGTGAGTCGCATCCATATTTACAAATTCATTAATAGGGCATGTTGGTTTCTCATTTGCATATCGTTTGATTTCAGCATTATAATTTTTCATCATTTTTGATACGTTGTTATTCAACGCGTTGAGTGAAAAATTAAAAGCCCAAGCATCACGATTAGTACATATTCCTAAGTAATATGTAGAGAATACGGATTGGGATTGTTGGTTAAATTTCTTATCTGGGAAGAGTGGTATAAGACTATCAAATACACCATCACGTTGATTTATCCAATCTGACTTTTTATTAGGAGTGATAATTTGCCAATCCAACTTTTGTGAAGCAATGGAACGGAAGTCCTTTACCATTTTGAGTTTTTGCTCACGAGTAAGGTAGTCGCCGATGTCGTGGTAATGAATAGTGGCTTTTTGCCCTTTCTTAGCCGGATTCTTGACAAGGAATGTGATTGCAATGGGAGTGCGTGAACCGCTGCCAAAGATTTTACCACCCTCCTTGCGTGACAATTCGCCCGATGTTCGTTGATTGCCACGCAGATTCAACACATAAATAGACGTAAATTCTTCCTCAAAGCATCGGCGCATACCATCTTGTGCATTACCATCAATCCATGCGCCGTTGCTTATAAAGGCAACAATACCACCCTCATCTTTAGGAATACGGTCTGAAGCCCAACGGAATGCCTTTATATAAGAATCTCGTAAGGCTGCAACTGCAAGAGCAGACGTGTTATTGCTCTCTTTTCTATAAGTTTTCAGTATTCGTTCATCCAGTGCAGGATACGACAAATTCTGCGCATTGTCATTGGCCGACTTCTGCCCGATGGAATACGGCGGATTACCCACAATTACCCTCACATGCGTAGCCATCTGCTTCTTTACCCGTTTGGAGTTGTCTTGGAAAAACTCCGTGAATAGCTCGTTGTGCTTCTTTTCCGCCAGTTGGAAAGTGTCCGTCAGACAGATGCTGCTGTACGGCAGGTAGGATTCCCGACGGGTGATGTCATGGAACACCGATTCGATGTTTACGTCGGCGATATAATAGGCCAGCAGCACAATCTCGTTGCAATGGATTTCATTCAGGTACTTACGCTCCATGTCCTCCGGTCGGATAAGGTCGGACTGTAACAGCCGCGTGATGAACGTGCCTGTGCCTACAAACGGGTCAAGGATATGCACGTTAGGCTCTGTCAGTGAAGTGCCGAACTCGGATTTCAGTATGTCGTTTACGGAATGGATGATGAAGTCCACGCACTCCACGGGCGTATAGACGATGCCCAGCTTCTCCACGGTAAGCGGAAACGCGCCTTTGAAGAACTTTTCGTAGAGGTTCTTGATGATGGTCTGCTTCCCTTCGAGGTTATCGATGCCGCCGACATTCGTCCGTACCGATTGGTAGAACTTCTCTAATACTTCGGTGTCTTTCTCAAACGCCTGCTCCTGCAAGAGGTCAATCATGTGCTGCATGGAACGGCTCACGGCGTTGTTGTTCACGAACTGGTAATCCGAGAACAGCGCATCGAACACCGGACGAGTAATCATGTGCTGTGCCAGCATCTCGATGGCCTGTGCCGCATCGACGGACGGGTTCAAGTCGCGCTGCAAACCCTTGAGGTATTCGTTGAAGGCCTTTTTGTGTACACCGGATTGGATGAGCTTAGATATGCGCTCGATGAACTTGTGGGCGATAAGACCGATTTCCTTTGCCCAATTTTCCCAATAGAGGCGGTCGCCGCACTTCTCAACGAGCTTGGCATACATCCCGTCCTGCAACTCCCCGAAGCGCAGTTCCAACTGCCGGGCGATTTCTGCTTTCTCGATTTCCCGCGCTTCGGCCTCACCTTCCTGCGTTCCCAATCCCGGACGGCCTATGGTTACGGACGGCGTAGAGGTCTGCTTGTTTGGCTTCTGCTTGTTTAACGCAATTTTGTTCACCATCGCGTTGAAACGGTCGTCGTGCGAGCGGAGCGCGTTCAGGATAGCCCAGACCACATCGAACGTCTTATTGTTGTCAAGTGCTTGCTCCGCTGAAACGTCGGACGGAACGACAATAGGGATGATGATATAGCCGTACTTCTTCTCATCGGACTGTCCCTTGTGGAAAGTACGCATAACGCGGCCTACCGATTGTACCACATCCACCTGTGAATTACGGGCGGAAAGGAACAGCACGGCATCAAGCGACGGCACATCCACGCCCTCGGACAGGCAACGCACATTGGTTACGACGCGGCACTCCCGGTCGTTCTCCGGCTCGTCGGACAGCCATTGCAGGATTTCGTTGCGCTCCTGCGAGTTCATCGAGCCGTCAATGTGCTTGGTGGCCACGGAAACGGTGTGCGACAGGCTTTCCGCATCTAAGTTCTCCTCGTACTTCTGGGATATTCTCGGAAGCACGGAAGCGATGTACTTGGAAGTCCCGGCCTTGCTCTCGTTCCCAATGGCGGAACAGAAAGCCACGGCGCGGCGCATCATGCGCGGATCGGCATCCCATGTGCGGTGGTCGTCGCCGCGCACCATCTTGGAAAGTCCGTTGATTACGCCTATCAGTTTGGATGTGTCGTCAAAGTTAAGTTCGGTAGTCTTGTCGGTTATATCGCGTTTGATGTTCTCCGGCACGTCGTCTTCGCTGACAGTCAGGACAAGAACTTTGTAGTCGGTCAGCAGCCCGTTCTGCACGGCATACGAGAAGTTCACGCGGTAGAACTCCTCCCCGTAGAGTGCTTTATCGTCCATTGAGCAGAGGATGCAGTCCTTTTCCGAAGCCTTGATTTTAGCCGATTCCCCATACAGGCGCGGCGTGGCGGTCATATACAGCCGCTTGCGGCCTTGCACATTGTCATTGGAATGTATTTTGGTAAAGTTGCTCTCGTCCTTGTCGGCAATCTTCACGCCTGTGGTGCGGTGGGCTTCGTCACAGATGATGAAGTCAAATATGCCATACTCGCCGTTGGTCTCGGCAAGGATTTCCTGCTGCGCCGCATAAACAGCATCAATGGACTGGTAAGTGGAGAATACAACCACCAGCCCGTCGTGCTGGCGGTATTTCTTCAACTGTGCGGCGATGGACTTCGGATTGGTGGACGCAGGCACGGCAAGGTCAACCACACTGTCATCCGTATCATCAAAATCGTTGCGCATTTTTCGTGAAGCCTTGGCATCCGAACAGATGCAGACGGCCTTGATGGGTTTCTTCGCATCAGCAGACCATGCGTTGAGCGACTGCCCCAGCAAGGCGATAGACGGCACCATGAATAGCACTAGCCCACGACCGTCAAGTAACTGTTCTGCGATGAGTAATGAAGTATAGGTCTTGCCCGTTCCGCAGGCCATTATGAGTTTGCCTCGGTCGTTGCCGTCCACCACGTAGTGAGTGTATGCTTTGGATATGGCGGTAAGCTGATGTTCACGTGGTTTCTTCCCTTCAACAAGGGCGGAATCCCCCGTAAGCCCGTCTAACAGTTTCTGCCAATCGACAGGCGACGAATTGAGGTCGGCCAGACCGATACGTGTCACGGGCGGCTCTTGGTTGCGTATGGCTTCCTCTGCATTGCATCCCCAATGGGAGGTAGTGGAAATCCATACGCGGTTGGAAAAGCGTGTAGTCTGGAATGTCACCTCGTTGGTGAAAGTGCGGCTTGATGTCGCAAGGAATGAATCGACGGCAGGCTTGTCAATGGCTGTATCCTCGGCGTAGCACTTGCATTGGATTGCCCAATAATCGCCCATTTCAGTCTTGGCCACGAGGTCGATGCCCGTATCAGTGCCTCCGAAATCCTTGCGCCCGGGGAATTCCTCCCACAGCCACACCTTTTCCAGCTCGTTGTAGCGTGGGTCTGTCAGTAACCATGAGCGCATCAGACGCTCAAACTTTGTACCTTTATCCTTTTGAGTAAAGGATTCCGACCTAAATTTATTTAGTATTTCGTTAAATGTCATCTTATTTATAATCAATAGTGTTCCAATGTAGTCGCCCGATAAAGAAATACAACCTATTTCAACTACGATTTAGTTCATTCAATTTAGTATTTAATCAAATCTATGGTGTATCCCTGCGTTTTAGCACAATCACACCGTTTTAATTTGCTAAGATAGTCATTTTTATTGAATTAACGTGTTTAATATCTGATATTTAACATATATTGCGATGTGCGGACAATCTTACGTGAATTATTTAATTATAGAAAATCGGAATGCATTATTTTGTAGGTCAATTATTTTCTAAAAATATGTGACGACAATTAAGCCATTTGTCTAACTACATGTCTGCGACACCAAGTTAGTTACAACTGAAAGTACATAGCTATTGGTTGGGACAGCCCCAATCCGTTGCCATAGAGAGAGCCTGCAAGACTCCGCTACACTCCATTTCGCAGGTTCTCACAATGGCAACGGTCTTTGGAAAACAGATTAGGCTTGGATGCTATCCTATAAATAGGACTTGCTTTATGTAGTTTTTCTTAACCACCTTCGGGCATCTTGGCCGGGTACGTTTTACCGTGCAAAACTACTGCGGACGGGAGAAATGTCAAGCACCGCCATGGGCTTTCGGCTGGAGGGCTTGACGGAAGCCTTCCGCAAATTTTCTCGTCCCTCCAAAATTGGGGTATTCCGTCCGTACTCTCCGGCCTCATGCTTGCCTTATTCTCCCTTGTGTCCGCAGTGGCCATTTGCACGTAAAACGGTCTTCCCGACCAAGAAGCTCAAAGGAGCTTCACAAAAGGGAAAAGTATCAGATTTCACAACTCTTAAAAACAAGAATTTATGCGGACAAGAAGAATGACTATCGAGCAAGGCCGGAGAGTGGGCATAGACCGCTTTCCCAACTTCCACAAGAGCGGAAGCGTCAGGGGCATGAAACGGCTGTACTACGGCAAGGACTGCTTGTTGGTACGTTGTGGCAGCTACATCTACAATGTTTCCGCCGAGCCGAGAATTTACTATCAGGCAACCATCTAAAACTTTTCAATTATGTATGAAACAGATTTTCCCGAATACGGGCAGCAATGCGAACTGGTCACACCGTGGCGTGGCTACCATCGCGGAACGATTGTGGGCAGGACTGCAAAAGGCTTTATCGTGCAGTTCAGCAGCGGAACAGAAATAGAAGTGTATGATGACGAAATAGAATTTGACTGATATGTGCAGACTGACGACACCCCAGTTGGAGGAAGCCTTGGAAGGCTATCCCCTTTATTCCCAGGACGGCAAGGGAAAAGAAGCGGTTTGCCGTGCTATCTTTGCTCTTGGAGCGGTACGCTGGTTCATCCTTGAAGGTGAGAGAGAAGGGAACGACACCATCCTCTTTGGCATCGTGGTAGGACTTGCGGAGGATGAATACGGCTATATCTCTCTTAACGAATTGTCGGAAGTGGAGCTTGACCTTACGGCACAAGGTTTGGGTAAGCTACAAGTAAGGCTACAGGAGAATTTTACTCCTACGCCGTTAAAGAACTTGCAGGACTTCCGCCTGCAGCAGTTCTTAGCCAGATTTGAACATTAACCCGTCAGCCGTGGTACAACCAATCAAGTGCCACGGCTGACATAAACATCAGTAACCATGCGAACGAGAAACAAGATTATAAAGGAAGTCGTCCAATGTGCAGAGACAAACGGCTGGCATGTGGATGCAGAGAAGCATCAAGACAAGAATATCCTCATCTTTGAGTTTTCCCAATTCACTCCTGCCGGACAGGATTTCTTCTTTTCGGCCACGATGCAGGGACGCAGCCTTAAAAGCCTAATAACTGACATGGAAGAGTATTACGAGGGTTTTGATGCAGATGCGGAAGCCTATCTGTGGCTGGACGGCAACGGGCACGGTAAAAATGGCGCACCGTACCATATGAAAGACGTACTGGCCGACATGGAAGCGGCAGAAGATATGGTCTGTAAGCTGCTTGAAGCGGTCAGGGGGCTGGCAGATTGACCACAAATACAAACATGGCCTGCCATATCTCCATTGGTGTGGCAGGCTATGATTTTTTCATCCTATCTCCGTTTGCGCCCTTTCTTCGGGAGGCCGGCAGTCTTGTAGGCAATCAGGTCATCACCATGGAACTGTATCCTCAGATTGTCCTGCGTCCGGAAGAACGGCAACGGCCTTTCCGTATGGGTAATGTAATCATAGATGGTACACCGGTGTATGCCGAGGAAACGCGCCGCTTCGCTCACCGAATACGACTGTTCCGGCTTTATCTCTAAGAACTTCTTGCATAAATTCATTGTGCAAACATTTTTTTGCCGATAAAAATACGTCAAAAGCTTATACTGAATTACATATCAAACAATGGAATATCAGATAGTTAATAGGATATTTTAGGAATATAAGCGCCTTATTACCAACCACCCAGTTACCGACATGATAGTGTTATGCTTAATCGTGTCGAATGATGATGTATGTTCTCCCGTTTTGAAAAAAGCATATATTTGAGGGTTGACAGCGTTGACAAGGAAGCCTGTGTGCAAAGTTGATAAATTAAATCGTTGCAAGTGGTTGTAATACAGAATATTATATTCTTTTCTAAAAAAGAGTAAGAATAATATATGTTATCGTGTTTGTCAACCGTTGGCAATGAATATCAAGGCGTTTCACCAAAGTGACTACCTTTGTCAACGTTTGTCAACGCAATAATCTTATAGGAAGTATCTGATACGTTGCAACTTATCTGCTGTCAACACAGTCAACACTTAAATGTGTGCCTATTATATTCCGAAATACGCTTAATAAAAAAGGCCATCCGAAGATGACCTTTCAGTGTATGTCTTTTGATTTTATTCACTCCAAAGCGGTTGGCTTTGCCAGTCCTTAACAAATCCCATAGCCGAAGTATCTATCATGGGATATTTTGACAATAAGGCAACAAGACGCTGCTTGAATGCGTTATTGGGACGGATAATGTCTACAAAGTGTTTCAAGATACAGAGGGTAAAAAACACACGTCCTTGTTGCACGTTGTTGTCTACCCAAGGGCGCAACGGCCTTGTCATGGTCAGTGCGCGTAATGAAAGTGAACGGTTCCACAATCTTGCATGGTGGCAACATGAGTTCCGGGTCAACGTGACAATGGTCATCCATGAAACGAATACAGGGACGGTCAGACCAAAATACCGTGCAACCTTTTTGCGTATCTGGTTACTTGCTATGTTTTCATACAGTCGGGTCAAAGTACCCAAAGGTATTATCTCGGCAATCATCCATGAAGGAGGGTACGGGTCATCATAAGACTGCTTGAAATGAACTATGAAATCCTCACGGCTGGTTTGTATCTCCTTGTCAATAAGTGTCAAAGTCTTATTGAATTTGTTAGCATGGGCAAAACGTGAGGGGTTGGTCATCCAGAACACGTCATCGGTCTCGGCGCATACGATATTTGTAATTGTACTTCGGACTGCTACCTCTATCCGCTCAATCTGGTCAAAGACAAGTTGGCGGAACTCCCTGTCAAACTCATATAGGCTTATGGCACTGCCTAAGGTGCTTCCACTTTTGTACCTGTGTTCGGATTTAGGTACTTTAAGGAAAGGGTACAAATACCCGGACAAGCGATAATAGCCTACCGACCGCAATACGCTTTCGGCATCATCTATATCTGAGCAGTCTAAACCTCTGTCTTGAAGAATGGCCAGAAGTTCGGTTGGAGAAGAATAATGTTTGGTATATCGCATATAAAAATAAAACGACCCGCCGATTTAAGCATTGTTAAGAGGCTTGGCGGGTTCTTGTAGTGCAAAGATATGGATAATACTTGATACTACCAAATCCTCTATTGCTTTTTCTTATAATTTCATCACAATCTCTATGTAGGGCTAACTGTTAGCCAGCATAAATACCTCATTTAACTATCCTTTATGGCTTTTGATACATTAAAATGGAAACTCTTTCTGCATGGCTTCATCTGATGCAAGATTTACATCTTCTGCGCTGTCATGTTCGACCATCGTTTCTTGGACATCAGTTATCACTTCCGTTTCAAGGTCAAGCCCAAACATATCCTTCAACTGCTGGTAATCAAAGCATAACGCTTTCGGACGATTGACCTTGATTTTCTTGACCTGTTCGTTGCCAACCATTTCTATCGTATAATCAGGCATACCGTTTGGCAAGAGTATGGTGAACCTGTCCTGCTTCAAGCCAAGATAGGTTGGGTGCGATTTCAAATAGGACAGAATTGTTGACCAGTTCGAGCGGTTGGTAGTGACATTCGTATTCCGGCTGTTGAACAGAGAAGCCACCGCAGCCATATTCAAGTACAAGATGGGACGTGCTTCCTTAAATTCCATATCCTCTTTCGCGGATATGGGACGGAAACTCTTTAGGTAACGGATGCGGTAATGCGCTTTCTCTACGCACTTGCCCATCGTCTGGAAGCCTTGCAGCATGTTCCAGAAGTCAGCAACCTCAGAACTTTCCTGGGCAAGCTCGTTCTGGACGCGCATTCCCTTGACGGCGGTATCGAACAGGTCGGTATAGCTGAAAGGCACATCCAGCACGGTTTCTAACGTGCGGAACGTGGCCAAAGGAATCACCCAGTTGCCGAAAATGCGGTCATGTATCGTCTCGTCTTCCATCTTGGTGGCCAGTTCTCGCTTCACGATGGAGTAGGTATCCGCAAAATTTTTCTCGAACAACTCCCGATGATTCAGTATCTCTATGGTCAGGTGGGTCAGTCCTAAGTTGCATAGGGCTACCAAATCTTCATAGCGGCTTTTCTCCTTTTGGCTGAACGAGGTCTTGGAAAAGGCGAGGAACAGGACACGGGTGTAGAGTGCCATGTCCTGCGTGGGCTTGTCTTGTCCGCAAAGCACCACACCTGTACTGACAATGGTCTGTGCTGCCATGCCGTCCGTACCCGTGTTTTTCTTTGTCTGACCACCGCCTCCCCAGAGACCTTTCAAATAAGCAATCTTACGGATATCGAGGTCGTTCTTGTACTCGTCAAGTACTACGAGCGTGTTGACAGCCTGCGATACCCGGTCGTTCATGGCCGGTACGGAAGTGACACCAAGGTTTGGTGGATCCACTCCGTGTAGAAAGAACGCCTGCAATGAAGTGGCAAGCGTTGTCTTTCCTGTTCCCTTTTCACCGAAGAGGTTTAGGATAGGGAAATGCCTCGTGCGGCGGAAGATTACATCCCGGAACAGGGTGGATAACAGGTAGCAGAAAGCAATAGTAGCATTCTCGCCGAACACCTCCATCTGTTGTTTTACATAGTCGTATAGTTTTATGCCGTTACGGTTCTCGTGCACCATCAGACGCTCGAACTGGAAAATCTCCGGATTGTGGATGTAAATTTTGGACATGGCAGGAATGTAGTATGCTTTTCCATTGACACCACGGACAATGCCGAGGTCATCCACAGCTTGGAATTTCCCATCAAGAAGAAGTCCGTTACCAAAGGCGAAGAAGCCTTCTACAGCATCCCATCCCAATTTACGCACCCGTTCCGCCGTGTCGGTTTTGGAATAGAGATATTCCTTAACACGGTTGAGCTTGTCTATCTTGGCCAGCCACACATAGTTGCCCACGGAGCCGACCTTCTGTTGGAAGCTGTTCAGCGAACACAGTTCGGACTCCCTCAACTCAATGACACGGCATATATTATAGGTGTTGCGCATACGGAAGATGCGTGTGCCGTTGTTCTCGTCCTCGATGTGGAACAACGGTTCCATGATGAAATTGGAAATCCTTGACGGTTCCTCGTCGTCATCCCCGGTGGCGTAATAACAGTTCTCCCGGATGAACAGCCCATGCTGGCGAAGCAGTTCCGCTTCACGTTGTCTTTCATCCATAGGCGTGAGCTTGTCCTGCCTTTTCCGCGCCTCGCCACGGGCTTGCGTGACGGCATCACGCCACAGTTTGGCCTTTCCGTAGATTTTGGCTAGTTCATCAATACACTGGTTAAACACCAGCTGGTCTTTCACATAGCGCATCAGGTCTGCAATCTCCGACACGCATTTCCGTTCTTCCACCAAAGAGTCCGCGACAAGAAAGCGTTTCTGTGCCAACCAGACAATAAACAGCCTTTCTTTCAGTGAGGTGTAATCCTCCCGGCTATGAATGAAACTGTCTGCATCGTTCTTTCCGGGTTTCACATCCCAGCCGTTTTTACCGACGGGGATTTCAGCAAACGGCAGTTCCCTTACGGTTACATGGAAACCTTTCCTGACAGCGGCTGTCCCGTTTGCCATGACCGCCTCGAATCCCGGTCCGAAGGGTTTGCCTTCACTGACATCGGAATCGGGGATGAAGCATAATGAAGTGGTGTACTTTTTCAGTTGCTCAAACTGGCTGTCCGTCCATGCCGTTCCCAATGCGGCCACAGTATTGTCGTAGCCGATAGACTGCATACGCAGCACGTCAGGCGCACCCTCCACGATGATGAAGTATTCCGCACTACGTTCCCGACTCGCCTTGTCTATGCCGAACAGACATTCTCCCTTGGCATATACCGCACTGTTTGGAGAATTGATGTATTTCGGTGCTTTTGGGTTATTCCCGATGTAACGGGCGGTATAAGCGATGATGCGTCCCCATCTGTTGCGTATGGGAATCATTATCCTGTGTCTGAACATGGCATATACATAGCCGTCATCTCCACGCCGGAGCAGACCCAGCTCGAAAAGCACATCCTCGTCCAGCCCTTTTGTCCGGCAGAACTCCATGAACGCGCCTCCGTCACGCGGCGCGTATCCGATGCCTGCGACCGAACAGAACTCTTCCGGCCATCTTCCGTAAGCATATTCACGGGCAAGGCGGCTTTCATCACTGTCCGGCATCAGCAGGCTGCCTACAAAAAAGTCCTGTATATGGCCGAGTGTGGCAAGAAGCGTTTCCTTGTGCCGAATTTTTGCTGCCTGCTCCTTGTCCAGTCCTTCCACATACTCAATAGGAATATTGTGCTGTCTGGCCAGGAACTCGATGGCCTCCATGAAGGAAAGGTTCTCTTTCTCCATGATGAATGTGATGGCATCGCCGCCACGGTTGCAGCTGAAACAGTGGAACAGGTTCTTTCCCGGACTGACAGAAAAAGAGCCTGTCCGCTCCTCATGGAACGGACAAATGCCCATCAGGGTCGAGCCTTTCCTTGACAGCCTGACATACGGTTCCAATACATTCTCGATGGAAAGCTCCCTGACCTTGTTGATTGTTGACTCGCTTATCATAAGGTGGTCAGGAGTTTCCAACAGTCAATTATGGACTGGCCGGAGTATTTTGGACGGCTGGCATTATCGGGATTAAGCGGCTTGATATAGCCGCTTTCCTTATATTTTCTAAGCGTCTTGTAACTGACACCCAGTTCCGCGCAAGTACGCTTGACCGAATAAACCCCTTCAGGGTCACATGTTGGCACTAATTCTCTCATCCGCTGTAATGTTTTATCGTATGCCTGTTCCGTATGTCTCATGAATTACAGTATAGGCATATCCTGATATTGTTTTCTTATTTATTTTTATCTAAACTATTTTTGTTTATATCGGAAGAAGTATTATCGAAATAGTCCTGAACCGTGCGTTGCAGGAGGCGGAGGTCAGCCGTCCTGTATTCCACTTTGCCGGGTCTCTTGTAGCATACCACTTTCCCTTGCCGTCTCCATCTTTCGACATTCCGGCGACCGAACATCTCGTAAGCCTTCCTCTGGCTGACAAATTCCGGATCTGCATTGTCGGATTTCAGGTATTTGACAATTCTTGCCGCAAGATCGTTCAGGAACGTGTCATAAGGGATTAGGCGGTCTAAAAACTGGAGGAACTGCATAAATCCAGGATTTACAAGGTACGCATTACGGTAATGGTCTGTTTCTCCCTGTCCGTCCGTGTCTTGAACTGACGGTTGTAGATGGCACCAAGTTCCGAGGCTTGGGTTCGGACGCTTTTCAGCCTGGAGATGTGGAAGGTGATTTCATCGCCAACTTCGAGTGCGACAAGCGCGGGACGGATTTTTTCCATGTTTTCTGCCATAATATTTGTTTGTTTAATGATTAATGTTTAACTTTGTAGTCACTAATTCAATTTGTATTATCGGCAAAATAACATAAAAAGGTTTATATAGCCAAATATTTGTTTGATAATTGTTGATTTAATATTGCAATTTAAGGTTTGACCCATGAATATAGATATAAAAGACGTACATGTGGGACAGGCTATTGACCAACGCCGCAACGAACTCGGCCTTTCTAAGTCCGAACTTGGACGCAGGCTTGGCATCCCCCAACAGCATATCAACCGCCTTCTGGAAAGGGAGACGATGGAGACCAAGCGGCTTGTCAAGGCTTGCAAGGCGTTGGACTTTAATTTTTTCGCCTTGTTCTGCCCGGTCAACCCCCAGATATCCGCATACCTCGCGGCAGTGGCATTGGACGGGGGAGATGCCAATAACAACATTGGCGATAGCGGACTTGCCGCCCAGCTTACTGCCGAACAGGCCAAGGTGGAAAACTTGAACGACACTATCAAGTTATTGAAGGAACAGATTGATAGCTTGAATGCACAAATAACTCGCCTTGATTCTAATCTGAAGGATAAGGACGTTATCATAGAATTATTAAAAGAAAGGAGGTAATAAAAAATAGAAAGTATAATTGATCTGTTGAATTTATTATACCCATTACAGATATTCGAAAAATTAGCTAAGGATGTGTTTGTCAAATCGCTTCGTACGATTGATTATATACACACCGCAGCAACTTTATAGCAGACGCACATTAGAATCTGCCACTTACAAATCACTTACAAGAATTTTCTTATTTGCTGATTTTCAGGTGCCAATTAATGTCGCACAAGCTGCTGTAGAGGAATAAAGCTACTTTAGAAGCAAAATTAGTTCAAAACAAACCTTGCCACTTACAAAACACTTACCAAGGTATTGTAACATACTGAATACCATGGCTATATTGGAGTAGCGCATGCGGCTCTCAAAGAGGCATAAAACGATATACATGCGACGAAATCCTCCCGAACCAATCGGTTCGGGAGGATTTTTATAACCACGACCGGCAACTCCTATTCAGCGAATTGCTGCGCCACCGCCGCATCGTAGTCGGCATTGGTAAAAGTATAGGTCCAACGGGTTCTGACCGCATGAGATGCCGTTACCTCCTCCTCATAATTCCAATCGATAGTAGAGTCCTGCCTCGAATAATAATCGGAATCGCGCGGCGGCTGATACCCCTTGATATAAATCGCTTTAGTCCCATCCTCAAAGACAACTTCCACATACCGGATATAGCTCGACGGAGGTGGACAGTATGCTATTGCCCCATCCACCCTTTCGCTCTCAAAACTTTCGCCCGGCTCTATGATTTCGTTTTCGATTACCAACTCACCGTACTCGCGTGCCACGGAGAGCGTAATCCGGTGATCGCTGTCATTGGCCCAGATAAAGTAACTAAAACCTCCGTAGTCTGTATCGTTGCTACATCCCGTCATACAATACGCCAGCGGCAACGTTGCCAATATACCGAATAATAGTCTTTTCATAATCGAAACATTAGGAGGGATTGTTTGTAAAATATTTATTCCCATGTAATTTACAACATTATAACGACACACACAAATTATTTACAAAAAAGAACAAGACACCGTCCATTATCAAACCAACCACCACATGCCTCTTTAATCATAAAAAATAATTTTCAAAATACAGCACGTATAAACCCCACACACGATCCTGTGACAAATACTGTTCGATCTCAGAGTATCTCCATTTTCATTCGGCTCCCCAGGATTCGGCGAAACGGAAATTTTTCGTACCTTTGACTTCATCTTAGGTACTCCGCCTCGGCAAAGTGCAAATATAAATTTGCTCATACGGCCGGTTCGTTCGTATCTTTGTTTTCGAGAGAATCTAAATTATCCGACGGCAGCAAGGAATCATTCCGGCAAAAGCCGTATCGAAGTCTGCAAAAGCTATGAAAAAAACACTGCTGGCAATACTTATCTTATTCAGCGCTTTCTACGCATCGGCACAGGACAGAGGTTCCTGGGGCATAGGTCCGAAGATCAATCTCTACACCCATACCGGCCGGGGCGCCGTCTTCGGCATCGGCGGCTATTTCCGATACAGCCTGACCGATGCGCTGCGGCTGGAAACGGGAATCGTCATTCCCTGCAAATCGGAATGTTCGGTGGACATCGGGTGCGACGCCCATTATCTCTTCCACATAACCGAACAATGGAGCCTCTTCCCCACAGTCGGCGTCAATGTGAACGACTTGGGCAAATGGTCCTGCGGCTTCGATGTGGGCGGAGGCTGCGACTACCGGATCACCCGCCGCTGGAGTACATCGCTCATGTTCAAATACCGTTTCCAGACAGCCATGTTCGCACGGAATCCGATCCTGATCTCCCTGGGCGGAACTTTCACATTCTGACGGAAAAACACGGCGTTTATCGCCATTCAGACCTGCGATTCAAATGCTTCGGGATCGCGGATTGTACATGCCCACCCTCCCTTCCGAAAAGAGCATACTGGAATAATGAAGGTTCCGACCGCATCCAAGAAAGAGGCCGCCCAAAGCAAAATAAAGTTTCGGCGCCCGAAACGAATCCGGTATAAACGAATACAGCCTCCAAGGAGAATCCTACACACGTCGCTGAATACCCGAAAGTCCAGCCCGTTTTTCGCCTCCGACCGCAACCGTTCCGGACCCATATTACGTATTCAGTCCCCTCAATTCCGCCCCTCGGAAAACGTTCTTCATCAGCAAAGGGAAAAATGATCGAACAGAAAAAACACCGAACCGACAGCATAAAAGAAGCCCGGAGCAAATTGCTCCGGGCTTCTTATTTCCTCGAGTTCTCTCTTTAGAAGCAATAAACGCACGTAATACCGAAATTACACAATGCCCGTTCGTTGAACTCGGAATGCGATCCCCCGTCCCAATAAGCGATTCCGGGACCGAAAGCCGGCGACCAGTCGAACGAAAGACGTACCGGAGCCCCCTTGAAGGCAATACCCAGTTTAGCCGAGCCGGCCACGCCTACATAAGCGTAATGCCCTTTGCCGCCCACATTGATACCTGCACCGGCATCGAAGAACCAACGACCTGCCGACGGCGTCCAATCCATATTGCAAACATTCCAATTATACAATACCGAGAAATCAGCCGTCACCGTACCGCCGGCATTGGCCCAATAAGCACCGAAACGGGCTTCCACATAATTATCGTTGCTGAATACATACTGTCCGACAGCCTGGAAACCGGATCCGATACGACCACCGACCGTCCAATTCTGGGCAGATGCCGACCACGCGAGCAAGCCCATTGCCAATGTAAGTAAAAGTTTTTTCATCGTATGAAAATTTAAAATGATAAAATATTATATGTCCTATTTCTAATATATAAAGGTAATAAAAATTTTCCGGAGTTTACCCCTTTCTCTGGAAAATTTCAACTTTTAGGCCAATGTCGCTCTCTTTTCGGTCAATCCCGTAACTTTTACCGGAACGCCCCCTATTTAGTCTTGTACGAGCATTTGTAACGACCCTTCGTCAAGCTCATCAACTTACTCTTAATCAGATTTCTGCGCAAAGGCGACAAGCGATCCGTGAAGACGACTCCTTCCAGATGGTCATATTCGTGCTGGATCACCCAGGCTGGCAGCCCGGTGAACTCTTCGTCGTGCGGCTCGAAATTCTCGTCCAGATAACGCATCCGGATCGCAAGCGAACGCCGCACGCTCTCGTGCAATCCCGGCAGCGAAAGACATCCCTCTTCGTAGAGTTTCGTCTCCTCGGAAACTTCGTAAATTTCGGGATTAATGAACGCACGCCGGTAATCGGCCAGTTCGGGATGGTCTTCGCCCCAAGGCGTGCAGTCCACGATGAACAGGCGGATGCTTTTACCGATCTGGGGAGCCGCAAGCCCTACGCCTTCGGCCTCCTCGAGCGTGAGGAACATATCCTCGATCAACTTTTTAACTTCGGGATAATCGGGTCCGATCTCCCGGCATTTTTCGCGCAGTACCGGCGCCCCGAAAACAACTATCGGATAAATCATAACTTTTTCCATTTTTAACCCGGCCGCAGCCGGAAAACTAACTTCGGCTCTCCATATATCCTTGCAGGATAATGGTCGCCGATATCTTGTCCACAAGCGCCTTGTCCCGGCGGGCCATCTTGCCCATACCGCTCTCGAGCATCGTGCGGTGAGCGATGACCGAGGTGAAACGCTCGTCGTAAAACACCACCTCCTTGTCGGGATAGGCCCTGCGCAGGCGGGCCGCCAACGGTTCCACGTAACGCCACGTTTCGGACGGAGCGCCACTCATTTGCATCGGCTTTCCGATCACTATGGTCGAAACGTCATTCGCCGCGAAATATTGCGCCAACCAGCGTTCCAACCCTTTGGTTTCGACGGTTTCGAGCCCTCCGGCAATGATCCGCAAGGGATCGCTCACGGCGATTCCCGTGCGCTTCGTTCCATAATCTATGGCCAAAATACGTCCCACGATCTTACCTTATCCAATAGCTCGAACAACACCGGCCCACACACCCTCACGAACATTCCCGATACGAAACACACTGTACTCGCCGTCCGACGCACCCGGCGCGAAACCCGCGACAGCCCTGTCAGACATTCAATTTCTTGAGGAGGCTGCGCAGCGAACACTCCGCATCGACCAGTCCGAAGAGGGCATCGATCGCCACGCGCTCCTGCTGCATCGTATCGCGGTGGCGCACCGTCACGGTATTATCCTCGAGGGTCTGGCCATCGACGGTCACGCACAGCGGCGTACCGATCGCATCCTGCCGGCGGTAACGCTTGCCCACCGAATCCTTCTCGTCATACACGACGTTGAAATCATACTTCAACAGATCGACGATCCGCTGCGCCACTTCGGGCATGCCGTCCTTCTTCACCAAAGGCAACACGGCCACCTTCGTCGGAGCAAGAGCCGCCGGAATCCGCAGCACGACGCGCTCTTCGCCGTTTTCGAGCTTCTCCTCGGTATAAGCCGCCGACATCACCTGCAGGAACATACGATCCACGCCGATCGAGGTTTCCACGACGTAAGGCACATAACTTTCGCCTGTTTCGGAGTCGAAATACTGGATCTTCTTGCCCGAGAATTTCTGGTGGTTAGACAGGTCGAAATCCGTACGGGAGTGGATGCCCTCCACCTCCTTGAACCCGAACGGGAAATTGTACTCGATATCGGTCGCGGCATTGGCGTAATGGGCCAGCTTGTCGTGGTCGTGGAAACGGTAGTTATCCGCCCCGAAGCCGAGCGCCCGATGCCATTTCATACGCGTATCGCGCCATTCGGCCCACCACCGCATCTCCTCGCCCGGGCGGACGAAGAACTGCATCTCCATCTGTTCGAACTCGCGCATGCGGAAGATGAACTGACGCGCCACGATCTCGTTGCGGAACGCCTTGCCGATCTGGGCGATACCGAACGGCAGCTTCATGCGGCCGGTCTTCTGCACGTTCAGGAAATTGACGAAGATACCCTGCGCCGTTTCGGGCCGCAGGTAAATCGTATTGGCCCCCTCGGCCGTCGAACCCATCTGGGTCGAAAACATCAGGTTGAACTGCCGCACCTCGGTCCAGTTGCG
>ERZ1673693.864-NODE-864-length-28511-cov-30.655820_pt1 | contig 28511 bp, 27 predicted proteins | sample MGYA00580223_ERZ1673693 | MGnify/ENA primary metagenome ERZ1673693 (study PRJEB41218, sample SAMN15661741) | gut metagenome | host: Homo sapiens | place: Canada: London | collected 2015-08-20/2019-03-30 | study: EMG produced TPA metagenomics assembly of...
GGATGGAGCTCTTTTCAATTAGAATACGGCGCACTTTTCAATTAGTATCTACACACTAAAAGAGTTTATATCTGATACAAAATGGTCTTCTGAAAAGTGTTCACACAGACCTATTTGTCCGTTAGGCAATATAGTAACTGACTTCTTATTATCTGCAATACACCTATATAATTTAAATTTCGATGCAGTTCTAACATGGCAAGAAAATCCATTCGTATATAGCAAATTATCTAACACTTCCTTTTGCATAAATAGATGTTTATGATCTTCAATATCGATTTTACTCAATGAATCTAGAAGCAGATGGCTATATATAGAAATAAATCTATTTGAGTTAAACCTTTTCAGCAAGACATTTTTTACAAGATTTATTATATCAGAAATATTGCTCAAATCCACATTTAACCGTATAATCACATTTATACTATTTGACGTAAGAAGATCAATATTATCAAGGACTCTTTGAAATGGATTAATATTTTGATTACACTGAAATTTTTTAACTCTATTATATTTATAAAGTTGCCGGCTCAAAATCTGAGCTGATTATAGCTTATGGAGAACCGCACGTACCTATGAGGACGAGACGAAAATATGCCGGCAAGAAAGCCAAAATTAAGGCTATAGAACAGCTAACCGGCAATGTATTAGATGCTCATTTATCGACAAGTGAAATTAATGCTTATATTGGCCAGTATATTTTTGGAACTTCTCAATGGGCAGAGTATCACCGGTTATTTGAATGTTTTGCCAGTGAATTGGAACAAGTTCCGGAACCTATAGAACTGAAATTTCATGTGATAGTTGAGTTTGACGAAGCCATGTGCAGACCTGATGATGAACGGCTTATTTACATGGTGAAACAGGCTTTAGAAAATAACTCTATAGACACATATAGAGGGCTTCAGAATCCAATCATTTCTTTTTTTATCTGTGAAAATTAATGATGTAATAAGACATCAAATTTCCATATATGTAAAACTGATATATAATAATTTGATGTCTTTATTTCCCTATTTGTTGCCTTGAACTTTGAAAATGGCGGTACTTCTATGCAATTTAGACTTCTTAGATATACCTAAGAATAGGTAGATTGCACTAAGAGAATTTGATGTTAAAATCTTCTTCAAGTTTTGTTTTAACAACTCTGGCAATGGGCAATTCATACGCTACAGGATCTGCACCTATGTATTTGATAGTGTTATGGAGTTTTTCAATAACGGCAGTGGGCATTTCTTTTATTTGTTCCATAAGGAAAGGGTATTCCATTGGATATATGCAAAGTAATTGTTCCTCTAGATACTCTAAATACTCAGGTAACAATTTTGTTTGTCTTATTAAGGATACCTCATCAATAAAGTTGAAAGTAACTCCAAGCAGACGGCCACCAGATCCTGATGCTGATTTTTGGGTTTCTACTTTCACATAAAAAGGTATTAATCTTTTATTATAAAGAGATAAAATTTCAGCTTCAATAGGTCTGATAATTCGATATAGGAACTGTGGATTAGACAAAGTGGAACCTAAATCCTTTTTTAATATCTCCATCGATATAGTATTCTCATATCCACGACACAAGTACGAGTATATGACTCTTCCAGGTGATTTTAAATGTAGGGTTAAAAGGTTTTCTATAAACCGATTCCAAATTTCGACCTTTTTATCAAAGTGCTTAAGATAATGTTTAAGTGCTATTGTATTATGCTCTATCATGATTCCAAAATCAGTCGCATCTACATCTACGACTAAAGGATATGAAGAAAAAAAATCATTTTCTGTATAAATAGTAACAAAGGTCTGCGCATAACAATAGAAAGCCTCTCTCATTTGTTTTTTTGCTTCGATTAAAGAGGGACAATGGAGAAATGGAAGAATTTCTTTCCAACTTATATTGGTTTTTATGGTTTTGCGGTTCAACTCATTTTCATAGTTAACCTGGGAGTAAACATATTTGTCTAGTAAGTGGTGTAGTTGGATAATATCGTAATTTTCAAATTCCATACATAAAAACATTAGCGAACTTTATAAAACACTTTTATAGGAGATGGGAAATATCTTTGGAGAACAGCGGCAAAGACCTCTGTAAAATAGGTTTCTATGGCCGTATAACATTCTTTGGAAGTTTGAAATGTAATAAAATTCTCTTCTTCTTCAGTATATGAATAAAAATATAGTTGTTTAAAGAGATCTTTAACTTCCTTGCTTGTATTCGGACTCTCGTCTATATGCTTTAAACATTCATTCCAATAGCTAATACCAGCTACTGTATCCTTTTCTTCTTTTTCAAACAGAGGTGCGGAGCTTATAGACGATGCAATTTTCTTTTTCTGTTTGGCCGAAACTCCATACTTGTCAAGAATAAAAATTAAATAGGCCGTTTTATTGCGAATCTTTTCCTTATCCGAATTTTCAAATTTATTTAATCTCATCCAAATTCTAATAATTTGTTCTGTATCAAACTGCCTTATTTGTTCCAATATATTTATTCGGTACTTAGGCAGATTATTTGTGAGAAATAGGTCTATATCCCTATATGCTTTGTTTGCTTCTATTTTACGTTTATCCTCTCTATTCTCATTATGAATGGTACATTCCCATTTAACAATCTTAGTACACTTTCCTACAACTTGTCTTACTTCTTCAAACGTAAAGTAGCGGGGACATAATCTATTGTCGTAAAGTTCTTTTATTTCTTTTTGTGCAGGTATGATTATTTGTAATTTAATATTACTGTTTTGATACTTAACTCCGAATTTATCTTTAATCCATTCAGGTGTAAGGTCAAATTTATATCCAGAACTTGGTTGATCATGTAGGCAAGTTAACCAATAAAATTCGTGGGTATATGCTCCTTTGAATTTATTTGACAATCCAAAATCTATCAATGTATTTGGTGTATTAGATGCTATTATATATTTTTGCAATACCATTGGGTCAACATTTACATGTAATCCTGTATCATCTAATTCTGCAAATGTTAGTAAACTATATAATTCGAATCCACCTTTTGCTGAAATGCCTTTTCGTGCGTTCATCATATAAAGGCATGTGTTTTCAAGATCTTTTTTCCAATGTTTGGTAGGATACCAATTTCTTAAAGTTTGGATGTCAATATTGACAGTCAGTATTCTGCGATTCTGAATATAGTCTTCTAAATTATATGAATACTCTTGGATATATCTTTCGACAATCATTTGGCTTCTACTTAAAATTAGAGTTGAAGGAAAATCTGGAGCAGAATTATTCCTTTTGATCAAAGCTTCTTTTTCTTTTTTCCCAGTTTTAGAAGTATTCATATTATTTATTTTGAGACAAATATAAGGCTTTATTTTTTTTCGTGCAAATAAATGTGCATGAAAAATAAAAAATGGCGTGAGCGTGTATTCCAGCTATTATTGCAGTATTTATCAATTTGTTAAATGTGGTTTTAAAATATCGAAATACGATTTAGGTATGTTAACGTTCTGAAAATAAAGGAAGCTAAAAAATATATGAACATCTATAAAAATAACTTCCCCAAAAGCGTGAGCGTACTTCCCCAAAAGCGTGAGCGTACTTCCCTAAAAGCGTGAGCGTACTTCCCTAAAAGCGTGAGCGTAACTTCCCCAAAAGCGTGAGCGTTCCCTAAAAGCGTGAGCGTAACTTCCCCAAAAGCGTGAGCGTTCCCTAAAAGCGTGAGCGTAAAATTGTAATTATCTGAAAATCAAGATATATTTATAATGAATAATTTCCCTTAGCTTTAGCTAAAGAATATTCTAAACTCATTGCTGCTAAAGATATAGCAAAATCAACAAAAAAAATACTCCAAAAATCAAAAAACCTTGCAAAAAATGATTTCTCAACAAAAAACACAAATAGGGAAAAATAAATGAGAAATTCAGATAAGGCATTTTCAAGCCGTTTTAGGAACTTTTTTGTTTTTGGTGAGAAATACCTCGAATGGTCGGAGAAAATTCAATCAGAGCGAAAGGCAAGCCTATATAGCGTCTTTTGAAAGCTGTAGTCATTTGTCGTTTTTCGAGTATTCTGATGCTCTTCTTTTAGGAGCCTTTCTTTTGCGTGCGCGTGCATACAGATTTTCGTGTTCTAATGTAAATATTTTTTAATCATTTTTTCCCTAATGGTGGCTTTCCCAGTAAGGGAAATGGAACGGAGTGTAATGTGATTAGCAAGAAGAGTTCACGCATAGTTGTGAACATTTAACGCAAAGCGTTAATAATCAAATATATATAAGTATATATATTTTTTATAAGTAGAAAATAGGTAGAATAATTTATATTAAATACTTAAAAATCAAATATTTAAATAGTAGTAATATGTTTTTCATTGATTTCTATAAATATCTATAATTCAATAGTTTATAAATTATTATATTAAAAATAGGTAGAAAATAGGTAGAGTATAGAATAATAACTACCTTTGTTGCAAATAAATAGAAGTAGAAAATGACAGGTGAATTGAAATCTATTAAAATAAATAGTGAAGTAAAAAAAAGATTGGACTTTCAAAAGAAAAGATCTACTTATTCTTCTTATATAGAACAGATGATTGCCTATTTTGAAATGACAGGAGTTGAACCAAAGCTTGGGCAGGTTCCACCAGTAGCAACCATTAATAAGGCAATTGGTGAAACGTCCGCTGCTCTATATAAGAGAATGGATGATGTAATTAAAGTATTGCGAAATATAGAAACGAACAAGATTGATGTAATGGTACATGCTCTGGAAGGCTTAAAATCGGGTAATTTAACTAATACTCCTGAAGTCGTAGAAGCCTTTGACCAAGATGAGATATACCGTTTTATTCAGTTGAATGAGACATTAGTAAAAGAACTAAAAGAGAAAGAAAATATTATACAAAAATTGCAGAGTGATATTATTTCTTTGAAGAATAGCACTAAAATACAAGATGTTATAGAAGCTGTTGCCGAATTATTATCTGAAAATAATTTGAGTCAGGACGCAAAAGGGAATCTTATTCTTCCACGTGAGTATAGAAACCTACTTATTGAAAAAATTAAGACAATTTCTAATGTATAGCAAATTAGATAGGTTAGAAAAAAATGAGCTAAAGTTGCCTGTTAATGCTGGCAGTTGTGTTAAATTGGCAAACTATCTGAATAAAGAATCAGACGATAATAAGCAATACTTTTCACAACATGAGGATCATGTAAGTTTGAGTAAGGTAATTGAAAAAATAGATAATAATAAAAAGACATTAAAAAAGAATCAGGAGAAATTTTACTCATTATCATACAATCCTTCGCAAAAAGAAATTGCTCATTTGGTGTATCTGACTACCGGGAAAAAAGTAACGGATCTGGCCGAGTTAACAAATGAAGAAAAGACAAAAGTCTTTGCTGAGTTTAGAAATTATGTTCGGGATTGCATGGATATATACGCCAGGAATTTTAATAGAGAACGGACTTTGAACGTTGAAGATCTTATTTATTTTGGAAGGATTGAGGAATTTCGGCATTATTCTTATAAGGATGAAGAAGTACGTCTTGGATTGAAAGAAAAAGGCCAGCTGAAAGAAGGTCTCAACTTGCATGCACATGTCGTTGTTTCTCGTATGGATGCAACTCAAACCATTGCATTATCTCCAAGAGCGAAAAGTACAGGAAATACAAATTTACTTAATGGGAAAGAGGTAAAGAATGGTTTTAATATGAGGAAATGGCAAGTCGAATGTTTTGAACATTTTAGTAATAAATTTAGATATGCTTATACTGCTGATGAACGTTTTTATGAACATTCAGTACATGGAAAATATAAATCTCAGATAAAAAATAAAATACTGCATGAAGTTATGGAAGATATGTATGAAGAACGCAAGTTATTGTCAGGAGTGAAAAAAATAAACATGATCATTCATCCTTCAAAAAAAGCTCTTAGCTTATATTTAATGAGAAAAATTAAAAATATTTTATCAGAAAATGAGTCTGTAATATGAATTATATTTTTGTTGAATGTTTATTTATTTCAGCAGTTTTGATCGCTCTATGGTGCATCAGGCTGTTTACTAAAAGATGGAAAAATATACTTTTTTATATACTACTAAGTTCTGTTGCTTTATTGTCTGTTTCATGGTTCTTTGAATCAGTTATGGGTATCGCTAAGACCTTATATCTTTTAGTACCATATTCAATATTTATTATTAGTAGTTATTTTGTCTATGGACTTATTAAACCGAAATCTAATCCTCGAAAGGGAGAAGACATTTTTAAACTGGAAAGTGAGTCAGGTACTTTAGAATTTTATTATCCACGAGATAATTTTTTGGTATTGGGCGGTGCTGGTAGTGGTAAGACTGCTTCCATCGGCAAGCCGATCATGGAGCAATTTATCAAGTTTGGCTGGGCGGGATTTATCTATGATTTTAAAAATTACGACTATACTCAGACGGCTTGGAATCTGATGCAGAAATACGGCTATCCTTATAAATTTTACTATGTTAATTTTACGGATATGAACCGTACCTACCGGTTCAATATCTTGGATAAGCGTGTGATCACTACGGAGGCAGCGCTTCTTCAGGCAATGGATGACTTTCTTCAGGCGATGAAGTCAAAGAAGGCTGAGGAGAATGAATGGTTTCAGGCCGCATTGGGTTTGCTTCGTGGTATCGCCATCGTGTTCTATCATTTTGAGGGTGATTATAAAAAATACTGCACCTTACCGCATATGCTTGCGTTTACTCTGATGGCTTCTCCTAAAGAACTTACTACTTTTCTGCGTAATGATACGAGTGCTTCTATGATGGCTTCCGGCTTTCTGGGTTCTGCCGGCAGCGACAAAACACAGAGTTCTATCATCTTTACATTGAATAATATGTTGGCTGGCATCGCTACCAACAAGAATATCTGTTATGTCTTAACGGGTGATGACTTTGTTTTTGACCTGGTTGACCCGGAAGCACCTAAGATGTTTGCAGTCAGTAATGACTACGCTTTGCAAGGTATCATTTCTCCAATAGTTGCGATGTTGGTTCCTATTGCTTCGCGTCGTATTAAGTTCGGCAACAGGGTAAGGTTTGCTTTTGTACTGGATGAAATGACAACATTCAAAGTAAATGATTTTGAGGGTATGCCAAGTGTTTTGCGTGAGTTTGGTGCTTGTTTTCTTATATTGACTCAATCTATTACTAAGTTTGATAAATTGTACGGAAAGGAAGACAGATCATCGATTCTTGCCAATTGTGCTAATTTGTTTATTGGCCGGACAAAAGACCCTGAAGCGTTGAAAACATATCCTTTGATGTTTGGCAAAGAAGAGAAAGTGAAAAAAAGTATGTCTGCAGGATCCAGTTCTGGCCGAAGTAATAGCAGTGTTACTACCAGTAAGCAGAAAGAGGAAGTTTACGATAGTAAGACTTTTGTAGAATTGGAAACAGGGGAATTTATTTTATCGGCTGGAGATTCTAATGTAAAGAGAATAAAGACCCGGTTTAAAAGATTTATTTTAGATGAAAAGCCGCTTCCAATTGTAAAGCTTACTACTAATAGGGAGATTGATAATAATTATCAGAATATACAGTTAGATTGCTTAAAATTATTGCATGATTTGTGTGGTAGAGGTGTATAATGATGATAAATATAGATTTAATACTTTTATTTCTACATTATTTGCAAATAAAATGAATATCTTAGTCCCATTATTCACGTTATATTAATAATGTATTTAACTCAATAGAATATGACAACAAAACCATCACCAGATATGGCAAAAATGCTCAAATCAATACAAGAGTACTTTGAGGAGGCTTTTAAAAATAAAGTCTATTCATCCTTATTTCGCCGCGAATTCTATCGTTTGTTCAAACTTGACCATGCTTCATGTTATTCTTTGCTTGACAGTAATGATGCTTATATATGGGGGATTAGGGATTATTTATTGTTGGGATTTTGACAGGAATATAGAAAACATAGTTGTATTAATAAATAAGAAACTCGATAAAAAATTAAATCAAATACGTAGCTTTGAAAATTTAATTCCTATAGTTGAAAAGAAAAAAGTAGAAGGTACTATCGATTCCACATTCATGGATGTGTTTAATGAGATATGGAAAAGAATACAAACGTGGAAAGAGGTAAATGAAGGCCGTCCTGTTTACTTACCAATATTTTTATCCCAGTTGAGAGGTAATGTAAATTCAGATTTCCAGGTAGTCAAAAAAGAAATTGATGAAAAGATTGAATGGAAAAAAGAGTTTGATTTTAAAAACTTACTACATCAGCAATTATGTGACTGGATAAATTCTCCTTTGACAAAACACCAGTATGGAGAACATCGGTGGAATGCTATGAAAAATAAATTTGAGGAAATAATATGTTTTGGCTTAGGTGAGTTCAATGACCTTGAATCTGCAAAGCAAGCTATCTCTGAAGTGTTTTATCCAGACCAAGAGAAATACTATAGTCAATTAGAATACTGGGCAAAGAATGAAATAGCTGATAAAAAATGCTCTATTTGGATTAATTCTTTCCTTAAAACAGGTCGAACTATACCTGTAAGACAAGTCAAAGTACTTAAATATAAAGGAGATGTAGAAAAAGGAAAAGTTTTTCTTCTCTCAAAATATGAAGAAAAATTAAGTAGGGATAAAAAGAAACAAAAAGAAAGAGAATTTCGCCATGATTCATTGTTTGATTCATATGACAGGAATTATAATTCTTTCCAAAAAATATGTTCAAATTTTGAAAATAGGTATTCATTGTTTCCAATGTGTATATGTTCTAATGTAAAAGTAAACAATATTCCAACACTGTCTATGTTTGGCGAGTGGACAGATGGTATAAAAATTCAACATGATACTATTCATTACAGCATGCTACTTGAGGATTTAACTCTATCATCAACAAACCGCTATTTTTATACATATCTAAACAAATACAAAAAGGACAGCAAAAAATATATCATCTATAGTGATAAAGCCTTCCATCTTATAAAAGACTATTTAACAGAAATCTTGCCTAAAATATCTTTTAATGACAAAGTTGTAGGCTGCATAACCATACTTGACTATACTTCAAGGTATCAAACTATCGGTATAACAACTCTTTTGAGTTATTCAAAAGAAGATTACTCTCCATCTCCAATTGTTCAAACGCAATTTGATATGGAAAAAAATTGTTTAGCATCGTGTGGCTTTCAAAATACGTTAGGTTATAGACTCTTTACTAATTCAGCAATATTTCATATTGCAAAGGTAATAGATTATCCCATTAGTCTGCCATTAGACAAGACCTTATCTAATGTTGAATTTGAAAATTTGATAAAAGCAATTGAAGGCAAAATGAATGAATTATCATTTGAAGATAAGTATTTGTGTCATTTTATTGATAGCAAACGATATAAATTTCCTACAGATCAAATGGACATCTTTGATGTGTTCCGTTCAAGTCGTCGAATTAATTTATTCCACAATGTACAACATCACTACTCCACACCTGTTTGCCAAGATCGTCTGTTTCCTTTTGGAAAAATTGTCAACCAATACAAAAATTTTGATTTCCAAAAGAATACAGAAATAGTTGGAGGAGACTTTTACAAATACAAAGATGATAAAAACATGTGGTTAGACAAAGACAACAAACTCTTCTTAATTAATTTACGTATCCTTTTTTATATTAATTGGATTTTTGTTTACAATGAAACTGGAAATATAAAAAAACTTTCTACACTTTGGTTGTATCGCATTCTTTACACGTATCATTGTGATGCATATCAAAAAGATAAAGCTTTCTTTTCTTTATTAATGTGTTATACTTTGATTCGGAATGAAAGAATTTTTATGATTATAATAGATAGAATACAAAAAGAAGACGAAGAAACACATGAAATTAGTAAATATAATTCTTCTTCAGTATTTTACAATATAGTCCAATATTATAGTAATAATTTTAAGGAATGCGAACGAGAAATGTCCTATGGACAATTGGATTTTCTCAATAATGGTAGAAAAAAACACGAATTATTAAATGAGTTCAACAAAAAACAAACTGATATGATTATTGTTGACAATAAAAAAGTCCTCGTATTTGCTAAGCAGGTATTTGAATATATAGAAAAACTGCTGGTCAATGACGAATATCCTCATCCTGAAATATTAAGAATATTTATTGACATGAAGCCATTTGATGAAAGTAAGCGAACAAATAATAACATTAGTGTCCCGTTAAAATGGGACGAGTTAAACAATTAATCAAATAGCCCCGGAATCAGAGGATCATATAGCTCTTTGACATCATTGAAATTAGTCTTGTCGAATAGGTCGCGTAAGTGAGTTTTATCTGTCAATGATATGCTGAGAATCTGTAAGGCTTCATAGGTCTTCATACTCATGTTGTACAATAGCCACATTAATTTGTATGCGAACAGCGTTCTCCGTTGTGCCCCAGAATTTCTTTATCCTATTATGCAAAAAATGACAGGCCTATGAATTACTCAATAAAGTGGTGTTCTATTCCCCCTTTCATGACCTTATGGAGATATTCGATTTCCTACAACATCTATCCGTTGTGCGGTTATATTCGTTTGGCGGATATTCTTTTGAATGGTCGGCCCATTCTTCACTTGCAGGGGTATTTTGATGGCTATTATCGCATGATTTATAAAATTTTACGCTCATGATGTATTATTGTGTTAAATATAACATTGTATTTGTGAAAGTATATTAGCTATTGATCATGCTTAAAATAATCAACTCGTTGCTATCTTCAATTTGTTGAATGAATCAATGTACTTTTTAGTTCTCTTGTTGATTCTGTACTGATTTCTGAAATGTACTGAAATAAATCTACAAGCATATATTTAGTACACTTTTTTTGTATATCAAATAAATTCTTTGATTTTTTTCAGTATATTTGTGGGGTAAACCGAATGGGACGGTCATAAACGAAAAAACCCGTTCTTGATGAACGGGTATATCTTTGACTTGGTTACGTGTTTTGATAACAGAGGCTTTACCAAGCATTACGATACAAAGGTATGTTTTTTACTTGAATATGCAAAATGAAATATAAAAAAGTAGTCAGATTATATTCCAATTCGAGGGTCGCTAAATATTATAGGGCGACCAACCGCAATAAGAACAAGGCAGTCATGCTCTATTTTGCCAATATGAAGATTGCACAGGCGTTTCATCCATTGCTGTCTTCCTTTGAGGTCATATTGCGCAACCAGTTGCATTATGCGCTGGCACACCATTTCTCCGATGGAAATTGGATTATCAATCAGAAGACGGGATTCATGGTTGCTCCTTCCCTGACATATACGAACAAGCGGACAAAGAAAAAAGTGATCAATGACTATATACTGAAGGAAATTCTGAAAGCAGAAAAGAAAATTGCCGACAGGGGTGTTAAGGTTACGACTGGTAGGGTAATAGCCGAACAGACCTTGGGGTTTTGGAACAGCTTTTACGAAACGCACCACTATGCGCTTTTGGCTGGTGTCCCTTGTCAGATTTTCAAGAAGCTACCTTGTGGGTATGGACGCAAGGAAATTAACGATATAATAGTGCAGGTTCGCGAACTGCGCAACCGCATCAACCATAACGAGCCGATATGTTTCGTAAATAGGAAATGCGATTTCTCCTATGTGAGGGATATGTATAGGATGATTAGTGATTTTCTTACATGGATAGACCCGGCAATTATGCCTTCATTAAAAGAGGTGGATAAGGTATGCAAAGTGATAGAAAAAGAAGAAAATAAACAAAAGCAATGAATGTGGTTATCTATTCACGTGTCAGTTCTCAGACTGCCAGACAGTCTACCGAGAGGCAGGTTACAGAGCTTCACAAGTTCGCAATCAATAGGGGTTATACGGTGTGTACGGTTTTTGAGGAGAAGATAAGCGGACGTAAGGCGAACCTTGACCGTCCAGTATTGCTCAATTGTCTGGAGTATTGTACCAATCCGCAAAACAAGGTGGATATGTTGCTCGTTACCGAAATCTCACGTCTTGGCCGTTCTACGCTGGAACTGCTGAAGGCTCTTGATACATTGCACTGTCATAAGGTCAGTGTGTATATACAAAACCTGAACATTGAAACGCTTTTGCCGGACAAGACGGTAAATCCTTTGTCCTCACTCATTACCACGCTGCTTGGCGAACTGGCAGCAATGGAGCGTCAGGGCATACTTGATCGCTTAAACAGTGGACGTGCCCTTTACATCGAAAAAGGCGGGCGTTTGGGTAGAAATATAGGAAGCAAGAAAAGCCTTGAACGGAAAAGAGAAGAATACAAGGAAGCTATTGCCTTGTTGAAGAAAGGCTATTCTATTCGTAACGTGGCTAAGCTGACAGGCAGAGCCGTTTCTACCATCCAAATAATAAAGAAAGAGTTTGGCTTGTGAATATTGATTTTAGACACCATTTCTCTGAAAGTGCTAATTATTAGCTTTTCAGAAATGGTGTCTTAAAGTTATGACAGGTTGGAATTGTCATATTTCTACTCCTAAATTAATATCCTTTTTTTTTAGTGGGGTATATTCTTTTAATCCCCAACCTGTTGGGGAAAGAATGCGTTCAAAGCTTCTTTCTATATTTCCTTTAGTATAGGTAAGTACTTGTTTCTCTAATAAATTTTTAAAATCATTGGCATTTAAATCTCTGAAGATATTGATACATTCTTTCTTAAGATATTCATTGATTGCAGATGCAGACACTGTTTTTTGTGTTGTTTTGTCAAATATATGAAGATTATTGGGGATAGGAACCATTGTATCAATACCCATGAATACGTTACAATCGACGATAAGTTTGTAAGCATTGGTTTCTGCAAGTGGAGCTGATAGGCAATATGTAGAACGTTGAATTAGGCTTTGGATGAGTTCTTTTCCGTTTATTTGAAACATATCTGCAAGAAGATAATAACCTCTTAGATTAAGTTGTGACACTGTATCTTCTATTGCTGGAATGAATTTCATCCCCGGACCTAAATTAAGGTCAAAATGCTTGTAATAACGTAACAGGTCATTCCAATCCTTACACTTTGGAGTCTTTATTATATTAATGGTATTTTCCATTTTCATGGAACTGAGATAATGACTAGAAGAAAACTCCTCTTCTTTCCAAGACTGTGTTTGCCCATTTGGAAAGCTAATAAAAATAGTTTTAAAGTTATCTCCAGGAACAGTCCTTGAAAATGCTTTACAGTCATCTCCTTTCAGATAATATGCAGTAGCAATATCAAAACCGTTACCAGCACCATCATTGTCAAAACAGCAATTCCATTTCACATTAGGGAAAAGAGATTTAATGCTCATAATTTGACTTTGAGTAACGTTACCGCCAATACTGATAAATGCACAAGTTGTATTCTTATTGAAATGATTGATTTCATAGAAGCTCATAGCATCGATAGCGGATTCAAATAGATATATTTCCGTTACTTTATCAAATGGTACAAAGTTTGCGATCCAACAACTGTTTGATTTATCGCCGCCAATGCAAAATCCTTTGAAATTAATATTTTGGGCAGGATCATAATTACGCATTTCAAAATTTGTAATTTCCATTTGTCCTGGTTTACGGAATGGGAAACCGGCATTGTCTTTACTACCCACAGAATAAATAAGTAGCCTACTGCTGAAATCTTCTATTGTTTTTTTGGATAAATAGCGCTTTTTATTTAAATAAGTGGCTGTTGTTTCTGTTAATGGACGGGGAGAATATTTGTTAATGTCAAAGACGGTATTTTTAGATTGTGTAATATTGTTTTTTGTTGGTGTAGCAACTTTTAGGTCACTTCCTAAATATTTACTTAATACTTCATTTACTCCTTTATAGCCTGTTTGAGTGCAATTAGTAAATTTATCCAATCTGTATAAAACGAATTTAGTAAGATCACCTTTGTCTTTTATATCTCCTTTACAGGAAAAGTAGGCTTTTCCGTTTGGGTATATAATGATTTTATCTTCAGGCATCTGTCTTGACCCTAAGGTATATTCAAGATATTTTGCATTTGGACCGGATATTTTGGTGTAACCAAGATATTCAGCCATTTCCGCTATAGTAATTTTTGCTCTATAATCGTTGAAGTCCATTGAGTTGTCTTTTAAAAGTTAAAGGTACATATTATTTTTAAGTTTGAAAGAGAGATTCTTAATTTTTAGAATTCAACGGATGAATCTACTGTATTAAATGTTTGTTTTCCGACTTGGAGCGTCCAACCGGCTGGTGATTTACTTAATCCCATCATCTGAGTAATGCCGGGTTTGCTGGTTATTTCCGTCTGTTGTCCGGACAATAATTTTTTTAGTGCTTCCGGAGACTGCTTTTCCAAATCGATATTTCCAACATTCAAGGGTTCTACCCTACCAGTAGATTTATCTAAAATACGGTAATTGTGTGTTTCAGTTATTGGTTTGTTGTCTTTTTGCGAGATTGTGAGATCAACAGTCATTCTTTTTGCACCACAAGATTGTATTTCAATATCTTTGATTGTATACTTGGATTCTCCAGAGATAAAGGTCGTTTCTATGTTAATGGAATATCGTTCTATAGCATTTGCTATATCTTTATAGCCCGTATTGCGGTATGCTTCAATTATAGGAATTAGACTGGTTTTCTGCACAAATAATGGGTGTTTTGCCATTATGTCAAAAAAACATGCTTTTAAGCTATTATAATCTCCTATTCGCTCTGGGTAGTTTCTATCATTGGAAAAAAGAAAATAGCTTATTTGTTCTGTTTCCTTATTATGGTTAATGGCAAAATTATAGTCTCCATTTTGAGCAGTTATTCCATTCCATTCTTTTTCATCGCATATAATATATTTGCCATGAGATACGGTATTCTCATTGATTTGTGAGAAGCCATTCCCTTTTAGATATCTTTCAAAATCTTTTATTGGAGCAGGAAAATCAGTAAACTTCTTTTCTTGGAAGATATAGAACGCTTCTTTTTCACTGGGGGTTAAATCAGGAAGTTTAATTTCTGATTGGTTTTCCTGTTGGTAGGCTTTGAAATTTTCTACTACATTTTCATGGAAATCTTTTAGGAATTCGGGGCTGCAACCGTTTTTGCTGTATATTTTTTCGGCAGCTTGGAGAATTTCCATAGCACAACTGTCCGATCCTTGAAATACAATGGCGGGGATATCGTTGTGCAAACATTTTGCTAATAGTGATTTTTGGTCTTTCATATTTTTTATATTTCTGCGGAAGAATCTGCCATATTAAAAATTTGTTTTCCGGCTTGGAGCGTCCAACCGGCTGGTGATTTACTTAATCCCATCATCTGAGTAATGCCGGACTTGCTGGTTATTTCTGTCTGTTGTCCGGACAACAACTTTTTTAGTGCTTCCGGAGGCTGCTTTCCCAAATCGATATTTTCAACATTCAAGGGCTCTACCTTACCAGTAGATTTATCTAAAATACGGTAATTATTGATTTGTTCTCTGTCAGAAGAATTGGGTATGTCACCAATCAGACTTTTGCTGCCGGAAGATTGAAGTTCTGCTTGGTTTGTAGTTATGTTGGTTTTCATCTCAATATATTTGTTTGTGACAGCTGCCCATTTATCCATACCTTCTGCTGATACATTTTCTTTATCAAGAGCTCCCCAAGGATTTTTAGCATATTCACGCATTATTTTATTACGTTCTTCTGATAAATATTGATCTGGATTTATTACAGCTTTTGTATTATTTGAGGAATACCATTCTAAAGGATGTGGATTATTCATATCATATATATCGTAAGTAAGATCATCTACTGCCTTCTTGACCTCAGGATTGGTGGTCAATGTTTTATATCTGAATCCTGTGGGATTACAGTCAAGTTCATGTTCTATTGCTTTCAGGTAACTTTCAGCATTATCGTATTCAATAACTTCACGTACCTCACCATTAAAGCCATAGTATGAGATGGTTCCTATGACTTCTTTATTAGTGGAATCTGTTTGGGGACATGAGAATAGATCTTCTGTTTTCCTTTCAATAAAAGGATAGTCATTTTTTATATCTTCTTTAAAGCTTGTTATTGCCTTACTGGTTTCTGTAGCTTTCCATCTATCCGCTTCATCTTGTTCTTTTTTTGTTTGTTGAGGATCATCGGAATAATCTGCTTTCAATAACATTTCACTATGTCTACATTGGATTGAATCAAGTTGGTATAATAACGAACGTACTTTGGGTATGAATCCGTTATCTACATTGCTATGAATCTTTATATTACATATATTCTCAATAATAGCTTTGTGGACTGCTGGAGAAGGGTCAGTTATTAATGAAAAAAGATTGGGCTTAGTTTGTACAGCAGTGATTTGTAATGATTCGGGTAGAATATTTATAAAGAAAGGGTCATTTGAAGATAGTTTTATTGCCTGAAATAGTACTTTTGGAGTAGGATTAGGTATATTTTGTATCGAATATATGCTTTTTTGTATAGCAGTTAGTTGTACCTGTTCCGAAGGTTCCTTAATTTTTCCAATTACGAAGAGATCAGCTTTTACAGCTTCTAGTTGAACTGCTTCGGAAGGGTTCGGCAGTATTGCTATGACTCCGGGATTTTCTTTTACCATATCCATTTCTACTTTTTCTATTAGTTTTTTATTCTGTGAGGTATGTATTACTTCTAATTGTGCCTCTATTGTTGGATGTTTGATATACTGAATTGCTTCAGGATTTTTCTTTATAGCAATCAGTTGTAACTCCTCAGAAGGATTAGGTATAGTTTTAATTACTGAAAAATCTCGTTCTATGGCTGCTAATATTATATCTTTAGAAGGTGCTTTTATATGTTGTATTACTGAAGGGCTAATTTTCACTGCTGTTAACTGTACATCCTTTGTTGGATTAGATATATATCTTATTGTGGACGGATTGATTGTAATGGCTAACAACTGTATTTTTTCTGAAGGATTTGATATGAATTGTATAACGGATGGATCTGTTTGTATAGCTGCAATTTGTAACTCTTTTGATGGATTAATCAAATCTTGTATTTTATACGGATTTTTCTGCATTAATTCTGTTGTATATTCATTTTCTGCATTAAAAAATAAACTCATATATGATATGGTTTCCTTTAACTTTTTTGTAATTTTATTCATTGCTTTAATCAATTAAATGTGGTTAATTATATTTCTACTGAAGAATCTACCATATTAAAAAATTGTTTTCCGGCTTGAAGCGTCCAACCAGCCGGTGATTTACTTAATCCCATTATCTGAGTAATGCCGGATTTGCTAGTTATTTCTGTCTGTTGTCCGGATAACAACTTTTTTAGTGTTTCCGGAGACTGCTTTTTCAAATCGATATTTCCAACATTCAAGGGTTCTACCTTACCAGTAGATTTATCTAAAATACGGTAATTATTGATTTGTTCTCTGTCGGAAGAATTGGATATGTCACCAATCAGACTTTTGCTGCCGGATGATTGAAGCTCTATTTGGTTTGTTGCTCTATTTGCTTTCATTTGCGTATATTTATTGGTTACTGTTTCCCATTTATCCATACTTTTGGTTGATATATTTTCTTTATCAAGAGCTCTCCTATGGTTTTTAATATTGGGTTCTATATCCTTTTCTGTTGTAATTCCAATTTCATATTTATAATTATCTATGATTTCTCTTTGCTTTTGTATTTTCCAATTTGTTATTTTATCTGATTCATTATTAACATAATGATTCCCTTTATTATAATCAATATTCATTTCTTTTAAGTAAGCATCGCCTTCAATATGTTTTAGTTCTGATATTAATTTTTTTGTTGCTTTTATAATTTTACGATCTGTGGGGATTTCGATATTTCCACAGAATTCTTTTGCAATTTCTTTACATACAGCAATGGTTGGATTCTTAATTTCTGAGAAAACTTCTTTTGACTTTTTTATAGCCATTAATTGCACTTTTTCTGTTGGGTTTTTAACATTGGCTATAGAATAAACTCCTTTCCAACGCGAGGCGTGTAGTTGTGCTTTTTCTGTCGGATTTTTAATATATTGAATTTCAATGCCATGCTTTAATAAATATAGCTGGCTTTTTTCACTTAGCTTTTTTATATAGGGATAGTTGTATATGTCTTCTTTCAAAGCAATAAGTTGAACCTTTTCTGTTGGACTTTTAATATACTTTATTGTATGCGGAGAACTTTTGACAGCTGCAAGTTGTTGTGCCTCTGTGGGATTAGCTATGTCTTTGATATTTCCCGGATATTTTTTAATATTATCTAATTCTCTGTATGAAGTAAAAATATCGTTGATAAGTTCTTTTATTGATTTCATATGTATGTTGCTTTTATCGTTATTATATTTCTACAGAATTTTCCATTGTATCAAAATATTGTTTCCCTATTTCTAATGTCCAACCGGTTGGTGATTTACTCAACCCCATCATTTGGGTGATTCCAGATTTGTTGGTTATTTCTGTCTGTTGTCCGGACAACAACTTTTTTAGTGCTTCCGGAGGCTGCTTTCCCAAATCGATATTTTCAATATTCAAAGGTTCTACCCTACCAGTAGATTTATCTAGAATGCGATAATTGCTAATTTGTTCTCGGTCGGAAGAATTGGATATGTCACCAATTAGGCTTTTGCATCCGGATGATTGAAGTTCTATTTGATTTATATTGTCGTTTAGTTTATTTATTTCGACTATTTCTTCAGGAGGCAATATATGTTCGACATAATTTCCTTCTGCTCTAGAGCCTGTACAAAGAATATAGTTTCCTTTGTCATTCCATACTAAATGATCATAGATATTCCCTTTTTGGAAGAATCTGGCATGGAGTTGTTGCTTGGAATCGTAATAGTATTTGCAAATGATAGGCAAATCTTTTCTTGTAGGTTGCCAGGAAATACCTTCAGCTAAAGCAATACGTCTTGCTGCTCGCGTACTCTCTAGCTCAGGATGCCCATTGGCAGCCTTAATAATTCGTTCTACTCTCGTAGGCTGGCGTATCTCTCCCCTATCAAGTAAGCTTTGGTATTCTTTTTTTATTGCAGTACGTTCAGTTAGGTATTTCTTACTCCTCTCAATATTGAAATTCAATGATTTTTCTTGTTGGCAGGCAGTTGTTTGTATTCTTTTATGTAGAGTTTGCTCTGAACAGAAAGAATCTCTATATCCTTTTGAGGCAAGATATTCATCTTCTGTCATAACTGGAGTTGGAGAGATTATAGCTTCCTGACTGTTGTTTTGTTCTGCATTTAGCCCTATTCCCTCTTCTATCATTGTTACGGCTTTGTTAACATCCTGAAGAATATTCAGGATATATTTCGAATCATTGGTTATTTCTGATAGCCATCCTTTCAAATATTGTGCGTTTTCTTTTCTTGGTAAAACAGCTAATCCCAAGTCTCTACCGGTTACGGCACTTGATAATTCAGCTATGAGTTCTTCATGAGCGTATAGGAGAGTTCCATGATAACCGAATTTGCGAGCTAGCCTTTCGGGGTGGCCGGTGGAATGCGCCATTTCGTGCAATGCGGTATAATAAAACTCTTTGCCGTTGGGAAATTGTTTCATTGTAGGTAAGGTAATAGAATCGGTGATCGGAGAATAAAAAGCGTTGTCTTGCTCTTTTAACTTAATAGGACAAACCCATGTTTGCTTTTCTATGGTTTGATCTATTAATGGGTTTCGATAGCCGTCATTGATGGCTTCATTGAAACAGAACTGTTTTTTTATAATTTCCCATTTCTCAGGATATTTTTCAGCAAAGTTGGTTTGGTCGAGATTGAACACATTGAAGTATCTTAAAAATGGAATTACTTTATACTTTTTCTGTTCAATTTTATTCAGGCTGTTATAAAATTCTTTTGTAACTCGTTCGCCGGTTATTTGATTTTTTATGTTTAGTTCATAGTAGCTTATAGGGAAAGATGATTGCCCCTTTATGATAAGTACATTCTCTTTTTGTGCTTGGGCAAAAGTAAGAAATACTGGTGTTTGGTAATTGTATTTCTCACAGAGGAAATATAACATAGCCTTATTGAGATTGTTATATGTCCTGCCGGATAAGTTTTGAGGTAATCCTCTAAATTGTTGAGAGAACCAGGGTTTACGCCAATCTGATGTTTCAACCTCTTTCATCTTTTCAATCATTAGATTTGCATATTTTGCTAGTGCAGGGTTTACTTGATTGCTCATATTGGTTTCTATTGTGGGTTTGTGCAAATGTAAGTCTGTGGGGATGCAAATACATTGCATCTTAGGAATTTATTTAAGAATAATGTGTTTTAAATCTAACAGAACTTTAACTGCAAAATTTCTAGAGTTAATTCCTAAAACTTTTTATTTTGATGCAGGACAAGGTGGTTCCGTATCCGATACACGTGTTACATATTGTTTAGGAGATCCGGAAATAACAGTTTTAGCTCAACCGGATGCCGGGTGGGAAATTGAATATTGGGAAGCAATGTTAAATGGAAAATGGAATATGGCTTCTGACCGGGAATATCTTATTGTAGATGATTATTTGTATAATAAATATGAAGATGGTACTACCTTTTATTTGGTTTTTCAGGTGACCAGTTTAGGAACACCAGTCAATAATATTATGATAAACAGCGTTCGACATACTGGACCAGGATTCGAATTTACGGTAGTTTCAACTTATAATACAGAAGTAGACATCGAAGCAGATTTTTCCGTAACCTACGATTTTGCCTATTTAGATACAGAAAACAACTGGCATACAGTGAAAAATGTAACAGATACCCAATATTACCACAGATTGGAGAAAGGGAAAAATAAGTGGACTGTATTTATTCCCTATTCTGAATATAGAGGAACTGGAACCGGTGCATTAGATACAGATACATATAATATAAAGTGGGAATTTTCTGGTAATAATGGCAGTGGTAATGTTGGAATAATAATGGGGGGGTATAGGTATTATTTCGTCGCGGCGTCAGGAAAACTGTGAGATTTAATTAGTTTTTTCCCTATTCCATTCAAATACAGCACTCTCCTCATCTTGTCCAGAATAAGGAGAGTGTTGTTTGTTACTGTTCTTGGTGGTTCATGACGTATTCTTCATGCCAGGCAAGAAAAGCCCTGGCGCTTTCATCGCTTATTGGCCAAGTAAATCCATTCTTTCCATTCATCGGTCAGTTCCGACTGTGCTTCAACGAACTCTACTAATGTTATTTTTCCGTCTTGCTGTCAGTTTATATTAGGTAAATCCTCTCCCAATTATGTAGATAGAGAAAGATGATTTGGAGTGTGAACCTAGGAACACACTCGCCAAAACAACACAACAGGCTGCATAAAATAAATACAAATGTTTCGTTGTATGGAAACAAAAGACTATCTTTGCAATATTAAAAAACTTTATATGGAAGCAAAATCTAGATTTAATGTCATATTATCCAACGAAGCCCAAGAGTTTCTAGACGGATTGCCCAGCAAGGTACGTGAGAAAATCGTTAGCAATATTCGTAAATCTACTTTTGTACTTGATCCAGAATTATTCAAGAAATTGGATGATACGAATATTTGGGAGTTCAGAACGTTCTACAGCAAGACCAAATACAGACTTCTTGCTTTTTGGGATAAGGGCGATAAGGTAAACACTCTGGTAATTGCAACACATGGGTTTATCAAGAAAACTCAAAAGACACCGTCCAAAGAAATAACCAAAGCCGAAGAGATTAGAAAAGATTATTTTAATTCAAAAAGATAAAGCGTATGGAAGCAAAGAAATTTTATACACTCGAAGAAATCGAGGATAAATACATCGGAGAAAAAGGTACTCCCAAACGTGATGCCTACGAAGAAGAACTTAACTCTTTTTTGATAGGTGAAGCCATTAAACAGGCCCGGAAATCAAAGAACTTAACCCAAGAGGAATTAGGGAATCTGATAGGAGTGCAGCGGGCTCAAATCTCCCGAATTGAAAACGGTAAGAATTTAACCTTTTCCACCATTGCAAAAGTTTTTAAGGCTATGGGGATAAGTGCTAAACTTGAAATTGGGAGCATAGGCCAAGTCGCATTATGGTAATCTGTTGTATACAACTATTATTCTTATTGAAATGATGAATTTAAACAGCAAAAAGATGTAATGTTTAACTAGAATACAGTCTATCCGGCTAGATGATTGTATTCATAACATTACATTAAAATGAGTAGATCGAAGAAGAAGTTTCCCGCTGGAGTATGGTGTGGGTGCAAATCACAGAAGAAAGGCAAAAGAGTTGCGTCCAAACGTTTTAGAAGATATACAAAAATACTAATAGCTCAAGCTAAATACGATCTTCTGCCAAAACGTTCAATTGAAATAACTTCTCCCTGGGATTTGGGTGGGGATGGTAAAAGATTCTATGGTTATCATCCGGAATGTGAATGGTATGTCAGGATTATACGCAAATGACTAAGATAGTTGAGGAAGTCCTCCCCCAAAAAAGGGTGTTTCCCTACCCCTTCAAAAACAATAATCCCCTTACTGCCGGAGTAAGGGAATTATTGTTTGTTACTGTTCTTGGTGGTTCATGGCGTATTCTTCATGCCAGGCAAGAAAAGCCCTGGCGCTTTCATCGCTTATTGGCCGAGTATCAATCCATTCTTTCCATTCATCGGTCAGTTCCGACTGTGCTTCAACGAACTCTACTAATGTTATTTTCCCTTCTTGTTGGAGCTGTACAAGCTCTTCGTAACTTTTGTTTTGCAATTCTTCAGTTTTCATAATCAAATTATTATTAGTTAAAGTACATGTTCACTTTCATCAAAGTTTTCGATTGAATAAACTACGAAGTCATCTGCCGAAAAACCTCCGGCAATATTACTTCGATGTGTTTTTGAAGTAATATATTTCTCAATACTTTTACAGATTGGATTATCTTTCTCTAATTCTTTGAAAGCAATATTTGCAAAATTATCTATGAATGGCGTTTCTAACTTTTCAAAAGCATCTCTGTTCTTTATATGCTTATACATCAACCACATAGGGAAAGTCATTTGCCAATCACTTTTTTTTATCATTATCGCTACTGCATCATATATAGCTTGTTCTTCATCAGTAAGTTTAAACCTCCTGATATTTTCAAAGCACCACACGATATACCCAATATCAGTAAGTATGATATATTTTATTTCTTGCCCTTTGTACTTACCAAAGGTCAATGTTCTTTCTTTTTTATCACTAATTTGCATTGCGGGCTAATATTACTTGATCTCTCATTTCTTATCCTTGTTTTAAGTTGTTTATCCATAAGATAATTATAATTAATCAATTACGCTAATAAACAGCTTTTCAAATTCGCTACCACCAATGATCTTGTTGAAAATTTATATAATTTAACGACTTCAGAAAGAGATTAGCTTCTTCTTGGCTCGTATTTACCTGCGCTGCCAATATTTCATCTAAATCACAACGTAGCAATACCCATTCGGAGCTACTTTCAGCTTTCCAATACAGATGGACCATTGGTGTACAATATCCTATTCCATCTGCTGTTTTAGGATATTCCCGTTTAATTGGAAATTTACATGGGATGATGCCATGCCAAAAACGCACTGTTGGCTGTAGGTCAATAGATGCGCGTCCAATTTCATCTTGCCAGGTATTATCGTTCGTTGTATTCATTCGTTTGGAACAAGGACGATAGCAATGCCCTACATAATCAAATGTACGTTCCCATACAGCCTTTATCTCACCCCGTAAAGCAATATTACCTCTATTAGAGAGGGTGTATACAATATTAAAATTGCTATCATAGGGACGTTTATGTATAACTACTCCGGTATTGGCTTCTTCCTCTACCTGTATCATTCGTAATGCCGGAAGATTTGTCTGTTCCTTAATAGTGAACATCAAATCTTGTTTGGTAACATTATCCTTTCTATCTGCTTTGATCCAAGTCGTTTCTCCTTTCTTCCGGAAGAGTACCCCTAGTTCATAAGTTCCAGCAGGAGCTGTGACATAAGAGCGCCTTCCTGTCCCTTTCATCATTTCGCCATTATTGGCTATTATAGCACATGGCTGAAATTTATCCACAATATTACCCGAATTATCTATAAGTACCATCCGGAAATCTCCTTCCCACTTGTCGGGCATATTACCCGTAGCAGGGTCAAATCCCATCCAATAACCTAAAAAACCAAACATAAAGCCTTCATTGCGGTATACATCAATTCCATATCCTTCATTTCCTGGCTCTATTGAGAAAAAATCTCTATCGGAAGTTCCCAATACTATATTATCCGTTTTACCGAAACTGCTCCAGTGTTGTACATCGATAGGATATTCTTCCAAGTCAATTGGGCTATTGTATCCGCCTTTCAACGTTAAAGTATAGGTATATGCTTTTGCTGTCTCCCATTGATGAACCGCAGGTATCTGATAGGTTCTGTCCTCGCCATCCACTCTTACCGTCAAGGATATTCCTTCAGCCGTACTTACCGGTAGAAGAATAGCTTCAACTACGATAGGATCTTTGTTATCATCCACGATAAAGTTTCCACCGGCCTGATAGCTTCCCCTTTCGCCAATAGGTGTAAGCGTACTGGTAACAAGATTATATTTAGCTTGCTTGTGAATTCCATTCCAGATAACAGATTCTATATGTCCGGCTCCCGGATAGTTATTCTTCTTGAAAGTGACACGTACCAGTGACAGGACGTGCTTCATCTTAACCTCGGCATTGGCTGCACTTGTTCCGACAATCGCAGTACCGGCAAGATAATCGGTCTGCGAAGTTACGTCAATAGGAATATTATCATGGGCATTGATATTTGACGAGTAGGGAAAATAACAATATATATTCTTCAGGGTAGAAGAAAGGGCGACAGCTCCCCCACTCCATGAAGAACCGTTAAACGTGAATTTTTTATTGAGGCATGTGTCGTTATAAAACAAACCTATCTCATCGTCTCTCTGAAACTGGGAAATCGGTGCTTTTGTTGTAACCTCGTCCATTAGCTCTATGTTGGTTGAGAGCTTTAAGAATGTTGACTCATCCGGTTTGGGTGTAGGTATCGGTTCTGGTTCAGGAAAGTCAGTGCCGTTTTCTTTATCACAAGCAACGAGCATACTTACGGCTAATAGACCAAATAATAGTAGTTTTTTCATATTGTTTTATATTGAATAATCGTAATCGTTATCTTTAGTCATTTCCTTTTTCAGGACGATTTCTGTTTCCATTCTTTTAATGGCCGTCTTGAAATAGAATTCAACTATCGGGGCAAGGTTGCGTTCATCTCGGCAGGCTTTAAGAGCACCTATATACTTATCCCTATCCTGCTTTTCAATGAGTATCATAGGGTGTCCCAGTTTGACTAAAATAAAATTCGACAATAACCGCCCAAGTCGGCCATTCCCATCGCGGAATGGATGTAGGAAAATAAAATGTTTGTGAAATTGTGCCGCAATTTCTACAGGATGTACTGGCAGCTCCTCTATTGCCTTTTGCGTAGCTTCCATTAGTTTAGGGACACGTGCTATCAATTTTTCATGATCGCCAAATATTGTATCACCGGCTCCCATGTCAGTATTTGTATATTCTCCTGGTACTGCATCCTTGTATCGGTATGTTAGTGTATGCTGCGTTAGAATCCGGTGTGTTTCTTTAACTAGTTGTTCAGTAAGCGGCCGGTCTGTCTGTTCCATTAGGAATTCATACGCATTGAAGTGATCCAATATCTCAAACGCTTCAAAAAGAGTTTTGCCCTGCGGTATCATTCCCAGACCTTCTTCTTTCAAAGCCCTGGTATCGTCTACAGAGAAGGTATTTCCTTCAATAGCACAACTATGGGCTGAAAAGAGTATTTCATTATACTCTTTCAGATCTTCCACATTGAATTTGTCAATGACTGTTGCTCTGTACTCTTTCAATAAGGTATTATACCTTTCAATCTCTCTTTCAAACATATATTCGATTTTATTAGTCTTCTATAAACTCGTCTTCATATACCCAAATATGTTTGCCGCTTCCGCAAATCTCCACTTCCCATTTAGTATCCCATTTCTCAATCAGGATGATGTTCCAGTATCCTAAATAGGGTTCAATCAATGTCGCTGTTCTCATATGCTAAAATGTCAACTCCTTAGATTCTTTATATTCCTTACAAAGTTGATGGATATTGTCTAGCAAATCATTCTTACTTTCTTTCGAGGTATTCACCCAAAAGCTAGCCCAGCTTTTATCATCCCCATATTCATCTATTTTATATTCTTCGATTGTTTTCCATGCACTAGCACTTATATCTTTTAAAACCACTGGTGTACTATTCTGACAAAATGAAACGTATTCACTAACTGCATCATAAGCAGAATCAATGCCTAAAGCTTTAAGGATACTTTCTTGTGCTGCCTTACTGGTATAACAATAAAAATTAAAAAAGTTGCCTTTACCCTTGCACCAGTTATCCAATGTCTGTTTCAAAAAGACATCAGATACATGTCCTTTCATAGCAGCACAAATAAAGGTTGTATCTATACCTTCCAACACAGAAGCAGACAACTTATCAATTGCTGCTATTTCTTGATTTCTTAAAATTTCACTCATATTCTTATTGTTTTAATACTACTCTGCAAAGATACAAAATTTAATAGATTGCTGCAATATATTACAGCGATTAAAATAAATGTTTAGCAGCATATTCACAGTTACACCGGAATAAAATCAATCATGACTCCTAAAGCATTACTTATTTTAGACAGGTTTTCTATACCTATATCAAAGGTTCCAAGTTCAATTTTTGCAATATAACCACGGTCGAATCCGGTCAATTGTGCAAGTCTTGTTTGTGACAATCCCCTCTCCTTCCGGAGTTCGGCAATTCTTTTCCCTATGCGTATCTTATGATTAATTTCTGTTGCTTCCATATTAAAGTAAGTTAGTAATTAGCTTTGCCGGCATATTCAGTTTGGAGAACGCGAACCATTTCTTCCCCAAGTCTTTCAGGGATGCACCGATGTGATATACTTCGGTATCATCAATGATAAGGAAACGGTCATGGGAAAGTTTGCACGTCCGGATATCGATAGGCGGATACTGGTCATTGAACTTATCCAGGTCTAACTGAAGCTGTGGAGTGATGCGCTGCGTATAGACAGTGGCCGTTACTTCCGGCTGCCGTTTGCTCAGCATGAGTAGTACGCTCTCATCAACATAGTTGTCGATCAGCAAAAGAGAATGTTTGGCCGACTTGATAAGATCCGAAGCGAACTTGTAGGCGTCGAAGATCTGGCCGTCGAAGAAGATACCCTCAACCGGGGGAAGGGAAGTGCGGACAAAGAAGTCAATCTTCTTTGAATGTTCAGATACAGTTTGTTCCAGTTCCGACAGCCGGCGATTTACAGAATAACCTTTAAGAAGGTATTCTTTCAATACTTTATTGGCCCAACGTCTGAAAAGAGTTGCATTTTTACTGTTTACTCGATAGCCAACTGACAAAATCATATCAAGATTATAAATATCAATAACCCGTTTAACTTTTCGAGAACCTTCTAAACGAACTATTTCCATTTTGGAAACAGTTGCTTCCTTCTCTAATTCTCCACTTCGAATGATATTACGTATATGTTTAGAAATAGCCGGAACTTCAGTTCCAAATAATTCTGCTATTTGAGCCTGAGTCAACCAGACCGTTTCATCTTCCATCCTTACTTCCAGCTTGACGGCTTCATCCGGCTGATATAATATGATTTCTCCTTGTTCCATTTACATTTATTATTCTTTTATATCTGTAATAAGGTCTTTAAATAGTTTCTGCGAATACCGAAGTCCCTCTTTGAAAGTTGCTTCATTTTGAGAAGGTGTGAGAGTGTTGTCATCAACGAAAGTCACATAAACAAATCCCAACGCATCGGCTATCTCTTTTTTAGTTTCCGGATCAGTGTGAATTTCAACACCACTTCTTACAAAGCAAAGTCCATCATGTACTTTCATTGCGCGTTGAGCTGCTTCGCCATATTTTTGATAATTCCTTTTTATATCCTCATTAAGTTCAATAGGGAGAGCTATTTCATTTCTTGTAAAATAGCGACATGCTGTTTCATTAATGCTTATCTCTGTATTATTCAACTTCCGCTCTCTGTAACGAGTAAAGAAATGAGTACTATATGCATCAATTCTTCTAGTCCAAACCATTGTATCTGATTCAGTATGTTTATATGGAGAACAACCCCATTTCAGTACAAAGCGTCTGCTATCTACATTTACTATAGAAAAATTATCAAATATAGGATTTTCAGCAGCTTGCCTGTTGGCGGCATAAAAAAATAGGATGTACGAATTATGCCGGCTAGGAATTGTGTATTCAAACCATTCCCAGGCTGGAAAACTATTTGCTTTCCGAAGGCTTTTTATTGCCTTAGGAGTTAACTGCTGACGTTTATATTCTAGTTTTGCACGATCAGCGATTAATTCCTCATACATTTCATAAAACGTCATTGAAGGAATAAGCATAACAAAATTTGCATATTAATTTGACAATACTATTACACCGAACTACACTTTATTTATCCATATATATTATTGATATACTCCATTTCGGAAATGTAGATACTAATTGAAAAGTGCGCCGTATTCTAATTGAAAAGAGCTCCATC
>ERZ1673693.923-NODE-923-length-26814-cov-97.250719_pt1 | contig 26814 bp, 22 predicted proteins | sample MGYA00580223_ERZ1673693 | MGnify/ENA primary metagenome ERZ1673693 (study PRJEB41218, sample SAMN15661741) | gut metagenome | host: Homo sapiens | place: Canada: London | collected 2015-08-20/2019-03-30 | study: EMG produced TPA metagenomics assembly of...
TAAATATCTACAGTTATGACAGTGTAAACATCTACCAAGCAATGGATTAAGGACGAAAAAGTGTAGTTTCTCACATGATTAGACGGAGGGAGCCGGAATCATAGCGGAGTCTCACTATGATAATCCCCCTGCCAAGACTTGTGCACATAGAGAAAGGCTTCGAGCAGCAAGTCAGGTGCATCGGAAGCGATGCAGCCCTCGTGATAGTGGAGGTTATGGCTCGGAAGCTGACGCGCCATCGGTTAAAAACAAGAAAACATTATGTTAAATGTTAACAGAGATGACATTCAACTAAACCATGTTATAAAAACAGCAGAATAGAAGGAAATATTTGGTAATAACAGGAAAGAAACTACCTTTGCAATGTGTTTTTCATAGTATTAGATTTAAGGTTAACAAAAAGATTGGCTGTCTGGGAGAGATAGCCTTTTTTTATGTCTCACTGTACAGCCTTAACACATATAATAAGAAAGTGAGAGTGTATCAGGCCTCCCGACACACTCTCACTTTCTTATTATGAAAAATTCAAAGAACTATTCTATTACAAAACTTCCGCGTTGCAAGTCCTGATCCTGTGAGCTTCTTCCCACCATTATGTCATACTTGCCCGCACAGACCCGCATCGTATTGCTTTGGGCATCCCACCATTCCAACTCTTTGTCCTTCAGGTCGAACTCAACGTTGACACTCTTTCCGGCAGGTATATAGACGCGCTTGAAAGCACGCAGGGTCTTGCCCGGTCCTTCTGCATCATCTTGCTTCTTGAGATAAACCTGTACAACCTCTTCACCGTCGCACTGACCGCTGTTTGTAACGCTGACAGCCAACTTCAAAGGCTCTCCCTGTTTGATCTGCTCTTTGTCCAATGACAGCTTTCCATAATCGAAAGTCGTATAGCTCAATCCATAACCGAAGGGGAACAACGGTTGTTGGGTCATATAGCGGTAGGTACGTCCTGTCATGTTATAATCCTCGAAATCGGGAAGCTGGGACATATTGCGGTAGAAAGTCACCGGCAGGCGTCCTCCCGGGTTATAATCGCCAAACAGCACCTCTGCCACAGCCGTTCCACCTTGCTGACCGGGATACCAAGCCTGCAGAATAGCTTCACAATTCTTGGTTTCCGGTTCCAAAGCAATGGGCGAACCGGAACAATTCACCAGAATAATCTTCTTGCCGGCACGATGCAGGGCACTAATCAATTCGCGTTGAATGGCCGGCAGTTCAATGTCTGTACGGTCGCCGCCCTTGAAGCCCGGAAGATTCACTCCCATTTCCTCACCTTCCAGAACCGGAGAAACACCGCTGGCGAAGACTACAATATCAGCATCTTTCACGCGGGCAACAGATGCATTGATGTCCACTTTTTGCTTGAAGCCTATGTCGAAGTTCAACTGTGCGTCGCTTCTGAAATATTCAAAGTCGAGTTCAATCTCATAAGGAGTGCCTGCTTTTACCTGCAAGGTATAGTTCAGCGATCTGCCACCATGCATATTGGAGAAACGTTTCACTTCCTCACCATTGATGCGCAGACGACCGGAACCGTATGTATAGATCTCGAATACTACCTCACCCGATTGCTCAGGAGTGAGCACACTATTATAAGTCGCAGAGAAGTCCGTCAGGTTTACGCCCGGTGCAAAGACCGTAGCTCCCGATGTGCAGAAGCGGAAAGGAGTGGTCACCTGCGTAGTGGTCACCGGATCGCCTTCATGCTTTACGTTGTTCCAGTAACGTGCAGTAAATCCTTGTCCGGCTGCCGATTTGCACTGGCTGAATACACTTTGGATCAATGTTCTTTCCACCCAGCTGCACCCCTGTTCATAAATCAGTTTATCATCCGCACCCAAAGCCTTGCGTATACCGCCCAGAATGGTGACTGTGTGCGGCGGCATGCCGTTGTAATTTCCCCACTGCATCACAGAGTCATTGGCATTGGGCCCCATAACGGCTACGGTCAGCCCGCCACGCTTCAGAGGGAGAATATTGCCTGTGTTCTGAAGTAATGTCATAGATTTGCGGGCCATGTTCAAAGCCAACGAATCGTGTTCGGCCGAAGCCACCACAGAGAAAGGAATCTTTGTCCAAGATACGTTGTCCGGATCATCCATTTCTCCCAAAGCAAAACGGGCTTCCAGCAGGCGCATGACTGCCTTATCAATGTCTTTCTCATTGATCTGACCTGCGCGGACAGCCTTTACCAATGCCTTGTAACTGGAGCCACACTCCAGGTCCGTACCGTTCAACACAGCGGCAGCCGAAGCAGACTCGGCATCAGGATACGCCTTATGCCCATGTTCATTATAGAAATCAGCAATGGCCCCGCAGTCGGAAAGGATGATACCGTCGAAGCCCCAATCGTTGCGAAGGATTTGCATCAGCAAACGGTTGCTGCCACAACAAGGTTCTCCCTCAAAACTATTATAGGCACACATCACCTCCTTCACTTTGGCCTCTTTCACCAAAGCCTCAAAGGGCGGCAGATAGGTTTCATACAAATCGCGCACGCTGAGGTCCTCTACGTTGAAAGAGTGGCGGTTCCACTCGGGTCCGGAGTGTACGGCGAAGTGCTTGGCACAAGCATGCAGCTTGTCGTACTTGCCGTCATTGGTTCCTTGCAGGCCTTTCACCACCATAACACCCATACGGCTGGTGAGATAAGGATCCTCACCGTAGGTTTCGATGCCGCGGCCCCAACGCGGGTCACGATAGATATTCACTGTGGGCGTCCACATGGTAAGCCCTTGATAACGCGCATAACTTCCCTGTGATGCGTAATTTGCATTCTTTGCACGCGCCTCATCCGATACGGCACTGAACACTTCATACACCGATTCCGGCGAGAAAGACGCCGCCATCCCTATCGGTTGGGGAAAAACCGTAGCCAGTCCGGCACGCGCCACGCCATGCAGCGCCTCGTTCCACCAGTTATAGGGTTTGATGCCCAGACGCTCCACTGCCTGGGAGTTGTCCATCATCAACGCTACCTTTTCTTCCAAAGTCAGTTCTTTCAATAAAAGTTCCGCTCGCTTTTCGGGAGCCAACGAAGTAGTTTTGTACGTAGACTGGCTACATCCTACCAGTAGTAGAAGCGGCAGCCAATAGATAAGTTTTTGTTTCATGGTTATTGTTTTAAAAAATCATAGTAATCAGATTCATTTACCTCACAAAGATACAGACTTACTCCATATACTATTGTGCCGGACGTTTCATAAAGTTTACTGTATGTATCATGACACATGCTATTTAAACACATTAGTCCGGTAGAAAAGAATAATACCGGCAGCATACTAACAATGAAAGGAATACGCATCAAGACATTTCACAGCATGGCACAAGCAGTATCACCCTTAGAACTGGAAATAAATGAACGGCTGTATCTCCGAGCTCTTCATTTGAATTACAAGGTAGATCATGGCAACCAGCAACAGCGCTTTCCCTATAAGCGGAAGCCGGATGACAGCTTTGCAGCAGGCATGTTCCCAACTGTCCGGTACGAAATGGAGGAAAAAGCCGAGCGACATCAAGGCAAACACTTCCCAATAGCCCTCCACCAGTTGGGTGAAAAGCCGGGGACGGAAAGCTGTGAATATCTGGTTCAACATATCCAGCGAAGTGGAGAAGTCGGCATTGCGGAAAAATATCCAACAGAAACAAACGAAGTGGAACGTGATTACGATGCCGAAGAAGCGGCGGATGCCATGACTGCGCTCTCCCTTTTTCCTGCCGGTGATGCCCATCCAGAACTTATGGGCTGCCAGCGCAACACCATGCAACATCCCCCAAAAAACAAAATTCCAGGATGCGCCATGCCACAAGCCACCCAAAAACATGGTGATGATGAGATTGGCGTATTGCCGTATCTTCCCCTTACGGTTGCCGCCCAGGGATATATAGAGGTAATCGCGCAGCCAACTGGAAAGCGAGATATGCCAGCGGCGCCAGAACTCCGTTATGGATGCCGACTTATAGGGCGAGTCGAAGTTCATGTTGAAATGAAAGCCCAGCAGCAAAGCAATGCCGATAGCCATATCGCTATATCCGGAGAAGTCGCAATAGATTTGAAGCGCATAGCCGTAAACACCCATGAGGTTTTCCACGCCCGAATACAGAGTAGGATTATCAAAGATACGCTCCACAAAGTTGATGCTGATATAATCCGAAATAACCGCTTTCTTGAAAAGACCGCTTACAATCAGGAAGATTCCCTTTCCGAACATCTCCTTAGAGACAAACAGCGGACGGCGGATCTGCGGGATAAAGTCGCGTGCACGCACGATGGGGCCTGCCACCAACTGCGGGAAGAAAGATACATAGAAAGCATAGTCCAACAGGTTGGTGAGGGGCGTTATCTCTTTGCGATACACATCGATCGTATAGCTCAGCGACTGGAAAGTGAAGAAAGAGATGCCGACAGGAAGAAATATGTCCATTGCGGTAAACGTGCCGCCTGTCAGCGAAGCAAAGAACCCGCAGAGGAAATTCGTATATTTAAAGTAGCACAACAGTCCCAGGTTTATCAGCAGGCTGACCGCCACCCACGTTTTACGCTGCCAGCGTACGGTGGCCCGTTCCATGAGCCGGGCAATGAAAAAGTCGCTTACCGTAACAATGGCAAGCAGGAAGAAATAAGTGCCGCTGCTTTTATAGTAGAAATAGTAAGAAAACAGGGTAACGAACATCAGGCGGGCAGTAGTGCGACGCTGCAAAAGCAGATAGAACACGATGAAAGCGGCAAACAGCCACAGGAAGATACCGCTGCTGAATATCATCGGCGCATGCGGGTCGTACACCAGCAGGTCATGCAGGCGGGTGAAGTCTATATCCAGTTTGTTCAGAAGTTCGTCAATATTCCACATCTGTCGGTTACGGCTTAATTTAGATTATACTCAATCATCGACTGCAATAGTCGTTATACGCTTTCAGCAAGGCTTGATAGAACATCTCACCTTGCAATACATATCCTTCCGGAAGATAATGCACATGGTCGGGACGCATCAGTTTCGCCTCCTGCCAGTTGAGACAGGCGCGACGAACGCCTCCGAAAACATCGTACATATCCCACACAGCCAACCCGTTGGCATCGGCAAAACGCCGGATGGTCTGTACGGCAACAGAGGTACGGGGATTAATCTTATAGGTACGCCGGCGGCGGCGCTGGCGGAAACTCTCGTATGAACCGGGCGGAGTGGTCATCAGCATCGGGACGCCGGACAGGCTGTCGCGTAGCATACGTACCAGTTCATCCATCTGCTGATAGTGCAACTTTGAGTTGTACCGCCGGTTGTGGCTCTCGTTTGTCCCGAAAGAGAGAATCACAAGGTCGGGATGCAACGCTGCGATGTCCGCCACACGCACCGGACGAGTAAAGGTGACACAGAACGCACCGTTTATTCCCATGTCCATATAAGTCAGCGCACCGAATGTCTTTCGGAGCAGTTCGCCCGTAGTCTGCGGGAAGATATGACCGCGGATATGACTGTCGCCCACATGAACAATACGTATCGTATCGGCAGATGCACCCAAGCGGAGCATACGCATCTTCTCCCAGAAAGGTTTCAAGATGCCGACACTGTCTATCAGTTCATTCTCTCCGAGTTGGCGGAAAGCCGGAGGCAGGCTGATGAAAGGAACGGGCAGAGTGTCCGTACGTTGGCCGTAAGCCGTAAGCGTGTCGCAATCGGATACCGTCTTTTGAAGCCGGGGACAGCCGGGAAGCGCATCTTGCGCACAGAGCCGCTGCACCGGCAGGAGAAGCATTACAAACACCGCGTAGCAGACAGTGAAGCGCCAACTGCTCCATCGTGAGTTTTCCTTATGGCTCCGCTTCATAGGCACGCCTCCTGTCGTACTGTTCTTTGCCGTAGACCAATGCCTCATAAAGCAATTCTGCCAGATGTTTGCCGCCACGAAAGTTGATATGCGTATAATCATAGTTGGCCAAAGACGGCTTGGCATGCACCATGTCCGCCATACTGCCCTCGCCTCCCATTGCCTCGAACATATTCCAAAACGCCACTCCGCTGTCGGCTGCCAGGTTCTGCTGGTAACGGACAAGATTCTTAATGCCGGGCATGGTGCGCAGGTCGCCTTCTTCGGTCTTATACTCGCGGTCGCCCACACTGACAACAAGGATGCCGGCTTGTGGAAAGGCACTCTTCAAATGGGCGATGGTGGTTGCCATACCGTCACGATAACGGTCATAATTCCGTCCGCGCTCCGTAGCGACATTCAGCCCGTACTGAAGAATTATCAAATCGTAAGGGCGCTGTTCATTAAATTCGCGCATCATCCAGACAGGTACGGAGCGCAAGGACAAGCCGGAACTGCCCCGAAGCGAGAAGTTATCAACAATAATTCCTTGTGTACCGTCCATGGCTAAGCCATAGAATAAGGTGGAGTCGGCACTTTCCACTTTCCAGCGTACAGAGCCGATGCGGCCTGTCACATCCATCTCTCGGAGTTCTCCCGTAGGAAAAAAAGTCTCAGTCTGCGCCTCCCCTTTATTTACGGATGCCGAGAGAGTAACCTCGCCTTTATTGTAAAAGAAGATGGAAGCATGCTCGCAGGTATCAAGCCGGGACGCATAGTTCTTCTGCCCGCGAAGTTCTACATAAGCACCGGGATTGGGAATGAAGTAGTGTCCCGAAATTCCCTGTTTGCTACGGTCGAAGAACACCGAATCCATAATGGAATGGCTCTGCCAGCCGTTAAAGCTATGCCGCACCGTAGGGCGGTAACCGCTGGTCATGGAAGTGATTGTCACAAAGCCCACCCCGCATCCGCCATAACGTTCCTGCAACATGGCACGCAGGTCAGCCGTAAGAATGTCCGCTTCTATGAAAGAATCGCCGAAGTAGGCGATGCGCACCAGACGGGGATTTGCGGCCAGCTCATCCAACGCGCGATAGAAAGGCGTCATTCCGCGCAGGGCGGAGTCACTGTAATCTTCAATGCAGGTCATTCCGCTGCGGCAAGTGTCCACAAAGGCGGGCTTCACTTTCGGGGGTGGCGGCAACAGGGTATCCGGCTCGCTCACCGCTTCCGGGGAAAGGCGTACATCACCCAGTATGTCCACACGCCTCAGCACATGAGTGCCTATCGTGGTTCCCGGCAACAACCCCATCAGCAGAAGTACGGCCACCACAATAAACATCAACCAGCCTGTATGTTTCAAAACACTCTTTTCCATAACCAATCCGGTCGCAAAGATAGAGAATCGGATGAAAATAAATATCTTCCTGCCAAAAAGAATTATCCCTGCAGGAAAAAGATATTTCCTGCAGGGATAAACGCTTTTTATGCAACAGAGACCTTAAATGGTCTTCTCAATGTTCCAGACGAATGCCCGAAGCCCCAGTTGCTCGGTCTGCTTGTCCATGTTGTGAAGGACTTCCAGCAGAGGGTCCACCCTCTCATCCTCCACCATCGTCAGGACGGCGGAACACATGGAAGGCCAGGCATGACTGCCATAATGAGGCTCTCCGGTTTTGGAACCGCGTCCGCGAACTTGCTCCCAGTAAGTGAAGCCCCTGCAATTCAGCCTGTCGAGCGTAGCGATGATACGCTCATAGTATGCTTGATCGAATGTGATTAATACTGATTTCATTATTCAACTATTAAATGTCAATTGATTAATTATTGGTCTGTTTCTGTTCCTCAAAGTAAGCATCCAGTTGCTTGTGCATCTTACGGCGCTGGCGTTTGATGCCCACCCCGCCAAAGATACAGTACATCGTAGGAACATAAATCAAAGTGAGGATCGTGGAAACCGCCAGACCGCCGATTACGGCAATCGCCATGGGACTCCACATCTCAGAACCCTGCCCTGTGCTGACGGCCATCGGAATCATACCGAGAATGGTAGTCATGGTAGTCATCAACACCGGACGGAGACGACTCTTGCCGGCCGTAACTACGGCATTCAGCACCGACTGCCCGCGTTCGCGGCAAAGGATAGTGTAGTCGATGAGCACGATACCGTTCTTCACCACGATACCGATCAACATGATGCTACCCAGCAAACTCATTACACTCAACGTAGTGTTGGTGATGAACAATGCCATCAACACGCCACTCATAGCGAACGGCACCGAGAGGATCAGGATAAACGGATAAGTAAGGGACTCGAACTGGGCAGCCATCACGATGAACACAAGCACAATGATCAAGACACCCAATGTTCCCAAATCGCGGAACGAATCCTGCTGGTCCTCAAAGGAACCCGACACTTGAATGGTTATGTCCGAGGGTTTCTCCAACTTATCTATAATCGCATTGCCCGCAGCCACCACATCGCCCAACGGAGCGCCGGAGATAACGGCGGATACCGTCACGATACGCTCGCGGTCTTTACGTTCGATAGTAGGCGGAGCAAAACGTTCTACAACCTTTCCCAGGTCTTTGATACGCACCCCTTCGCCTTTGGCATTATAGACCAATATATTCTCGATGCTTTCAAGGCTGGTGCGGTATTCGGGAGCATAGCGCACCTTGATGTCGTACTCATCACCGTCTTCACGATATTTGGAAGCCGTCGCACCATTGATACGGTTACGCAGATAGGTAGCGGCGGTAGACAAGTTCAGTCCATGAAGCGCCAGCTTCTCACGATCAAAGTCTACCTGATACTCAGGCTGGTAATCACTACGGCTGATGTTGACCTCGGATACACCTTTCACCTTCAGCAGTTCACGTTTCAGGCGGGCGGCAACGCTGTCGGTTTCTTCCATGCTGTAACCGTACACTTCAAAATCGGCAGATGCCTGGGCAGACATACCCGTATTGCTACCTCCGAAAATGACCTGTGCCTTACTGAATTCCGGATAGGCCTTCAGGTCTTCGCGCATTTCATCACAGACAGTTTCCAGCGTAACATTACGCTCATCCGGGTCTACCAGGCTGATGTTGAAGGAGATGATGTGCGAACCGTTGTCCTGCATGGATGCCCAGGTATTATCCGAGTCGGCCTGTCCCACCGTATAGTTACATACCTTCATAATACCTTTATACTTCTCAAGCCACTGTCTGGTCAGCTTCTCCGATACCTCCTGCGCCACTTCCTTACGGGTTCCGATAGGCAGTTCCAATTGCACAGCGATACGGGCGTTATCCTGCGCCGGGAAGAACTCCGTACCGATGGTCTTTGCACAAAGCAAACTCAGAATAAAGAATACCACGCAACCTGCAAGAACCACCATGCGGTGACGGACTGCCCAGTTGAGCATACGCGCATACCAGTTGTCCAACCCGTCCAATGCATGTTCTATCGGACCGAAGAATATCCGGAACACCTTAGACTGCTTGCGCTGCAAACGGAGCAGTTGCGAACAAAGCATCGGCGTCAGCGTCAAAGCGGAGACAGTGGATACAAACATAATGGCACACATCATCCAGCCCAACTGCTTGAACAGTACACCGGACATACCGGTCACCATCGTCAACGGGAAGAATACGGCAATCATCGTCAGTGTAGAAGCCACAACGGAGATAGCCACCTCGTTCGTGCCATGCACAGACGCCTGCTTCGGGTCGGAACCGCGCTCGATGTGTGTCGTGACATTCTCCAATACCACAATGGCATCGTCCACCACCATACCGATAGCAATGGAAAGCGATGAAAGCGAAATGATATTAATCGTATTCCCCGAAATTGCCAGATATATGAATGAAGCAATCAGAGAAAGCGGAATCGTGATACAGATGATCAGCGTGGCACGCCAGCGTCCTAAGAACAAGAACACCACAATCACAACGAAGAGCAAGGCATACATAACCGTCTCCGTCAAACTGTCGATGGTGTTCAGGATGTTTTCAGAGGTATCTACAATGACGCCCAGCTTCACGTCGCTCGGCAGGTTCTTCTGCAAACGGGGCAATGCATCCTGCACCTTTTTGGAGATTTCCACCGAATTGGCTCCCGACTGCTTCTGAACGACGATCATGGCGCCTTGCACACCGTTATTATAGGTTTCCTGCGCACGCTCTTCTACGGTGTCCACTATCTTGGCAACATCACGCAGATAGACCGTAGCGCCATTATACGTACCTACAACCACATTCGCCAACTCGCCGGAGTCGTCGAACTCACCCTCCACACGCAATGAATAGGTTTCATTACCGATGTCGAAGTTACCGCCCGGTATATTCCTGTTCTCAGCCCCGATAATGGAACTGATTGTTTCGATGCTCAGGTTGTATGCTTCCAGCTTATAAGGGTCGCAATACACTTGGATTTCACGCTGCGGCGCACCACTGATGGACACCGTACCCACACCGGGAATACGCGCCAAGGGATTTACCACACGATCATCCAGTATCTTATAAAGTGCCGACTGGCTCTCGTTGGCCTGTACGGACAGCAGCACGATAGGGATCATATCCGTACTGAACTTAAAGATGATAGGGTTCTCCACATCATCGGGAAGCTGGGAACTTACCATATCCAGCTTGTCACGCACATCATTCGTCAACACGTCAATATCATTACCGAACTCAAACTCCAGTGTAATCAGCGACATATTCTCCGAAGAACGGGAAGTGATGTGCTTCAAATCACTGACAGAGTTCAAAACATTCTCCAACGGACGGGTCACATTGTTCTCGATATCCGAAGCACTGGCTCCCGGATAGGCCGTCATCACCATAATCGTATTCGTATCAATGTCCGGATACAAGTCGATAGGCAATTTGGACAAAGAGAACAGGCCAAATATCACCACTGCCAGAAAGCAGAGCGAAGTCATAATCGGTTTCTTAACCGCACCTTCGTATAAACTCATGTTATTAGTTTTTAGTGATTATTTCTCTACTTCTACTTCCATGCCGTTCACCAGCTTGGTCTGTCCGGCTATAACTACCTGCGAATTGTCAGGCACACCGGAAATCAACTCGTATTCAGCGCCCATGCGGCGTCCGAGCTCCACCTTATTATAGGTTACTTTGCCGTCTTTGTAGACATACACGTAGCGGTCGCCCGAACCGGATTGTTTCACGATGGCCAAGTCGGGCACAACCACATTGTCCTTAGAGCCGAAATTAAGTGTGGCGCGGGCAAACATTCCGGGACGCACGCGCTGGTCCTTATTGGAGAGTTTAATCTCCACAGGGAAGGTGCGTGTATTCGGGTCTACCGTAGGATAAACCAAGCTGATGTAGCCTTCAAACGGTTCGTCGCCATAGACATCCAGCTTCACTGCTACGGGAGCGCCTTTCTTCACTTGGGTGAAATAGGTTTCGGAAACGTTGATGAGCAGTTTCACCGGAGTGATCTGTTCCACCACCAACACAGGTTCCCCGCCGCTGTACATGTCGCCGTTGTCATAATTACGGGCTGTTACAACACCGTTTATAGGGCTGAGCAACGAGGTGTTTTCCAATAGGTTGCGATAGGCCGTCTCCTTTATGTCCAAAGCCATTTTGGCTGCATCCCATTCCGACTTGGATGCACCGCCCACTTTGTACAGTTCGTCCATACGCTTGAACTCAATCTCCTGGTTATCAAGCTGGAACTTGGTTTGTTTCAGGTTGGCCTCATCCATGCTGACCAGCTTCTGGCCTTTGGATACGCGGTCGCCCACTTCCACCAATATCCTGTCTATACGCACCGGAGACGAAGGAGCTATATTGTTCTTCACCTCTGCTTCGACAGTAGCGGTGTATTCATGGATCTGTTCTACCGGACGCGCTTTCACATCCGCCAGCTTCACTCTCGGCTTTTCATCCACATGTTCAGCGACAGCCTTGTCCTTCCCGCCGCTGCAAGCGCCCAACAGTGCTACTGCAAGCAGGGCAATCATTTGAAAACTTTTCTTCATATCGTTGTTCTGATTTTTATTTCTGATCTTTGCTTATGTAATCTCTTCCCAACACTTGGTCAAGATCGGCTTTAGCCACCAAATAATCGTATATGGATTGGTTGTAAGTCAACTCGGCCTCAGTGAGCTGCACTTGCGAGGTGTTCAGTTCAAGCACAGTTCCTTTGCCCACCTCGTAGCGTTTGCCGGCAATCTGCACCGCTTTTTCGGCCTGCATCACATTCTCCTTGTTGCTGGACACCTGTTCCGAGCTGGCTGCCATATTATCCTGATAGCTGGTAATCTGCATATTCAGCTTACGTTCCGTATCGATGCGGTTCTGGTCCAACTGGCGCATCTGGATGCGGTTGGATTTCAGTTTTGTAAAGTTGCTTGCCTTGTATAAAGGAATACTCAAACTGAACACCAGCGAAGAACTGCTTCCGTAGTTGTAGTTGAATACATTCCAACTGTCGTTGTTCATGGACTGATACTGATAAGAATAGCCCAAAGCCAGTGTCGGCATGAAGTTGGTGCGCAAGGACTTGATGTTCTTCTGAAGCATCAGGCGGTTCAACTCCAGTTGCTTCATCGTGGTATTGTTCACCAAGCCTTCGTGCGTCGCATTATCCAACTGATTGGCAAACACAACTCCCTCATAAGCCGCCAGACTGTCGTCTATCTTAATATCCAGATCGGCCGTTATACCCATCAATACTTTGAGTTGCAATTTGGAGAGCGTCACAGCGTTTCCGGCCGAAATGACACTCGGCTTCACGCTGCGCATCTGTACCTCGGCGCTGATTTTGTCAAATTCACTCACCGCACCCTGCCGGTATTTAGCGTTGACTATATTATAATTGTCTTCTGCCAGCTTATAGCTTTTTTGCAGAACATCGTATGAGTCCTGCGACAACATCAACTGATAGTAGGCCTTGGTCACCTGGTTCACCAAATCCTGTTTGGAGGCACGTGACTTCTCTACCGCCAGCTCAATGTCCGTTTTTGTCATCGACATGGCGCGATACACTGCCGGTGCAAACAGGGGCAGACTTATGTTCAACGCTCCGGTGGCTGTGTTCGCCTTGTCTTTACCCATTTTCACAGTCTGGTCGCCGATACTGAACTGCGGCGCCGTAATAGTGTGGCTCATACTTCCCGAAATGCTCGCTTCGGGCAACAGGTTTTGCCAACTTTCCTTATGGCTCACCTTTTTCAGTGCAATCTCCTCTTCCGCCACTTTAATAGTAGGATTGTCGCTCAAAGCAATCTCTATGGCTTTGGCAAGGTTCAGGGTCAAAGTATCTTTCGTCCCTTGTGCTCGTGCATAAGCACCAACCAACACTATGGCAACGGCCAATACCCATTTCTTACCCTCAAAAAATCTCTGCATCTTCATAAAAGAATTAATCGTTTTCTATTTGTTCTCTGTCTCGCTATTTCCGGAGATTATCTTTTTGCGGTATTCCCGGATGAACACCTCCAACTCATGCGCCCCTTTCTCCGTAGAAATTCCCCGGAGGAAAGTGAACATGATAGACTCATAAACTTCAAGGAACGAATACTCCTTGCAAATATCCGTATTCATCAGCAAGTCAATCTGCTCCCTTACCAACAGATTGATAATGGCAAAATTCACATCATCGCGGAAGATGCCCTGCTTCACGCCTTCCTTGAAAAAGTTCACCGTTTCTTCCGAGTCCTGATCATGCCGTTTGGTCATCAGCTTATAGGCTTTGGGATACTTCTTGATGTCCTCAAAAAACTTCTTGTTGGTGGCATGGAACTTTTCGATACTGCGCTGGTAGCATTTCAACAGGACTTCCAATACATTCTCGGATGTAGCAAGCACATTCTTCAGATATTCATCCCCCTCTTTCTGACCTCTCAGGATACACTCTTCCAGCAAGGTCTCCTTATCAGGAAACACCTCATACAGAGTACGCTTGGAGATGCCCAACGAAGTTGCGATGTCATCCATCGTAATACTTTTGATACCTTGCGCAGCAAAGGCCTTCACCGCAGTTTCAATGATCCGTTCTCTCAGTTCCGGACGAGGAGTAAGGTGCTTGGTATATTCGCTCATTTCTCTTCCTTTTAAATTTCAAAAACTCTTTTTATTCATTTTGGAAATAAAACGAAGCAAATATAGAAAGAAAACTTAATTCACCAATTAAGTTTTCTTTCTTTTGTTAAACGATTAATAAAAATTAGTGTTCTCGCAGATTTATTGGGAAGATTCCTAATAATCAAACTTGGTCCGGCTCAGGAACGCCACTGTTTTATGAATTTCCTTGTACATCACAATGTCGTCTTTCACAAAAGGAACCTCTTTGCGGTATTCGCGCAGGAAGCCTTCCAAGAGAGGCGAGGTTTTTTGCGGGCGGCGGAAATCAATGCCCTGTGCAGCATTCATCAGTTCGATGGCAAGGATGTGTTCCAAATTGTCCATGATGCGGTAGAGCTTCGTGGCTGCGTTGGCTCCCATACTGACATGGTCCTCCTGTCCGTTGCTGGACACGATAGAGTCGCTGCTGGCAGCATAGCAGTACATCTTGTTCTGGCTCACCATAGAGGCGGCGGCATATTGAGGAATCATAAACCCGGAGTTCAGGCCGGGATTGGCAACCAGAAACTCCGGCAGTCCCCGCAGTCCCATGATGAGCTGGGCGATACGGCGTTCGGAGATATTTCCCAGTTCGGCAAGGGCGATTCCCAAGAAATCGTACGAGATAGCCAACGGCTGCCCATGAAAGTTTCCGCCGGAGATGATACGGTCTTCATCCGGAAAGATGGTAGGATTGTCCGTCACAGAATTAATCTCCGTCAGCAAAACCGAAGAGACATACCGGATAGCATCCTTCGTTGCGCCATGCACCTGCGGAATGCAACGGAAAGAATACGGATCCTGCACATGCTTGCCGGGGCGGACGATGAGTTCGCTGCCCTCCAGCAGTTTGCGGAAGTTCTCGCCCGTTTCGATTTGTCCTTTGTGGGGACGGATTTGCTGGATGCAATCCATGAACGGGTCGATGCGACCGTCAAAGGCTTCCAGGGAGAGGGCGGCTATCAGGTCGGCTTTCTTGGAGAGGCGGAAAGCTTTAAGAATGGCAAAGACACCGTTGGCGCTCATGAATTGCGTACCGTTCAGCAAGGCAAGGCCTTCCTTGCTCATCAGTTTGACGGGCTCCCAGCCGAATTCATCGAGTACGCTGATTGCCTCGCGCTTCCGGCCTTTATAGTACACGTCACCCACACCGATAAGAGGCAGGAAAAGATTGGCAAGCGGAGCAAGGTCGCCCGATGCTCCCAAGGAGCCGCGGTCGTAGACAATAGGCATCACGTCGTTGTTGAAGAAGTCGAGGATGCGCTGTACGGTAATGACCTGCACGCCGCTGTGCCCCAATGAAAGCGCATGCGCCTTGAGCAGCATCATCAGTTTGATGATGACAGGACGGATCTCCTCGCCCACGCTGCAAGCATGGCTTTTGATGAGGTTCTCCTGCAAGGTGCCCAGTTCGTCGGGCGAGATGCTTTTGCTGCACAGGGAGCCGAAGCCGGTGGTGATCCCGTAGAGAGGTTCGGCGGATTCGGCGGTTTTCTTATCCAGATAGTCGCGGCATTTCTGTATGCGTTCTTTGGCTTCGGGAGCCAACTCAAGTTTCAGGTTCTCGTTGATGATGCGTTCGATAAGGTCGAAGGTCAGCTCGCCCGAACCGACATAGTAGACATTCTTCATACTTTGAGCTCCTCATTGATTTCGTCCAACAATTCTTTCTCTTTGGCACAGGCAAGGCGTTCCAGCTCACAGGCTTCGGCCTGCAGCTTGGCAACGAACTCTTTATCTTTGAGCGAACCGAGGTTGATGCGCACATTCATCAATGCCCCCAATACGGCAGAGCGGGCAGACATCATCGCCACGCAGGCATCGGTTACGGCATTACGGTTGCCCAGGCGTGCCACATCCATGATGACAGTCATCAGTTCGTAGGCATTACGTGCCACCTGCATGGGCACGAGGGCTGCAAACTTGGTGGCTTCCTGAATGGCGGCGCTGCGGGCGGCCTTCTCCTCGTCGGTGGCTTTCGGCATCTTGAAGCAGGCAAATACACTGTCGTATGCTTCGGAGTCGCGGTCAATGTCTTCGATGAAGGTGTCTTTCTCCTGCAATGCCACTCCCGCAATATGCTGCATCAGCTCCTCGTGCGCCTCATAGCCTTTCTTGCCGACAGTGAGATTGGCTACCATTGCCGCCAAAGCCGAAGCAATGGCGCCATTCAATGCGGCAATGCTTCCGCCGCCGGGGACGGGGTCGCTGCCCGCCACTTTATTCAAAAACTCTTTGACTGTTAAATCGACTAACATGGGATTAAATTATTATTAGGTATTACACAATTAGGTATCAATTCGCTATTAACGCACCGCTAAAGCACCGGGTGGAGTACGCCCTCCTTCACCGTAGCGTGCACACAATTCATGCCCACATAATAGGGCAGGAAATGATAATTATCCGTATTCAGCACCACAAAGTCCCCTTTCTTTCCCACCTCTATGCTGCCGATGCTGCCGGCACGATTCAGGGCGGCGGCGCCGTTCAGGGTAAGGGCGGTAATGGTCTCCTCGACACTCATCTTCATATAGATGCAAGCCAGTGCGATAGTGAGCGGGATGGAACCGGAGAAGCAACTGCCGGGATTAAGGTCGGTGGCCAGTGCTACGGCACAGCCGGCGTCAATCATCTCACGCCCGCGGGCATAAGGTTCTTTCAGGGCAAAGGCGGTAAGAGGGAGCAAGGTGGCAACCACGCCTTTGTCCGCCATGGCATGGATGTCGGCATCGGAAGCGTGCAGCAGGTGGTCGGCGGATACGGCGGAAAGTTCCGCAGCCAGTCCCGCACCGCCCAGCGGCACTATTTCATCGGCATGGAGCTTTAGCGCCAATCCCATATCACGAGCGGCAGTCAGCAGGCGGCGGGACTGCCCGATGGAGAACACGCCCTGCTCGCAAAAGACATCGCAAAACTCTGCCAACCGGTTCTGAACGACGGCGGGCATCACTTCGCGAATGATGAAATCCACATAATCGTCCGTACGCCCGACATACTCCTGCGGCACTGCATGTGCGCCAAGAAAAGTGGAAACGATGTCCACCCGCTTGTGCTCGTCATTGTTCAGGCTGCGCATGACGCGGAGTTGCAGCAGCTCGGTCTCCTTGTCCAGGCCGTAACCGCTTTTTCCCTCGACGGTGGTCACTCCCATGACGCTCATCTGCTTCAAGAAGCCCTCCGCCTTGCCGCGCAACTGGATGAAGTTGCTGTTGCGGGTGGCAGCCACTGTGCTGACAATGCCCCCTCCGCGCTCCATAATGGACATGTAGCTTTCGCCCTTCAAGCGCCATGAGAACTCCTCGGCACGCTCCCCGCCAAAAACGAAGTGCGTATGCGAGTCCACAAAGCCGGGCAGAAGGCATTTGCCCCGGGCGTTGTAGTGCCAGTAGCGCTGATAGTATCCGTCGCGGTCCTCGCCACGATTAGGGCCTACGTAGGTGATGACGCCGCCGGTGACTTCCACCGTAGCGTCATCCATGATGCAGATCTCTTCCATTTCCCTGCCACAACGGGCGGAAAAGCCGATGGGAGTGACGACACGAGCGTTGAAGATGATAAGATTCTCCGTCATATTTGTTTCTGTTTCATTTAAAGTTCAGAACATTGATCACTGAAAGACAGTTGTGTGCTATTCACACGTCGGGCACTCACTCCATTATCCGGGCTTCGAGCACCTGCTGCATCGAGAAGTTCTCCAGTCCGAGGTAATAGGAAGCCGTATCAATCAGCGCTTCCATGGGCACAAGGCCGATAATCTCACTGCCCACGATGCTGACACCGTAGCGGCGCGCTTCGATGCGTACCAGTTCGAAGGCGCGATAAAGGGCGGTACGGGTATAGTCGGTCATATTGATAGACACCTGCGTGATTCCCCGGTCTTTCAACTCCACTCCCATGGCCTTGCAATAGCGCAGGCCGCCGCCGATGAAGCGTATCTTCTTGGCAATATCGTGCGCAATCTCCAGACTCGGCGTATTCAGGTTGATGTTATAGGCCACCAGCGGCATACGCGCGCCAACCGCCACCGTTCCCGCAGTGGGATGCCGCTCGGCGGGGCCGAAGTCGGGCTGCCATTCGGGGAGTTTTATTTTCTCCGCCATACCCTCGAACTCGCCTTTCCGGACAGCTGCAAGGTTTTCCCGGTGAGGGGCTGATGCGGATTTCTCGTAAAGGAACACAGGCAGGTTATAACGTTTCGCCACTTCCCCGCCCACTTCTTTGGAGAGCGCAACGGCTTCTTCCATCGTTACATTCTTAATAGGAATAAAGGGCACAACGTCCACCGCACCCATACGGGGATGCTGTCCCTGATGCTTGTTCAGGTCGATGAGCTCCACTGCCACGCCGATAGCCTCAAGCACAGCATCGCGCAGCGGTTCGGGTTCGCCCACTACGGTGACGACGAGGCGGTTGTGGTCTTCATCGTTACTGTAATCCAACAACTTGACACCCTGTCTGCCACGAAACGGGGCTACAATCCGGTCTATTTTCTGCAAGTCGCGTCCCTCACTGAAATTGGGGACACATTCTACGATTCGGTTCATAATGGTTATGTTTTTAATTTGCTATACAGATATATTCTTTTTAGATTGGCATATTCTTTTTCTCAGACATAAGAACAAAAGAACATAAGAACAGGCCCAATCTCTTATACCCTTATCTCCCCTATAATAAGCCTGTTATTATTGTTTTATATATCTATCAATCAGTTCTTCATCCGCCACGTAAGGAATCGTGATGTGGTAGCCATCCGAATGGGTGCGGTTGAACTCCTCGCTGGTTTCCATGGAATGCTCGTTGCGTGCCCACGAACGGCGTGCCACGCCGCCCATAACATCCCAAAGCATGGCGGAACGCAGAATTTCGTCCACCCTTTCGGAGCCGTCGCACACCATGCCGAAGCCGCCGTTGATGGCTTTGCCTATGCCCACTCCGCCGCCATTGTGCAGCGCCACAAGGCTCATGCCCCGCGCACAGTTACCGGCAAAGCATTGCACAGCCATGTCCGCCATTACGTTGCTGCCGTCCTTGATGTTGGATGTCTCGCGGAAAGGGGAATCCGTACCGCTGACATCGTGGTGGTCGCGTCCCAACATAATCGGGCCTACCTCGCCCCGGCGCACCATCTCGTTGAAGCGGAGTGCAATCTTCATGCGTCCTTCGGCATCCTGATAGAGGATACGCGCCTGCGTGCCCACCACCAGATTATTCTTTTCGGCATCGCGAATCCAATTGTAATTATCCAAGTCCTGCCCGCGGCGCGTGGGGTCGATACACTCCATTGCCGCCCGGTCGGTCTTCACCAGGTCTTCGTGCCTGCCACTGAGACACACCCAGCGGAAAGGCCCGTAACCGTAATCAAAGAGTTCGGGGCCCATGATGTCTTCCACATAGCTGGGGAAGATGAACCCGTTCTTATCACTGCCGTTGCGCGCTATTTCGGTGACGCCGGCATCGTAGACGGCTTTCATAAAGGAGTTGCCGTAATCGAAGAAGTACGTGCCCCGCCCCACGAGCTCTTTTATGGCAAGGAAATGGCGTTTCAGCGTGGCATCCACCTTACGGCGGAATTCCGCCGGGTTCTCGTGCAGCATCCGGGTACGCTCCTCAAAGGTCAGCCCTGCGGGACAGTAGCCGCCGTCGTAGGCGGCATGGCAGGATGTCTGGTCGGATAGCAGATCTATGTGTACCTGTTCTTTTGCGGCATATACCAAGAGATCCACCACATTGCCATGATAGGCAATGGAAATGGGGGTGCGACTGTCCATGGCCTCTTTGGCCAGTGAGAAGGCATGCGGCAGCGAATCCGTCACGTGCCCCACCCATCCCTGACGATGACGGGTGTCGATACGTGAAGCGTCCACTTCGGCTATGATAGCGGCAGCTCCCGACATTTCGGCAGCTTTGGGTTGGGCGCCACTCATGCCGCCCAGACCGGAGGATACAAAAAGCCGTCCGCGCAAGTCGCCGTCTTGCGGAATGCCGAGTTTCAATCGCCCGGCGTTCAGAAGGGTATTGAAAGTGCCATGCACGATGCCCTGCGGACCGATGTACATCCACCCGCCGGCAGTCATCTGCCCGTAATTGGCAACGCCCATCTGCATGGCTGTGTGCCAGTCCTGCTGGTTGTCATAAAGCCCCACCATGATGGCGTTCGTAATGATGACGCGCGGCGCTTCGGGCTTCGACTTGAAGAGCCCCAGCGGATGCCCGCTTTCGATGACGAGCGTCTGGTCGCAGGTGAGGACTTCGAGGTATTGTTTTATCAGGCGGTATTGCATCCAGTTTTGGCACACCTGTCCCGTTTCGCCATAGGTGACGAGTTCGTAGGGATAGAGGGCGATGTCGAAACAGAGGTTATTGTCTATCATCACCTGAAAGGCCTTGCCCTCGATGCAGCGTCCTTTGTATTCGTCAATGGGCTTTGCCTTGAGGTCGCCTTGCGGACGGTAACGGTAACCGTAGATGCGTCCGCGCGTGCGGAGTTCTTCCATGAACTCCGGTGCAAGCGTTTCGTGCAGTTCTTTAGGGATGTAGCGCAGGGCATTCTTCAATGCCGTAGCCGTTTGTGCCGGGTCGAGGGTGTAGCCGCGGTCGGGAGCCCGCCGGATGCCTTCTACGAAGGCGGGATAAGGGGGCAGTGTTTTGCTTAAGGTAATCTCCATAGTATAATAAGGTGAATAGTTACAAATTGTCAGCAGATGCGACTCTGTATCTGCCGCAATATAAAAATAAATCCCGATATTCACAATAGAATACCGGGATTATTTATCATTTAGACAAAAGCAAGACTGTTTTCCTATCCTCATGTTCTGTCATGCAGAACGAAGTGAAGCATCTCTTCTCTTTGTGTCAGGAAAGCAGATTCTTCGTCACTACGTTCCTCTGAATGACAGAGACTTTTGATACCTGAGTCGTTACATATATTTCTAATAAAGTTGGTATTGGACGGTAACGGTAGCAATGGCTCCGTCATCAGTCAAAGTATAATCGATAACGAAAAGACGAAGATACTTCAACTCATCATTTTCGGTTTTGAAGGTTACGGCATAGCCATGTTTAGGCTGAGCATTTGGAAAAGGGCAAATAATATTATCTACCAGTTCTAATTTCTTTGTAACCTCCGATAAGCTTTTCACTTTTCCTATATCTTCCATTATTAAATAAAAACTCTCATAACCGTAAGAAGAGGACCGCGGAGACCACTTACCATATTCACGTACAAAAGGAAGTACGCAAAGCTTTCCAGCATCAAGAAACAGACTATATTTACGATTAAAATCCTCATAACAAACAGGTATATCAGCACTATACCATTTCCACTCACTCTTCAGCACCACCGTCTTCACCTTTGTTGACGCAATATAATCGCCTTTCACTTCCGTATCCCCTGTACCTCCGGCATCCCCTGTTCCGGGCTCATCGGTCGGCTCATTATTATCGCTACCACAACTTGTACAAAGCACCCCGAAAAAGAATACCAAACAGGGTAACCAAATTAATTTCATTCTCATATATCTAAATGTTTAATTTAAGATATACCCGGTTCCAAAGTATAATAAATGTGTCTTTCAATCTCTTTTAAGGCAGGGATACAAAAGCGACGTGGAACCAAACTTTATCTTGACTTGAGGCTCTGGAAAATGCCTGTGCTTGATAATAAAGTTAAGCCCACGTCGTAGAGGACGCGGGCGTTGAACTTCTTATTCCTATCAAGCTTCTTTGAATTTTCCAGATTCCAAGTCAAAAGAATAAAAGCTAACGCTCTCTTATATATGTCTATTTCCTAATCAGTCTTTATACCATAGGCGTTCTTTTTAGATTTATAGTGATTTATAACAGCAGCAAATATATAAATTTTTAAAATTATCCGCAACAATATTACGGTACTCTTTATACACGTCCGTCAGAAGAACAACTCTGCATTGTCGCCACTTCGCTTCCTCCGTTACGGAAAGGTTCTGTTCACTTTTCGGACAAAGGCAGGATACGCCCTTTGAAACTGAAATTCCCTGCCATGTAAACCTTGCTCGCCTGCACGAAACATTGGTTGGAGTCGTGATAGAGCGTCATGTTCCATTCAAAGGTCCGATAATGCGCATTGCCCTGTACCCGCAAAGTGATGTTAACATCTCCATTCTTCTGCGTCTCCGGTACGCCCATCTGCAAAGCCGCCTCACCGTCATTCAGCGGTGAGCTACCGAAGAAGAGCTTCGGACTGTTGTCCTCACGAGTTAGATAAGCCAGCATCTTGTCTCCCTTTATTATCAAATAGCTGCCGGTAACTTGTTGGGCACGAAGTTTTTCAGGACGGTCGGAAGGAGTATAAACCTCCTCCAATATAATCTTGCAACTCCGGGAAGACAAAGCCTGCAAAGCCGCACGATGAGCGGCTTGCCCTCCTGCAACATCTGCAGTTCTGCATCCGGAAAGCGTTGAAGCTAAAGCAACGTGCAGAAGAAGCACGAATAAAACTCTTCCTTTCATCATAGCAGATCATTAAAGTTAATAATACAAGGCATCACATAGAGGCACATCATGCACAGCCGCAAATCATCAACCAATGCACGTTATCTATCGCAATATAAAAATAAATCCCGACACTCACAACTGAATATCAGGATTTTTACATAAGGAGTGAAGTTTTCTTTTTCACACCGAGTTAGTATTTCTTCTTCACAAGGAGGGAAGCAGCCTATTTCAGTTGCCGCAAATATCTCCCGATGACCTCCGCCGACTCGCTCGTTTCCTTTTCAAATGCTTCTTGCAGCGCAGGATAGTCCGCCAGCAGTTCCAGCACCTTCTCCCTGCCCACAAACTCCGAGCGTCCCGTTTCCGGATTCAACTCATAATACACACGCGCAAAGACCAGCCCCGAAGCATTGATGGCATCCCCCACTTCACCGCCCAGCTTCGTTGCATCGGGCGGGGTTGCGGTGCTTGCAGCGACCTGCCCCACAGGTTGCGCACAGAAATAAATCTTACCTTTCACCCACATGGCAGGCGCATACCAACCGCCGAAACGGTAACGCTTATAGCGCATCTTCTTGCAGTTGACGTAGAGCGACGTATCCATCCGCACCGCATAACAACGTGATTTCAAATAACGGCACAAGCCGGAGTTGTCTTCCGCCTCTATACGATAATCCGCACCGCCCATCAGATAAATCTGATTCTTGGAACGCTTCTCCACTTTCAATATCGTGACCGTATCTCCGCGGCCTTCCACCAACGCTTTCAAGTTGGAATACATTATCTGCTGAGCCGAGCAAGGCAAGCCCAATAATGCCAATATCCCTAACAACCAACGTACTTTCATATCATTTCCCTTTCTTTCTGAAACTTTACTTACCCAGGCGAAAGGTACATTTTTTATCCTTATTCAGCAAACATAGAGAGGAAAAAAACATCGTATCGCCCATAAAATGATTTTCGTACGTCTGCACCGGCCTTGCCCAACCCTCTCTGTCGCAGACAAAAACATCTAAAGCAGAAATGCGGGAACCCCTTGTTGGAACTGCCGGGATACGCTACTGATTACAAACGAGATACAGATACCAACCGAATACCAACCTTTGGTACACGCCGTACCAAACTGTGGTAGTCCTTGTACCAAGCTGTGGTAGCCCTCGTACCAAACTGTGGTACTTCGAATACCAAACTGTGGTATTTTGAATACCAACCGTTGGCATTTCACATCTTCTTAGGAGAGGAAAACCATATATTTACTTACCTTTGCCAATCTATAAAGCATGGGAATAAATGGAAAGCATTGAAAAAATAAAATCAACATACAGCCGCATTGCGGAGGAAGCACAACAAGAGTCGAACAAAATACAGCAAGCAATTTACCATACCGGCTCCTTACGGTTGCTGCTGTTCGTGGCAGGAATCGCAGGGATTATCTACTTCCGGGAGGAAAGTTGGACGATACTGGCAGGAATCGCACTCGTCACCCTGCTGCCGTTCATCCTTCTGATAAAGTACCACAACAACCTGTTCCGCCGCAAAGACTATCAGGAAAAGAGAGCAGAGGTGAACCGGCAGGAGTTGGCCGCGCTGGATTACGATACGTCCTGCTTCGATGCCGGCGAGGAGTTTGTCGACCCCGCCCACCTGTATGCCTACGATCTGGACGTATTCGGCACACATTCATTGTTCCAGTACGTCAACCGCACCTGCACCGAACCGGGAAAACGCCTGTTGGCAAACTGGCTGGGACAGCATCTCGAAAAGAAAGAGGATATACTGGAACGACAGGCAGCCGTACGCGAACTGGCTCCCGAACTGCAATTCCGCCAGCACTTCCGCATCCTCGGCATGCTGCACAAAGGCACAGCAGCCGACGAAACCGAACTGAAAGCATGGGCGGCAAGCCCCGGCGTATTCCGCAAGAATAAGTTCTTACGACTTCTGCCGGCAACCGTCACCGGCATCAACGGCATCTGTCTGCTCCTTATGCTTACCGGTTATCTGCCCGCAAGCATGTGGGGAGTGATCTGGACGCTCTTTGTCACCGCCGGATTCGCCTTTACCGGAAAGATCACCAAAATACAGGCTGTGTACGGCAAGAAGCTACAAATCCTCGGTACGTATGCCGGACTGCTCAAACTGATGGAAACCCAACCCATGCAATGCAACCTGCTGAAACGCATCAAAGAAGAAATTGGCGGCGAACAACGGAAAGCCTCCCTCGCCATCAGCCGGCTGAGCAAACTGATGAACGAACTGGACCAACGCAACAACGTATTCATGTACGTCATTCTCAACGGTCTGTTTTTTTGGGAACTGCGACAGATAATGCGCATCGAAGCCTGGAAAGAGCAATATGCCCGCGAACTGCCGCATTGGCTCAGCGCCCTCGGACAGATGGATGCCCTCAACTCACTGGCAACCTTCGCCTATAATCATCCGGACTATTCTTATCCCACCCTGCTCGACAAGGCCGATATGATTGCCGCCAAAGTCAACATCTCTTCCAATACGAAGAAAGCTGATACGGAAAACACCGGCAACAACACCCGTTTCATGCTTCGCGCAAAAGCCCTGGGACATCCCCTGATGCACCGCGACCGTTGTGTCCGCAACGACATCGACATGGAGAAACGCCCTTTCTTCATCATCATCACCGGCGCCAACATGGCAGGAAAGAGCACCTATCTGCGCACGATAGGCATCAACTACCTGCTTGCCTGCACCGGCATGCCCGTCTGCGCGGAAGAGATGGAGGCGTATCCCGCCCGTCTCATCACCAGCCTGCGCACCAGCGACTCCCTGACCGACAACGAGTCCTACTTCTTTGCCGAACTCAAACGCCTGAAACTCATCATCGACAAGCTGCAATCGGGCGAGGAACTCTTCATCATCCTCGACGAAATACTGAAAGGAACAAACTCAATGGATAAGCAGAAAGGGTCTTTCGCACTCATCAAGCAGTTCATGGCCTTACAGGCAAACGGCATCATCGCCACGCACGACTTATTGCTGGGCACCCTCATCGACCTCTTCCCCGAAAATATCTGCAACTAACGCTTCGAAGCGGATATCACCGACAACGAGCTGACATTCTCTTACCGCCTCCGCCCTGGCGTAGCGCAGAACATGAATGCGTGCTTCCTTATGAAAAAAATGGGGATTGCCGTCACCGACTAATCCCCACTCCATATCCTAACGGTTCCTTACCCGCAGCATCCGCTTACATCGCCTTGCATCTGGACAAGAATGCCGAAACCGCCGCAGCTTCATTACCCGTAAAGTAGCACACCGAGGTCACCGGAGTGTAAGTGTAAGGCACAAACTGAAACAATTGAAGTGCAGCAAATTTATTGTCTTGCGAAATCATAACGTCCAGACGTACATTACCACTCGACTCACTCTTGACACCGGCTTCACCGTCGAGCTTACCGCTTTCGAGCATCTCAGTCAGTTTTCCTATATGCTTCAAATCGAAAAACAGACTGCGTTCCTTCGCCACACTTCCCGTCGGCAGATAAACGATTTCTTTTGATTTCCAGAACAAACGGAACACTCCCAACAGAATCAATGCCGTACCCAGCACCATCAGCCCCATACTCAAAGTAGAGGACTTATCGCTCATCTCAAAAATAGATGCGAAAATAAGAATGCCCACCAGCATCATCCCCACAGAAATAATAAGTCCGGAAACACTTGTACGCTTTGCAATATCAGGATGTGAAGACGCAAAAAGAGTCGCGTCGATAGTTTGAGTTGCCATAATATAAATAGTTTTATGAATTAATGAATATTGAAATAGTGAATAATGAGTACAATCTCCCCCCATACAAGCATTATATGCCCGTACTCAAGGGAAAAAACAATGACAATAATACATTAAATCAGAATCCGCCGCAGTGCGAAAATGTAATACTCGCACACAGGCTGGCAACGATAGTAAGCGGTAGCATCAAAAAGCTTCTCTCTATGCAACGATAGAACCGCTTCACGCTGGGCAATCTTGTCCACCCAGTCCTTTAATGAAAAGATATATTCGGTAATATAAGAACGCTGGATACGGGACATGGTAAGCAACTGCACATGCCCGTTGTTGCTTGCCAACTCCGCAACCGGCAAATATGGCAAACGGGGCGAAGTGAAGCATGCCTCCTCCTGATGATGTGCAGCAACAGGCACCGTTCGGATATCCATAGACTCCTCCGCACCTGCCGAACTACCGTCGGCAAATGCAGCACCCGATGTTTGCCATACAATAAACGCAAGCACCAGAAACCCTATGAATTTTAAATATCTGCCCATAAACACCTGCAAATATAACAGTTTATTTCATAGATTTGTTTTGCTCATACATCTTTTAATGTTTGTTCATGTAAATAAAAGTATAAACAAAAAAGCCGCCCCAATCGCTGGGACGGCTTTCTATATATAAAAAGAATA
>ERZ1673693.925-NODE-925-length-26765-cov-4.024298_pt1 | contig 26765 bp, 40 predicted proteins | sample MGYA00580223_ERZ1673693 | MGnify/ENA primary metagenome ERZ1673693 (study PRJEB41218, sample SAMN15661741) | gut metagenome | host: Homo sapiens | place: Canada: London | collected 2015-08-20/2019-03-30 | study: EMG produced TPA metagenomics assembly of...
CGGCCACAGTCTGGCCAGTGTAGAGTCCTCCACGGTGGCGCCGCCGGATCAGCAGGCCCACCGCACTGGTGGCGTACAGAGCGTATTTGTTGGGTGCAATCTGTGTGACGCTCTGAAGATAAAAAATCCCCATCTGCTCCTCCCGGTGATAGACCGTGACCGGGTCATCCAGATTAAAGTCGAGCAGCGCCCGGGACTCAGTCTCCACCTCAGCAGACAGAGTATTAGGCTCCAGAGAGTCCGGCAAAAAGGACATGGCCAGATGCAGGCTACCCGAGCCCAGCTTTGCATACAGCGTGTCCCGGTATTTCAGCGTGTTCTTGGCCATGTCCTGTCCTCCTAATGATTGATCAATCTGGTTCTCTTTGGGGGCCGATAGCTTGGAAATTGACCTGTAACCCGTAGTAATGCCGCCGGCCGGCGAACATTCCGCGCAAGCTATGACTGCCACTGGTGACCTTGGCCCGGTAGGTAAGCTCAGTCTGCCCGTGGGGCATGACGATTGTGTGAGAGTCTACCGGGGCGGAGATGGCCTCGAAAAAGGCGTCATAGTCATCCGGGGTGCTTGGATCGGCCGCCACTGTCAGCGTGTGGTCGTAATAGGTACCAATCACGTCCCGGCTCTCCGTGCCATCCAGCAGGATCATTTGATTTTCGCCATCATCGATATGAAAACTCTCCACCAATGGTGTATCTGCCCGAACACGGACCTTATACTCTCTTCCATCCAAAACGACATACATGAAATTTGGCACGGCTGCTCCTCCTCAGTTGCGAGTGACTTTGATGCCAAGGCGGGAAAGCTCCTCCAGGATATATGGCGTCTCCAGCCGAGCAAAGGTCCGTCCGTCAAGCGTCATAACCGAGCGCTGGGTCCCTCCTCCGGAGCGCAGCAGGCCGCTCTCGCGGATTCCCTCAATGGTCCAATTTTTGATGGTGGACTCTGGGGCGACGATCTCCGACTCCTGAGGGTTGTCACCAATCACCGCCAGCGTGGGACTGTTCCGACGGACCACACCGCCGGAGGCCAAATGGGGGAGAGCCTCTGTTCCAAGCGTTGGCACCGCCCGGGAGAACCCGCCGCCTCGGTCTGTGGATGTGCCGGCCATGCTGGTATCAAGCTCCTTCTGCCGCCCTGTGACCAGGGCGATGATTGAGGCCAGCGCAACCAGCGCTGCGGTCACGGCCAAGATAATGGGCAGCCAAGATGACATAGAGAGTCCGGCCATACCTACTACTGTAGAGATGGAAGAAATAAGACCGGCAAGGGGGCTGATGGCAGCTATCAGCAGCAGAATCACTCCAATCGACGCCTGGACACCGCTGGGTAAGGAATTAAAAAAATCCAGGATGCCGGTTCCAAGCTCTACGAACTCGGTTAAAAAAGGCTGAATCGTAGCAGCCAACTCCGCCATCGATTGCTGAAAATCATAGCTCGCCTGGCGGCTGTCCACAATGGCCTGGTTGTTTTGCAGCCAGGCGTTATAAGTATCTGATAGACCGGCGTGTGCCAGTGTATCCAGAGCAAAATTCTGCCGGTCGGCCTCGGTAGTGATTTTTTCCAACTGAACAGAAAAATCGGCGGCGCCGATACCCAAGCGATCCAGCAGCTCGCCGAACTGCCCGGTGGCCTCGCCGGTGGCCAGGGTCTCTTGCAGACTGTCTGCAAGGCTCTCAATTTTCATCGTGTCCGGGAATTGAAGGTAGGCCCCAGAAAGGTTTTCCACAGCTTTTTGCAGATTGCTTTCCGTAAAGCCGGCCTGAAGCAGATTGGATGTAGCCTCCAAACTGCTGTCCAATTCGTCGGATACTACCGTAAAGTCCCGCAGAGCAGTCTGAGCACTGCCCAAGCCAACTCCAGCCCGCTGGGCATTGGTCTCTAAGGTGGCCAGAGCGTTGCGCAGTTCCTCCGTGGCCGGGACTGTGGCCACGGCAGCAGTCAAAACGCCGCCGGCAGCCGTAGAAAGCCCGCTGGTGGCATTCTTGACCTTTGAGGCCCCATCAGCGATCTTACCGGCCCCAGCACTCAGTTTTTCTCCGGCGGTGTCAAAATTCTTCAGGGCCTTCTCAGCATCCTCCGCAGCTTGTTCCGTCTCCACAAGTTCCCGCTGGAGGGCGTCGTACTGACTCTGATTCAGCTTGGCGCCGGAAAATTCCTGCTCCACTGCCTGCTGAGCGGCTTTCAACTCGTCCAATTTTTGGGTAGTGTCCTGGATTTTGGCCTGGAAAGCCTCGTAGGACTTGGCCGAGATTGTCCCGGAGGCCAGCCCAGCCTCCATCTGCTGCTGGTTGTCCATCAGACCCTTCAGGGAGGCCGAGACCGTATCGATCTGCTGTCTCAGCGGCTCATACTTGGCCTGGTAGTCCTGCCCCCGGGCCAGGGCGCTGTCGGCGCTCTTGGCTGCCTCCTGGAGGGTGTGGAGCTTTTTGCTGGTGGCGGAGGCGGAGTCCGCCAGCAGGCGCTGCTTTTGGGCCAGCAGCTCGGTGTTACCCGGGTCCATTTTCAGCGCCTTTTCCACCGCTTTCAACTCTTTTTGGGTAGTGGTGATCTGCTTGTTGGTCCCAGACAGGGCTTTGTCCAGCTTTGTGGTGTCGCCGCCGATCTCAATGGTGATGCCTTTGATTTTATTTGCCATAGAGTCCTCCTAAAATCGGTCCATGTCCTCCTGGGTGGCCAGTGTGGGGTACTCCAGTGTATCGTTCGATGCCTCGGCGTACATCTCGTTGATCATGCCGATAGTCAGCAGGTCCATGTCACGGACCGAAATCCCCAGCTGTACCGCCCGGAGGAGGAGGAGCGGCGTGGTGATCTCCCGGTCTACTGCCCCAGTTTTTTTTTAGCGATGTCCAAGGCCTCCGTATTGGCCTCCCACAGAGCCCAAATAACCGGGAAAATCTTATAAATAGAGAATGCTCCAAAGCCCTCTAACCACTCGTCCGGGGTGGCGGGAACGGCGTCCTTGTCTCCATGTTTGGCCATAATATAGGCCATATCCTCAAATAGCTGGAGAGCTTGAGGCGGGATATTATCTCCCTGCCGTTCTTTGGCGTCCAGCGCCTCCTTGACTGCCTGCATATCTTGGATGATGTCCCGACGGAACTTGATGCGGTACAGTCGTGGGATAGCGGCGGACGCCCGAAATTTGACAGGCTTGCCGTCAATCAAAATACTGGTCTCCATGTATGCCCCCGATCACATAGCGGCGGCAGCACCAGGCTGCCAGACCGACTTAAACCAGTTCTTTTTGATCTCATCCGGAGTATCCGCTGTGGTCTTGGCTTTAATGTTTCCGTTGGCCAGGGGAGAGGCAGTGAGGGACAGGGTATCCGTGGTGGGGGTCTTAGTATTTTTGATGGTGGAGCTGGCCTCACTGGGCCGGGCGGCGGCGCAGTTATACAGCACTCGCAGGCTGGCCTGCTGATCCCCCGTGAACTGATACAGCAGGGCGAAGGGCTGGGGCTCAGCAGTGGATTTCTCCACCAGGACGTGGTCGGTCTCGTCCTCCACCTCTCGCAGCACATCTGTGCGGAAAGAATCAGGGAGCAGAGCGATCTCCAGATCCCCCTGGTAGCCGTTGTTGGCCGTGGAGACATAGTAGGCGATGTCATCTGCATAAAACGTCTCGGTCTCGCCCTGGGGGGATAGAGACATACTCACCGCACCGGGGATGGGCACCGGAGCGCCGAAGCTGACCGCCCCCTCCTCGGACACGGTCAGCAGAGCATAGTGGACATTTTTCAAACCGAATTTTACCTTGTTCTTTGTCATTGGTTACACCTCGATCTCGTATCTGGTTTGATATAGGCGTTCGCTGTCGATATACTCGACTACCCGGTCCCAAAAGAGGTCGGCGGCATCCAGAGCATCCTCTATTTTCTGCTCCAGGGCCCGGTCACGGCGGAGCTGGTAGAGCTCCACGCAGAAATGGGTGATCTGGCAGTACACCCTATCATCTGCGCCGAAATTATCCGTGTAGTCGTCAAAATACACTCCGTAGGGCGGGGCGGGGGGCTGCTCCCAATGGTGGATCTCAAATGGGATGCCTGTGGGCTCCAAGATTTGGTATAGCTCATCATAGGTCATATTCTATACCCCCGTGCTCTGGATCAATCTGGTTACATCCCGCTCCAGCTGGCGTTCGGCATCCTCCGCCGCCGGGCGGATGTGAGGAGTGCCCTCCACGCGGCCTCCGGCAGCTTTTTGGTGACCGTTCTCCAAGAGGTGGGTAAGTTGATACGCAGTCTTGTTGTAAATACGCACACTGTGCACATTTTGGTCGACATTGCCACCGCTTTTAGTTTTGCGCCATCCACGACGGTACCGTCCTGTGCGCTTGGGGGACTTATCCCGGACCACTTTGAGAGCCTCTGTTCCTGCATTGTCCACAGCCTTTTCCACACCCTGTGCGATTTTTTCTCCGTACTCCTCCAGGGCGCCGGTTATCTCTTTAGAGATCTCGTCAACTCTGATTTTCACCAGTCGCTCCCTCCCATACATTGTCATCTGACTGTTCTAGATCCAGGTCAGTCACCAACAGGCCGTCCTCGTCGGAGGTTGGGGTGACCTTGCGGATGAGATACCACTGACTATCCAGCTGGCACACATCCCGGATTGTAATACTATGCTGCCGCCAGATCCGTACTGTCCGGTCAATCTGGCGGCCAACCTTAGCGGCCTCATAATAACGGGTGATACCCACAACCCGCTCCCCGTACTGGACAGTCATCCGGAGCGTCAGGGTGGGTTTTGTCTGCTTAGGCCCCTTCCCTTCGTGGTAATCCACCCGATAAACGGACAGCACACCAGAGTCCAGGATCATGGTCCCACCTCCCGGCCCCGGGCCAGTAGCAGGTCCAGACGCAGGCGGCGCAGATAGGCCGGTTCCGCCTCTCCTGTGATTCGCTTCCGGTAGATCCAGGCGGCGGTCCCTACCACTGTCTGGATGTAGTCTGCGGAGCAATCAGGCTTGATACCTTGACGCGCCAGGCTGGTCCGGGCCGTATTCAGGAGTGCCGGGAGATACAGACGATCTCCCGGCAACTCCACGCCCGTCCGCTGGAGATCCGCCTTGAGCAGTTCCAATAGGATCAGATCATCCATTCCGGGCGACCTCCTCTCAGGACTTGGTCACAGTGACAGTATACTGCTTGGTCTGGGTGCCGTTGGTCACGGTGACGCTCACAGGGTTCTCCCCATCCATCCAGGTGATTGCCCCACCGTTCTGGATTTTGGAGCCGTTGGCCCGGACGTTAACCAGGGCCCCAGTGGCGGGGACAGCGCTAATCACGTCACTGTCGTTGGTAGCCTTGGCGGTGTAGGTGGTGACGTTAGGGTCAAAGGCGGGGGTCAGAGGCAGGGCGCCGATGGCCAGCGCCCGCAGGGCGGCCACAGCGGGGTTTGCGGTGTCAGGAGCAAAGCTTGCCGAGGTAACAGGGGCCTTGCCGATCCCGATGGCCACAAAGCCCTCCGCGATCACAGGCACACCATCATACCGGGCAGTGCCCTTGACCACAGTCTGATCCTGGATATACAGGGGGATGTCGCTGTACCCGACAGAGGTGCCGGCCCGCTCCGCCAGCAAATAAAGATCACCGTAGCCGCCGATGATTGTATTGTCCGGCATCACGTCATCGGAAAATACAACCACATCGCCGCCCACCACCGGCATAGTGCCATCCAGCACCGAAACAATGGCCCCAGCCGCGTTGACATTGGTGGCTTCCACCTGGATGCGAGTATAGGTCTCCTCATTCATCGCCCAGAACTTGGCCCCCCGGGAATAGCGGCCCTTGGCTGCGCCGGCGGCCTGGATAATCTGCTGGAACAGGGTCAGGCCGGTGGCAGATCCGGTGGGAATGGTGATCACGTTGGACTGGGACAGGTTGATCCAGGGTCGGGCGTTTGCGGGGTAGTCGCTGGGAGCAGACGCCTGGGCCAGACGGGTGGCGATCCCAACAGGCATTTTGATGCCTGTGCCGAACAGGATGGCCTTGTCCAGGGCGATTCCGATGGCAGCCCCGATGCCGATGATGACCTCGCTAAGCAGGGCATAGTCCGTGTCCTCCAGGAGGGCATTGCAGATGGCCACATAGCCGCCTACCTTGTAGCCATCCACCTCGGTCTGGTTGACGGCAAAATTCAGCTCATTGAGCGCGGCACAGGCCTCGGTCCACACTGCCTCAGGGATCGTGCCCATGATGGGCTGACGGGCAGCCCCTGTCACAGAAATGAAGCATACCCGGCGGATCAGCTTGGAGTAGTCTTCAATATTCTGCCGGACCAGGTCCAGCACCACCGTGGGAATCAGCAGATCTCCGCCGGTGACGGCCCGCTGCTGGCCCTTGGGGGCGTTGGCAAAGGTGGCGCGGAAGCGTGTCAAAAACTCTTGAACTTCTTCCCGCTGGATAAAGGCGGAGCGCTGCTCCATGGTCATGGCGCCAAAGGCGCGGGTCTGGCGGTTCGTCATATTCTCATCCTTTCTTTCCCCGCTGGAGGCGGGGGTGGTGTCCGTAGAGGCATTGTCCTTTGGCTGCTGGGCCTCCAGGGTCCGCAGCTCCTCCTGGGCGGCGTCGATCTCACGCTGGAGGGCGATAATAGCCTCCTGATGGGTCCGCTGCTCTGCGGTGAACTCCTCCACCAACTGCTCCACGCTCCGCAGGTCTTCCTCGGTCCTGGCCTCGTCCATAGCCTGCTCTAACTCGGCCTCCCGCTGGGTCAGCTCGCCTGTGTGCTGGGACAGGGCTGCCATGCGGCCATTCATTTCCTCAATTTTCCGTTTCAGCAAAAGTGCTTTGAGTGCCATTTATGATGCTCCTTTCAGCTTGGCCCGCAGGGCCTCTCGTTTTTCCTCCAACGTCCTCCGGCGAATATCTGCTTCCTGGGCTTCCCGAGCAGAGACGGCGGTCGCCTCATAAGCAGGGAATGTGACCACCGACACCTCAAGTAACCGGACCTTTTTGATTAGGTACAGTACGCTGCCGTCCGCATTGACAATCCGCTCCTCATCCAGAATGTAGAATCCAAAGGAGCACTGATCCACATCTCCCCGCTGTACCCGCCAGTACAGGTTTAAGGCATCCTGGTCCTCCCGGTTGATGCGGATGCTGCCCCAAAGGCCGTGGGAATCTTCCCAGAGGGTCAGAGTGCCAGCCTTGTTCCGGCCCAGCACCAGGGTGGTGTCGTGGTTGGTCAGAGCCCGGATGTCTTCTCCCAAGGTGTCAGTGAAGGCCCCAGGAGCGATCTGCTCGTCTACCCCGGCCATGATGTGATAGGGGGATCCAAACACGGAAAAATAGCCCTCGATGTAAAGTTCGTCCTCCGCCTCCCGAGCGGTAAATTCACTCTGAAGTGGGATCATGGTGCGCCGATTAAGTTCCACTGTTTTCACCTCCCGTTTGCAGCAGCTTTTTCTGGTCTCCGATCATACCCTGGGGGATAAAGTTCTCCAGGATCACCAGTTCATCCAGGCCCTCCTTGGGCGCCAGGTGGAGCCAGCCTCGGACCTCGTTGCCCGTCATCATGCCCCGGATGTAGAGATTGGACCCAATTTCGGATAGGTCTTTGAGGTCGTAGGCATACAGGGCCCATGGATTCATACTGACGTACCAGTCTGGGGAGATCAGGAGTTTGCGTGTCATCTCCTGTTCGATTGCCCGGACGATAGTCATAATTTTTGTGGAAATAAAATGGTTCCATTCTGTCTGATTGAAGGTCCCAAGGCCCACGACATAAGGAGGGACGCCCAGGATGGCCGCCGCCGTCTGTTTGTCGATCTTGACGCTGTCAGAGATGGCCAGGTCGTTGAGTGACAGGGGTTTCACCTGGAAAATATCCATCTGCTCCGCCGGGATCATCCAGGGGGCCCCGGGAGCAAAGGGCTTTAGGTACTGCTCAGCCAGGCGCTTCCGGCCGGTCTCCGTGATCAGCTCGTCGGAGTTACCGTCCACTTTGACGATGACGCTGGGCTTCCACTCGCTGGACAAAAATGCGTTTTTGGTGCTGCTGGCCTGCTGAAGATTTTTAACTACCGAGCGCAGCGCGACCCGAAAGCCAGTTCCCATCCAGGGGTATTCCGGGGACGGGTTAATGGCAAAATGGAGCAGGTTGTTCGGGTCATAGGGGATGCCGCCCAACTGGATATGATAACCAAAGCCGTCCGGCTGGAATGACACCCGGCTGGGCGGGATGGGGATCAACTCCTCCAGATTTCCGCCCTCCGTCCTTGGCCAGACCACTGCGTTCCCGTTGCCCTCCAGCAGGAGGACCCGGACGACCGCCGCCATCAGGGTCTTTCGGGTCATCCACCGGTTTGGGGTAATGTCCAATTTACGAGATAGGGCGTTATAAAGCCGAACATCCCCGGAGGCCGTATTGGCCATCAACCGGATAGACATGGAGCTGATCAAATCCGCGATCCGGCTCACCGCCATCAGCACCTCGGGGTTTTCAGACAGCCGGGTGTACCCCTCACTGCACAGGCTGTCCCAGGCTCCGGACATTACAAAGCCCACACTGCTCCGCCGCTGGGCGGGCTTGTCTCGGGCTCCGTGAGCCGGGTTCTTTCGCTTACTCATCCTTGGGTCCCTCCCCAAACCAGTTATTTTCTTTCCGGACCTGCTCCAGGTCCTCCAAGTAGGCACAGCAGGCAAATACTGCTGCGTCGAAGATGTCAATGCGTAAATTGGGCTGGAGCTTATCATACATGACCATGTCATCCGCTTTTTCGATTCCCCGCACGTTTTGCACGCAATACTCGAGGGGTTCTGCGTGGAGATAATACAGAGTTCCGCGCTTAGCGCTGGCCTCAAGGTATCGGAAACCCTCGTTCTTTCGAGTAAACAGCTGGGGTTGATCCTTGATCCGGAAGTGGGCCTGTTTCATCTCCACAAAATATTCTCGACAGAATTTGCGGTCGTGGCCTACCCGTCGGATCTTAAAGCCCTGGTCCCGCAGGTCCTTATACCACTTGACCACGTCGCTGTGGTTGGTCACTTTGTCATTGGGCATATCCAGCCAGCCATCATCCTTCCAGCCAAACAGGGGGATTTGGTCCTCGTGAGCCTTGACCATTGCAGCCGCCAAAGGGAACCAGCAATGTGGGATGATAATGTCTACCCCGTTGTAGTGGCCGAACAGTGCTGCCGCTGTCAAGTCGTGGAGTTTGGAAAGATCAGAGCCGCCGTACCATTTCACCGGGAGCCTGGACAACTCAGCCAAGCTCCAGTTGTACTTGCTGTCGCTGGCGCGAAACTCTTCTATGTTGAACCAAGCCCGCAGGCTGGCAATAAACACATTGAGGGACTTCTGTAAAAATTCCGGCCGCATCTGCGGGTCCTCTTTGGCCTGCATGGCGTCATTGATCATCTCCTGAGGACGAATACTCTGCCCCCAACCCGGGTTGCAACATTCTAGGACCTCCGGATTCGTATAGTCCACATCCCCATTTTCTTGCCGGGGTGCTGCTGCGATGAAAACAAAAATACTATCGGCCTCTGGCCCGGAGACGGTCCCATTTAGGATTTTCCGGCAATATTCCACACGTTTAGCACAGAATCCGGTAGCCAGGCCGCCGGAGCTGATTCCGATGATCAGCTTGTTGGTATATGCCTTGGTTGCATCTTTCAGGACCTGATACTGCTTTGGGCTTTTGTAGGTATGCAGCTCGTCGGCGATGACAATATTGCAATTAAAGCTGTCCTGCTTATCCGGGCTGGCGGCTAAGGCATGGATGCTGATAAAGCCGTCCTCACCGATGTCTCCAGTGATGCTCCGCTCCATGTTGTTGTTGATAATCCGCAGACCGTTCACCGGGTCATCGTCCACCGTCAGTTTGAGGCGACGCAGGTTATACCGCAAAAAGTCAAATCCCTCCAGGGCCTGCTTTAGGGCCCCGCCCACCTCGTATACCTTGGACCCGGAGCGCCGTTCATATAGGGCCAGGGCCCAGGCCAGCGCCGCCGCAAAGGTAGTCTTGATATTCTTTCGAGGAATAAAGTCCAGCGCCTCCTTAAAGCGGCGCTCCTGGCTGCCGGCCAGGTAAAAACCCATTACGTTGTACACAATAAACTTGTGATACGGAATGAGGAGGAAGGGTGTCCCACGGAGTGGTGTAGCATCCAAAAACTCCCCCTGCTGGTGGCAGATTGTGGTCTCGATGATAGCGATGATCTCATTGGCCGGGTCCGGGCGAAACTCCCATTTTGGATTCTGAAGGTCTCGGTGATAGCGCTCACAGGCCTGGACAATCTCCGGGCATACCCGTATCCGACCAGAGAGGCAACCATCCACATAGGCGTCCACCTCGGCCTGATAGGCGGCCGCGTGATCCAGAGCGTAGTTGTGAGCTGTCTCCAACAGGTCCTCCAAAGGGCTCTGCTGTCCGCTTGACATGGCCTCAGCCTTTTGACGGGCCCGCTTCAGGCTGGTAGGAGTCAATCCAAGCTGGTTGCGTAACGCCTGGATGTCCTTACGGAGCTGGTCCACCACAGCGTAGTTAGGGTCCTTGGCTGTGTACTTCCCGCCGGTCTTGTTCACCAGCTCTGCTACCATCTGGCCGCCGGCAGCCCGCCAGTTTTTTTCCGCCTTGGAAAGTTCCCGCTCCAGTTTAGCCAGCTGCTTGATAGTCGGCTCAAAGATCGTGTTGTAGGTCCCGACAGATTCCATGTCCGCCCGGATCATCGCCTCTCGGCCCATAGCTTCCTCCTGTACTGTGATCCACCGCCGCTCCGCGCGGCCGCGTCGTTTGCGGGCGCGTCCTGCCCGCGTGATAATTCCTGCACGCCCGAACCCCCTCCGCCGTTTTTCTCGCCGTCGGAAAGAGTCCTGCCCCCCGGTCTTCCGGGGGGCTCCCGGTGGGGGCCGAGAGAGGGGGGGGATACCCTGCGCCGCCAGGACATCCCCAGGTCGGTGAGAGCTCCAGTCTCACGGTCGTGCATGGCATTGTGGCAGCCAGCGCACAGGCTGACCAGATTCCACTCGCACCAGGCGAGCTCGGGATAATCCTCCACCGGATGCGCATGGTGTACCACCGTGGCATCCACCGCCAGACCATACCTCCGGCACTGCTGGCACTGGTATCGATCACGCCGCAGGATTTCTTTGCGCTTGGCGGCCCACCGCTTGCTCTTGTAGCCATCCCAGGCCATTTTGATCCCTCCCTCCCGCTGGCCGTCTGGTCTCTGTCCCTGGGCTATCACCTCCAGGAAAACAAAAAAGGCCAGAGCCAACGATCCCACCCACTGGGTAGATCATCAGCTCTGGTCCTCTCGACACTGGCCCTCTGCGATATTCACGATGTACCGGCTTTTGCACTGTCGGCAGTACAGCCGTAGCCGGATGGCTTTCATGTCCGGCGGTGCTTCCTGGAGTTTATTTCGAAGACCAGCCTCCAGACACTTCGGGCACAGCACATATCCGCCTTTCACGGGGAATATTCTATCAGGTTTCGGTCCAAACTTCAAGGTCTTTTCCTTCTTTTCTCCATCATAGACGAATTATTAAGACTGGTTTCAAGGGAAAAAATTATTAGGTGGCGGCTGTTTCCGCTGCTTAGGCTGTGTATAGGTATATTCGGGTTGCTCCCTCACAGGAAACATAAGATAACGCGCCCCGATGCAGTCCCCGTATCCGTATGGATTGCGCTCGCAGAAGGGCTCGTAGTCCACCGCTCCGTATGGCGGCGTCAGGGTAACGCTGTCGCTTGGGATCTCGATGTACTCAATCTCCGGCCGACGGAGATTCCGCGAGCACCGCCAGGTCCGCTCACCGGGCTTTGGCCGGCCAAACTCCCGGGCCTCCTTGGTCATATACTTGGCAAGCTCCCGATAATAGTGGACGTCCAGCGGCTCCGCCCGGATGTATCCGCCGCCCTGCCACAGACTCCGGATCTCCTCCAGATCATCCACATCCGTGGCATTGATCACCACATGGTGGTGGATCCTCCGGTCCTCCAGGGTCCCGTCCTCCACCAGCCAGTCGTTCGCCCGCTTCTCGTGGTATCCCTCGGTCACGTAGATATATTGCAGCTCCGCGCCCCGTTTTTTCCGGGCCGCCCGGAACCTGCGGATAAACCGTGCAAAGTACCGATTGGCCGCGTCCTTGCTCTCCGGCAGGTGGTCATCATCATAGGTATGGGTCAGGACCAAAGCCCGGCGGCCGAAGTTGGCCGCCACCACCAGCTCTAGTTCCCGCCAGGAGCACTTGTCATTGTAAAACTGCTGGGCCGGAGAGGTGGCCTGGCTCCGGGCCGCCCGCCCCTGCCTGCCGGGTGGACGGTCCGGGATCGTCCCAATAACCTCAATGTGGAGCAGTCCGGCCTTGATGTGCTTGATTGCCTTACTCATCTCCGCCCTCCTCCAGCTGGTCCAGGGCCCGGCGGATGAGCCGCCACTGCTCAATGGGCAGTTTTTCCGCTCCGGTGAGGACGCCCCGGAGCTTGTCCGCCGTGAGATCTCCGCCGCACCGGCTGGACACCGCCTCCAGACAGCCCAGGCCGCCCGCCTGACGGTACTGCTGGAGCCGTTCCAGGGTCTCCTTCTTCTCCCGCCACGGGTTTGGCCGGTCCGGCTTTGGATCCGCCTTGGGCCCCTGGACGCTGTGGGCCCGGAGGATGCCAGCGTCCCGCTGGATCTGAACCCCGCCCAGGCTTGGGACGGTCTCCACCGCCCAGGTGGTTCCGGAGCCCAGGACCAGCACCCCCTGGGCCAGCGACGCCACCACATAGTCCCGGTATGCTGTCAGATCCGCCTCCCCCCTGTCTCCCCGGGGTAGCTGGATCACCAGTACCTGATGTATCAGTTCACACGAACAAATCTCTGCTGAAGCCATGACATCCCGCCTCCTTCCTCCTTCTTTGCTTGGGTCTCCCCGGTCTCCGTCTCCATGCGGGCCTCCAGGTCCCACAGTTTGACCAGCGCACCATACACCCGGGGCGGCAGGGCCGCCAGCTGGTCCCAGCTCACGCCGTGCAGCCCCCAGCTGCCGTCAGCGTCCTGATAAGTCAATCGTGCCATGGGTCACTCCTCCAATACCTTGGTTTTTGGCGTATAGATGCGGTCGCTGGCCCGCCGCTCCTGCTTGCGCACCTCGCCCAGCAGACGTTCCAACTCCTTGACCACCGCGCGCCGTTCCTCCAGCCACGCTGCTACCGGGGCAGTCTGGTCGATCCGGTCCTTCGCCTCCCGGCGCTGCCGCCGCACCTCCCGCAGTTTATAGGCCAGCCGTCCCGCATTCTCGTCCTCCAGCTCGCACAGCTCCAGCCGGTGGAGGATGTCCTGCGTGGCGTCGTTTGCCTCTTGTTCGGCTTGCTCCGCTATATGTAACTGCTGTTCCGTCTCCCGGAGGTAGTCCAAAAAGGACTCGATCCCCCAGCTTATCTGGATTCTGGGTTCCATGCCCTCAACTCCTCTCTCCTTAGTTCACTGGCATCAATCGCCCTTGCCATCTTTCAGCGCCTCCAAATCAATCCTTTCGACTTCTGCCCGAACTTCCAGGCGGTTCAGGTAAAGGCCCATATACTTTTTTTGTTCCAGCAGTAGACTAAGTTCACAATCCGGTTCAAAATCTAAAGTTCCGGCTTCGTACTTCACCGTCATACGGTGGAGCTTTTCATACCGGATTTTGGTCTGCCAGTATTCCGCCTTAAAGCGTTCCTTATAGTTGGCGCTGTTCATCATCTTTACGGTATCGTTCAGGTTCATTTGTAAATTTCCTCCATTCTTTTTAGCACCATCTCCACGGCCTCGTCCGCTATGGGAGCGCCGCAGTTGGGGCAGTATTTTGGCATATACCAGCATGTTAATTCCGTAAAATCATGTCCACAGCATGAGAACACTCGATTCATTTTGCCATCTTTGATAGTCTCTATAATCTTTCCGTGCCGTACCGGGGCTACATCGGCGGCAGGCAGGCCAGAAATCACGGCCTCGATCTCATCGGAAGTGTAATTCTCTGTCTTATAAACCACGGTGCATCCGTCTGATCCATCATTCTCCGGGTCTACCGGATAAAATAGGTCAATGGCAGCCTGCCGCTCAATATACTCAGCCATCCTGCTCCTCCCTTTCACAATAACAGTTCATCAATGGATCATCATGGTCACACATACAGCATGGTTTCCCGTCACCACTGCCTGGTGGGGCATGGATACAGCCTTCACAAACATAATCAGCCATTGCTGTCACCCCTCCTCCGGTGGCTGCTGGAGCCATTCTAAAGCGTGGGCCATTCCTTTCCAAATTGCACCGCCACCGGCAGCGCTTCTCCTGTACTCAACTTCTGCGAGAAATCGAGCCAACTCCTTGTCGCTCATGGCCCGGATGCGGTCGGCGTTGGTCATTGGCGGCTTATATGCTCCACACTTTATGACGATTTCTCTTGGATTCCGCTCGTGTCGGCAATCTGCTCGGCAACTATCACATAGATTAAGTCCCATTTTCCTGCTCCTCCATTTTCGTCATAATCTTCGCCTTCCGCCGCATACACCAGGCAAACACTGGGAACCTAAAATCCTTTTGGGTGGAGCACTGCGACAAAAATCCGCAGGTCTCACAATGCCCGCCGACGATGGCCTGAGAGATCGCCAGTCCCTCGGCCTGCTTTTCGGGCGGATATGGCCGGTCAAACATGGTGACGTGCGTATATGATTTCCAGCTCACGTCAATCCTCCTATCCTGGCTCCGAGCCCCAGCAGCTCGTCCGCGCTCACCTCCAGGGCCTGGGCGATCAGGAACAGGGTGTCCACCCGGGGGTCATGCACCCCCCGCTCGATCTGGTACAGGTTTCCGGCGGACAGCCCCACCCAGGCTTCCAGATCGGCCATCCGGAGCCCGCGAGCCTCCCGCACCAACCGGATCCGGGGTCCGATCTTCCCCGGCTCCCATGGGATCAGCTCAGGCATCCAGATCCGCCCCTTTCCATTCCCACTTACTCCCCCCATAGCAGTCCTTACAGTAGCAATCCGCCAGACATTCTTCGCATGGTGTGTACTCATAGTCTGGGCACTTCTCCAACTCGTCATAGTGCAGACAATCCTCGCACTCCATTAGCTCCTGCACTCGGGTATTCAGCGCCTCCAGCTCTGCCGCCGCCTCCCGGAGGATCCGGCAGCCATGCACCCCGCAGTCATGCTCCAGCCCGCAGACCAGGCAGGCCAGAGAGCCGGTCTGCACCTTCAGCCGCCTCAGTGCGGCAATCAGATTTTCAATTTTCATTTTGGATCTCCCTCTCCTCGTCCTCCAGGTACAGCGGGCACCGGATCACCGTGTAGGAGGTCATCCCGTGGGCCCGCACCTGTTTTTTGGCTGTCCAGCCGGGGACCGGCTCAAACCGCACCCGGTGCTCTATCTCGTCATACTCGCACCAGGGGCATCCCATGGTCCCCAGGGCCCGGCGGCAGCTCCAGCATAAGGTCATCATAGCGCTCAAAACGGCAGTTCGCCGTCGTCGTCCAGGTCCTGGAGGTCCCCGGCCGGCGGGGGTGGGAGCGTCCCCTCGTCGGCGTTGCCCTCGCTGGGCGGGGCGGCCTTGGCCCCGGCAAAATAGATGCCGTCGGCGATCACCTCGGCGCTGCGGCGCTTGCCGCCATCCTTGTCCGTCCAGTCGCGGATCTGAAGGCGGCCCTCCACCACGGCCATCTGGCCCTTGTGGAAATACTGCTGGACAAATTTTGCCCGGGCCTCCCAGGCCACCACGGGGATCCAGTCGGTGTCCCGCTCGCCGCTGGCCTTGTCCTTGAAATCCCGGTCCACCGCCAGGGAGAAGGAGGCCACCGGCTTGCCTGCCTGGGTGTATCGCAACTCCGGGTCCCGGCCCAGCCGGCCCATGATCACGATTCGATTCAACATCATGCCACTTCCTTTTGCTTCTTTGTTCGCTTGGGCAGTTTGGGCGTCCCGTCCTCGTTACGCTGGCTCCCGGCCCGCAGCCACCGGAGCCAGGCGGCCAAAAAGTCCTTGTGTACCTCCCGCGGCTTGGGGCTGCCCGCCAGGGTGTCGTTGTGGTAGCCGTGGATCTGCCGGATCTTGTTGCCGTCCATCTCAATGGTGATATATGGGGTATGCGGGTCATCCGCCCGCCGGAGAAACAGGATGGTGCAGACCCCGCTCATGTGCCGCGATGCGTAGCCGCCTACGCAGTGGTCCAGGACCTTGCCCTCCCGCCGGATGGCCCCGGCCGTGGCCGGGAATACGATCCGCAGGCCGTCCATCTCAAACTCATACTTCAGCCGCCGCTCCTTGAGGGATACTGCACGACGGGATCCCTCTGTCCTGGCCTGTGTGTCGGCCAGCTCTGCCACCGCCATGTCATGGGCGGTATACAGCTGCTCCGGCCAGAGCACCGCGCTGTGCTCCATGCACCGGCCCAGGGCATAGGCCGCGTCCAGGTAATCCCGGTAGAGCTCAAACAGAGTGCAGTAATAGTCCTCGTTTTGGACAAAGACCCCGTCAAAGTACCGCAGCAGCCGGTCCGGGTCCAGCCGGTACCGCTTGGCCAGCCGCAGCACGTCCATGGGGTCCATCTGGCCGCCCCACAGGCTGCAAAAATCTACGCAGAACGTCAAGTCCCAGGTCTTGTCCCAGTGTCTGCGCACATAGTTCCGCACCTCCAGCACCTCCATGCGTGGATGGACCTCCATAAACCAAGCCAGTTCCCGTTTGTCCAGCCCGAAGGCCTTTCGGGGGTCGCTCTCTTCCCAACACATGGCGCCGGCGTTTTTCTTCCGGCTCCATACCAGGTCGGCAATGGGCTGCCAATACCCCGCCTTGGACAGCATCTCAATCTGCCTTGGGTAGATGGAGTAGGCAGTGAGATAGGAGATCAGCTCGTGGAATCTTTTCGCATAGCCCCGGGCCCCGCCGGGCCGGTACTGCCACCGATCAAAAAATCCGCAGTACCGGAAAAAGGGGTGGCTCTCCAGGACCTCCCGGTTGAAAATGGAATAGGGGCTGTGATTGTACCAGGAGATGGAGCCGGCCTTAAACGGCTCCTGGACCAGCTTTTTCTGCCTCAGCTCGCTCCGCTCGTAGGTGATGCAGGGGTGCTTGTCATCCCACTGGTAGTCCACCTGCATCACCTCGCCCCGGACAAATCGGTAGCCGCTGGAGCACCAGGCGACGGGGCCCGCAGTCAGCGCCGCATCGTCGGCGTAGTCCTTGTACAGCACCAGGGCGTCTGCATAGAGGGCGTCTCCTTTGGCGTGGAGGAGCACTGTCAGCTCCGTCTGCCTCAAAGATTTCCGGCCCTTGGCCCTGGACAGGTCGATGGCCGTCACCTCCCGGCCGCACCAGGGACAGGTCAGCCGGTCCTTGTGCCTCAGCTCCATCAGGGTCCAGTGTTCCTGATCCTGGGTCCGGGTGAGATAGGGGCGGACCTCCTTGTGCCCACAGCAGGAGGCCCACAGATGGATCTCACCCAGGCCCATCAGATCCCCATCCCGCCGGAAAAACAAGTAGTGGGAAAAGAGATCGTTCATGGTCGTCAGTTCCTGCGCCGTCACTGTGGGCCAGCTGTCCAGGATCTCGCGCTCCCGTTTGGTATAGCTCATCCTGCCCGCCCCCTCAGAAGAAGTCGGACAGATCCAGCAGGATCCCGTCCCGGTCCGGCTCCGGCTCCGCCGGGGTGAGGCGGATGGTCACCGTAGACTGGACCTCCGCCCCGTCAAAGTAGAAGGCCGCCGCCCTGCGGTAGGCTTCCAGGTCGGAGATGGAATCGCCCACCCCCTTGGCCACGGCGGTCATACACGCCGCAAACGAGCCACCCTGGACCACCGCTTGGGCAAACTCCTCGTCCTGGCGACAGAACTCCAGCAGCACGTCCCGGACGGCGGGGCGCATGGCCTGCTCCTTCGGCCCCTTGACTTGGCTGTACTCAGCCTTAAGCTTGGCCGCCGCCTGCTCATACCAACTGCTCATTCCGCGCACCTCCTCACCGCCTCGGCCAGGGCCAGGACGGCCTTAGCCAGCTTCCCGGCGGCGTCCTCATCCCGGCTCCGCACCTTGAGGAGGATCCCGTGCATCCGGTTGACTGTGTCCTTGGTCTGGTCAAACAGCAACTCAAACTGGGCCAGATCCTTGTCCGCCCCCAGGGCGGCCTTTTTCTCCTCTTTGGCCTGCTCCTCCAGCTGGAGCCGGACCTGCTCCAGGGCCTCCTCGGCGATTTTCTGCTTGTCCTCGGCCCGCTTTTTGGCCTCCCGGGCCTTGTCCAGCTTTTCCTGCATCCCGGCCACGGCCTCCGCCCGTGCCTTCTCAATGGCCTCCGGGTCCACCACGGTCTCCACGGCCACCTCCACCGGCTTCTCCTTCAGTTCGGCCAGCTCCGCTTCCAGCTTGGCCACGGCCTGGGCGGCCTGCTCCCGGTCCTCCTGGGCCCCGGACAGGCGGGCGTTGAGCAGGGCCATATCCTCGGCCATCTTGGCCCGGGCCTGCTCGGCGGCGGAAGCGTCGGCTTTGGCGGCCTCGGCGGCCTTACGGGCCTCGTCCCGATCCTTGATGGCCTGCTCCAGCTGGCGGGCGCTCATGTCGATGACATTGTGATCCTCCACAAATTGGTCCCGCTCAGGCTCGGGCAAAGCTAAGAGCATCAATGCTTTGGAGGCTCCCAAATCCGCCAACGTGGACGGATTTGACCATTCCCGCGCAAGCCTCATAAACTTTTGCGCCGTCCGCTCGGAAAACTCCACCCGCTCATTGAGCCAAGGAAGCCACTCCCCGTGGGGGATGGCCTGCTTGGCCTCGGTCAGGCACCGGCCGATGGTGAGGATGGCCTCCCCGCCCCGGCGCTTGGCGTCCAGGATCTCCTGGGTGATGACCTCGATGTCGCGCCCCTCCTTGGGGGCCAGCACTCCGGACAGATCAAGCATTGTTGGCCACCCCCTCTCGCCCCAGCAGCTCCGCCACCCAAGTCCGGTAATCCCGGCTGGCCGCGCTGAAGGGGGACAGCGCCCCAACCGGCTCGCGGGACCAGCTGGATTCCACCACCTTGTCCGTGCGGCGGATCACCGTGCGGAAAATGGGGACCGGGCTCTCCTCCCGGAGGGTCTGGACCGCGTCCTCGCCAATGCTGGACCGCCGCCACTGGGTCACCAGCACCCCGGCCACCCGGATCTGGGGACAGGCCTGGCGGATGTTGTCGATCTGCCGGACCAGCCCAGCCATCCCCGTGGTGGAATAGGCGTCGATCCCGGCGGGGATAATGATGCTGTCACAGGCGGCAATGGCAGACAGGCAGCTCACCGAGTAGTAGGGCGGACAGTCGATCACCACTGTGTCGTAATACGCATCCTCCGCGACCACGGCCAGCAGATCCCGCAGGCGGTCAAAGTCCGGGGCCTGCCGCCCCAGCAGGCAGGACAGCTCATAGTCCGCCAGATCCTCCCCGGCGGGAATGATGTCCAGCCCCTCATAGTCCGTGCGCCAAATGATGTCTGGATAGTGCTCGAGGTGGTACTCCAGCGCTGCGGCCAGTCCGGCCCCGTGGGGATACTGGCCGGAGGCCAGCATCATGCTGGTGGCGTTGCCCTGGCTGTCGGCGATAAACAGGACCCGCTGCTTGCAGCTGGTGGCCAGGATAAAGGCCAGCTCCACGGCGGTGGTGGTCTTGCCCACCCCGCCCTTGCGGTTGACGATTGCAAATGTTCTCATGGTAATTCCTCCGTTTTTTGTTCAAATGGGAACGGTACGTCCGGCAAGTCAAAAAAGTCCATCTGAGCCTTGGGCGGCCGCTTGTTGGTCTGCCGCTTCGCCGCCGGGGCGGGCTCCTCCAGCGCGCTCTCCCGGAAGCGCTGGTACTGGCCGTCAAAGACCAGATAGATCCGTCCCCGGGTGCCCTCCTTGTTTTTGGCCACCTTCAGCACCCGGCGGCTTTTGTCCGGCCTGCCGGGCTCCTCCAGATAGAGCAGCAGGATGGCGTCCGCGTCCTGTTCGATCTGCCCGGACTCTCTCAGGTCGGACATGGTGGGCTCCACCAGCTTGTCCTCCCCGGCCTTGTCCGCCCGGGAGAGCTGGGACAGGGCCACCACCAGCATCCCGTGTCCGTGGGCCAGCTGCTGAAGGCCCCGGCTGATGCCGGACACCTGCTCCGTGCGGTTGGGTTTCCGGGTCTCCGGCTCCACCAGCTGGAGATAGTCGATGTACACGATCTCGTACCGCCGGGCCAGGGCGTCCGCCTGGATGTCCTGGACGCTCATGCCGCTGGCCTCGATCAGCTCCAGCTGGTGGGTCCGGATCCGGTCGGAGCAGGCGGCAAAGCGGCCCCACTCCTCCTCCGAGATCTCGTTGCGCTTGATGGTGGGCATCTCGATCCCCGCCAGGTTGGCGATCAGGCGGTCGGCCAGCTTGTACTGGTTGGTCTCCAGGCTGTAAAACCCCACCCGGTGCGTCCTGGCCTGGTGGTAGGCCATGGACACCGCCAGGGCGGTCTTGCCCGCGGAGGGGTAGCCCCCCAGCACCACCATGTCCCCCATCTCGGTGTATGTACCCGCGTCCAGCTTGGGCAGGCCCCAGGTCATGTAAGCCACCGGCTCGCCGCTGTGCCGGTCGGCAAAGGCCAGGAGCATCTGGGACATATCCATCCGCCGGATGCCCCGGCGGTCCACCCTCAGCGCGTTGAGCTGGTTCATGCACTTCTGTTCCTGCTCGTCGTCCTCGGCCTCCATGAGCATCCTGGCCAGTTCATCCCGCCTGGCTTTCCGGGCCTGCGCCCGCATGATGGAGGCATACTCCCAGATGTTGGACGCCGTGGGGGTGAGCTCCATGAGCTCCATGAGGTACTGGGTCCACCCGTCATCCTCCCGGCCCCCCAGCTTGCTCCGGACGGTCACCGCATCGGTGGGCTTGCCCTCGGCAAACAGCGCTCGGATGGCCTGGAACACCATGCGGCACTTGGGGGTAAGGAAGTCCTCCGGGCGGATCCGCTCCAGAGCCTGCCCCACCAGCCTGTCATCAATGAGCAGGGATCCCAGCACCGCCACCTGGGCGGAGAGCTTGTCCGCCTCCCGCGCTACCATGTGGGCACCTCCTCCCGGGCCACCAAGGTGGGCTGGGAGGGCTCCGTCCGCCGGCCGCCGCCCTGCCGCAGGGGGAACACAGACTTCCAGCTGTTGTTCACCGACTGGCGGATCAGCAGCAGCTTGTCCTCCCGGCGGCCCTCGCTGAGCCGGTCCAGCTCCCGCAGCAGGGACACGATCGCCCGCTTGGAGTTGATTGCCTTCTTGGCTACCCGGATCTCAATGAGGTCAGCCAGCGCCCGGTGCAGCTCCCCGTCCTCCCCGACGTAGGCCTGGAGCACTGGCTTGGCGTCCTCCGCCAGATCGTATTTGCTCGGCCGCTTGCCCCCTCGGGGGGCTTTAGGGGGTTCTTTCTTATCTTCTACTGTTACTATATTCTTCTTTTGTGTCGGGAAACCCGGTGACGGTGTTTCCCGTTGACGGGTTTGACCGTTGTCGGGTTTCCCGGACAACGGCGGTGCGTCGTCCTGTATAATGTAGATATTTCCGCCGAATTTGCCGTTGCTTCCGTGGCTCTGCTCCCGGGCCAGATAGCCTACTTTCTCCAGCTCCCCCAGGATCCGGCGCAGCTTGTCCTTCCCACAGCCCGCCTTTTTGGCCAGGCCGGAGACACTGTACTCCCAGTCCTCCGGCAGGGAGGCCATAAGGACCAGCAGGCCCCGGCTCTCCAGACTCAGGCGCTCGTCCTGGGCCACCTCCCGGTACAGGGTGGCGAAGGCTTTTTTCCGGCGGAACTGTACCGTTCCCTCACCCATACCGCCTACTCCTTCCCGTGCGGCCCAAACTGCGCCGTCTTGATGCGCTCAAACCACATCTTTTCGCGGTCACGGTGGTCCGGCTCCTCCAGACCCAGCCACCTCGCCAGCATATACGCGCCAGATAGGCTGTCATGCCAACTCCAAGCCAGTCGGAAGCTCCTTTCCGCCAAGCTTTTTTGGATCAGCCTCTCGCAAAAGGTAACCAGGTAATGCAGCGTCTCCAGCTGGGCATCCCGCGGTTGGGGCTCAAAATTATTTGTGGTCATGCAAATTCCCCCTTGTCAAACACACGTTCCCATGGTATAATACATTTGTTCTCATGGTAGACAATCCCTTGTCTGCCGCCCCGGGTGCCGAAAGGCCCCGGGGATTTTTTATGCCCACGGCTCGGCCTCCCGGACGGCGATCCGCCCGTCCTCCCGGATCACCGCCAGGGCCTGAGCCCCGCCGGCCAGCATCCCCCTAAAAACCCCGGGGGCCAGCTCCTCCACCCGGAGCAGCCGCGCCGGGCCGTACTGGTCCAGCAGCCGCCGGGTCACCCGGGCCGCCTCAGATAAATTGAGTGCGCGCATGATGTTAACCTCCTTATGTCTCCAGCAGTACGCTGGTCAGTTTGCCCACCAGGGACATCCGCTGGTCGATCAGCCGGTTTATGTCCTCGCAGATGATCTCCGACACATCCTTCAGCCGGTACATGGGCAGCCCCTCCCGCTTGTAGCGGACCAGGGCCCCAGGGCTGATGTTGTAGGACCAGTGGGAGTTGTGCTGCACTGCCCACCCAAAGGGGACCCGCTCATCTTGCAGGGCCTCGTATAGGGTGGCTGTGCTGCTGCCCAAATACCGGGCTGCCGTCTCCACCGGGACGTTGTCCAGCGCCAGGATCTCCTGGTCACTGGGGATATTCAGTTCTCTGGTTCTTGGTCTCATGGTAACCTCTCTTTCTCCCCCGGTCCGGCTGGGGGCTTTTTGTTGTCTGGCGTCCAAAACAACTCGTCAATAGTGCAATTAAATAACAATGCTAGCTGAGGGAGTAAATCTGCCCTTGGCTTTGCTAGGCCACTTTCCCATCTTGCCACAGCTTGCTGGCTTACATGGACGGCTTCGGCAACCTGTTGCTGGGATAAACCCAACTTCTCTCGCAACACTCTAATGTTGTGCATAAGTCACCACCTCTTCTATTTAACTATCTTTTGTTGTGCGTTTAATATAATACTATTTTTTGTTGTTGTCAATAGCGAATTTCATTTTTTCTATTGCACTATACAATTTTATGTTGTATTCTAAGGGAAACAAGGGGGGGTATCAGTGTTTAGTGGTCAACTGCGCAAGTATCGGCTGGCGGCCGGTTTAAGCCAAAAAGAGCTTGCAGGCAAATTATTTGTAAGTCAGCAGGCCATTGCCAGATGGGAAACTGACAAGGCAACGCCAAACCCAGAAACTGTGGTAAAACTCGCAGAAATTTTTGATGTTACTACCGATGAGCTGCTTGGGAAAGAATCCATCCCATCATCAGACGAAAGTAATACCAAAGAGAACCTCCAGGCTGCTTTCTGGGGTGGAGAGAAGGATCTGTCTCAGGAAGATCTGGACGCCATGTGGAACGATGTGTCTCGATTCGCTGCCTTCTTGGCGAATCAGAAGAAACAGGAGAAAGGTAAAAATGATTAACCTTCTGGATTTATACAGCCTGGCCGAGGATCACGGCACACAGGTTGTCTGGTTCGATCTGGAAGCCGCCGAATCCCTGTCTATGCCCCTGTCCGACGGCTCCTGCGCCATTGCTATGAATCCCTGGCGGATGCCAACAGTAGCAGATGAGACGGTCAAGCTGGCCCATGAACTGGGCCACTGTGAGACTGGGGCATTTTACAACCGTTACGCCGCCCGGGACGTCCGTCAGAAATACGAGAATCGGGCCAACAAATGGGCAATAAAAAAACTCATCCCGGAGGATGAGTTGAAGCAAGCCATTCTCCAAGGCTGTCGTGAGCCTTGGGAGTTGGCCGAATATTTTGGAGTAACAGAAGCTTTTTTATGCAAAGCTATTTTTTGGTACAAACACGGATATTTTGATACTCATCAAAGGGGGAACTGACATGAAACTGTATGTTCGGGGTTTTGCGCTCTGCGCTGTGATGCTCCTGCTGGCCTCTGGTTGCTCTGCTTCTGGAGGAGGAGAGACCTCAACCGACCCTAAGACGCCCGATGCCGCTACAAGTGCTTCGGGTTCATCTGGCTCAGCGTCAATGTCAACTGCCAATGATAAGGATGTGTTGTCTCAGGAGGTTGCCGGCCTGATCTCCTCGTTTGCTCCGGAGCAAATCAGTGTGGAGCAAACAGATACCAAATTGTCGGTATCCGCATTTGACCCAGATGTGACTGCTGCTGTCTCTTCCGTCCAAGGATCCGCCGGAGCAGCTCCGGCAGAATGGGAAGCTTATCAGGAGGCTTGGGCCGCTGACGCGCAAGTCTTGGCACAAAATTATCCAGATGGGTATGCTATACTTTCCGTAGAGGCAGACGAGGAGGGGAGCGTTATTTACGCAACCTACATCAACGGGAAGCAAACATATAGTATGTTTGGGGAAAATACCGGATCTCAGAACAACCCGTCCACTATCAGCTTAGAGGAATTTGAAGCGATCCAAACCGGTATGAGTTACCAGGAGGTATTTGACCTGGTCGGCTCTCGAGGGGAACTGCTGTCTGAGGTGGATATGGGCCTTGGAGATGAATACTATACTGCCATTTATGCCTGGGAAGGGGAGGGAACTCTAGGGGCCAATGCCAATGTTACCTTCCAGGGTGGGCAAGTCACGGCCAAAGCTCAATCAGGGTTAGAGTAAGCCAAACACCAAAAAACAGAGCAAATCCGTCCACGTCGGCGGATTTGAAAAAAGCCGCCCCACCGGGCGGCTTCTCAAAACCCTCTGACTAGAACATCTGTTTTGAAGGGAGGCCATCAAATGAAGCGAGCCAATGGAACCGGGAGCATCGTCAAGCTCTCCGGCAACCGCCGCCGCCCCTGGGCAGTCCGGATCCCTTACCGCACCCAGCGGGGGCGGATCCGGCAGAGGTATCTATCCTACCACGCCAAGGCCAGCGACGCCCAGGCCGCGCTGGACGAGTGGTGTCGTACCCACTCCGCCCCGGCCACCGAGGTCATTGACTACACCCTCCAGCAGGTCTATGACCTCTGGAGCAGCCGGGAATATCCCCGGCTGGGTCCCGCCTCCGTCTCCTCCCACCGGGCCGCCTGGGGTAGAGTCTCCGCTCTGGCGGGCAAAAAGGTCCGGCGCATCACCATCGACGATTTGCAGCAGATCATTGACCAGGATGAGGTCGACGGGCTCTCCAAGTCCAGCATCCAGAATGACAAGGGCCTGATCTCCGCGCTCTTCCGGTTTGCTATGGAGCGTGACATCATCATCAAGGACTATTCCCAGTTCATTCGCCTGCCCTCTGTCCAGGCCAAGCACGAGAAAGGGGTCCTGACCGATCTCCACCTCAAGCAGCTGGAACAGCTGGCCGCTGCCGGCGATCCCTGGGCGGACGCCATCCTGATCCTGTGCTATACCGGATTCCGGATCTCTGAGTTTCTGGCCCTCACCAGATTTTCCTATCACGCCGATGGAGACTACCTCCAGGGCGGAATGAAAACCGCCGCAGGCCGGGACAGGCTCGTCCCAGTCCACCCCAAAATCAAACCCTACCTCGCCGCCCGCCTGGCACAAAACGGGGAGCGGATTATCTGCGATCCGTCCGGTCACGCCGTCTCCACCCAGGTGTTCCGCGTCCGCTTCGCTGCCCTCATGGAGCAGATCGGCGCCGTCGGAGCCACGCCCCACTGGTGCCGCCATACCTTCGCGAGCCGCCTGCATCAGGCCGGCGCCGATGAGTTGGCCATCAAGCGCATGATGGGCCACGCCAATAAGGACGTCACCGAGCACTATACCCATATCAGCCTGGACTACCTCCGCCAGGAGCTCTGCAAAATCGCGTGATTTGTCTCTAACGGTAAAACATTGTGCAAAACAGAGAGGCAGAAAAAGTTCCGTATTTGCGGCCATTTTCCCCTTGACCTTCCCCCAGGTGGAAGGTGTACCGTAAAGCCGCCGGGCAAAATTTAATGAAAATTTAAGCCTTTCTTTCGGGAAAGCTAATCCCCCCCGCGGTAAGATAGAGGCACCTCTTGGGGCGCGCTGCCCCGGCCTGCCCACCCTCGCCCGCGCCCAGCGCTCTGGAATCTGTACATAGTAAGGAGTCAACGCCATGGAAACCACACAACTCACCCCGGAAGCGCCGGTACAGCCGGAGGCGCCAAAGCGGTTCCCCGCCGCCCCCCGCTTCCAGCTGCCCAAAAAGCGCAAAAAATGGCTCAAGCGGCTGGTCCTGATCCTCGCCGCGGCAGGGATCCTCCTCCTGCTCCTGCGCCCCCTGCTCTTTGGAGGCCCAGCGGCCTCCTCCGGACAGTACCAGCCCGCCGCCGTCCAGCGGCAGGACCTGACCGTCTCGGTGGACGGCTCCGGCACCATGACGCCCATTGAGTCCTATCAGGTGGGAGCGCTGGTCTCCGGCGAGATCCTGGAGGCCCCCTTCCAGGACGGCGACCGGGTGGAAAAGGGGCAGCTGCTCTACCGCATCGACCCGGGCAGCGCCGCCACCGCTCTGGAGCAGGCCCAGCTGGCCGTCCAGCAGGCCCAGCTGACCTATGACAGCACCGCGGACGGGCTGCGGCCCCGGGCCTCCGGCTCCGGCGTGGTGCAGAAGCTGTATGTGAAGAAGGGAGATATGGTCTCCGCCGGCTCCCCCATCGCGGACATCTCCGACACATCCTCTATGACCCTCACCCTCCCCTTCCAGTCCGCCGACGCGGCCCGGATCTCCGTGGGACAGAGCGCCCAGGTCACCCTGGCGGGCACCCTGGAGACCCTGCCCGGCACCGTGGAGTATGTGGCCGGGGCAGATCAGGTGGGCAGCGGCGGCGCCCTGGTCCGTCAAGTGA
>ERZ1673693.961-NODE-961-length-25790-cov-65.959200_pt1 | contig 25790 bp, 23 predicted proteins | sample MGYA00580223_ERZ1673693 | MGnify/ENA primary metagenome ERZ1673693 (study PRJEB41218, sample SAMN15661741) | gut metagenome | host: Homo sapiens | place: Canada: London | collected 2015-08-20/2019-03-30 | study: EMG produced TPA metagenomics assembly of...
AAGCCCTTGCGGACTTTAACGGCGATATGACCACCGCCTACCGCGTGACCGGCACACTGGAAACGCCTGTCGGCATGGAGGAAGGCAACGCCGAAATCACCGGTTGGGAAACGGTGGACGGAGGCGATGTGGATGCGGGGATGTAAGAAAATGAAGAATTAATAATTAACAATTAATAGTGAATAGGATGAAAACAAGACATTTTGCCCTCGCAGCGCTGGCACTGACACTGGCCGCCTGCAACAACGACAACGAGAACCTGAACGGTGGCCCGGTAGCCGCCCAGTTTACGGCCGAAATCTATGAGGCTGTATCCACCCGTGCCAGTGGAACCACATGGGACGATGGCGACTGCATCGGCATTACCGGTGCGGGCTATACCAACATTCCGTACGTGCTCGATAACAACCGGTTCAAACCTCAAAGTACGGTCATCTATTTCAATGACATCGAAACGAAAACTTTCCACGCTTATTATCCGTACAACGTGGCGGGAGGCGTCCTTACAGCAACGACAGATGCCGCAGCACAGCAGCACCAGCCTGCCATCGACTTCCTTTTTGCCACAGGAGCCACGGGCAGCACCCACAGTCCGGTGGTGAGCTTTACCGACAAAACGAAGGATGGCGGTGCAGACAACTCCTTCCACCACCGCATGAGCCAGATAACCCTTACCTTCGAGGCGGGCGACGGCGTGGATTTCAGCCAGGTCAAGCCTGAACGTTACACGCTGAACGGAGCGAAACTCACCGGTACGTTCAACACAGCCGACGGCATTGCCACCGCAGACGACGGGGCACAGACCGGAGAACTGACCATGGAGCTGGCAGACGGCAACCTCACGTCATCGGTCATCCTCTTCCCGCAGACAGCGGCATCTCTGCCGTTGGTTGTTAATTACAAAAGTCAGGAATATCTTGCCACGCTCACCGTGCCCGAAGACGCACTGCAGGCGGGCAACAACTATACCTATACCGTCAAGGTACGCAACAAAGACCTTGAAGTCAGCGAAGCCACCATTGCAAAGTGGAACGATGTAGACGGCGGAGAAGTGGGTGCTGACCTGTAAGAGAATGAAGAATTAAGAATGAAGAATTATGAGACATAGATTATTTATATCCGCAGCCCTCGCCCTGCTGTTCGCCCTTGCCGCCTGCACACAGGACGAACTAGCGGAAGGCACGCTGCCCGAAGGTGAATATCCCGTAGTCATCCGTGCCACCGGACTGTCCGTAGAGGCAACGCCGCAGGCAGCCCCATCCACCCGTGCCACCGTGGACGGCGACTGGCAGGGTGTACAGACCGTGGCACTCAAGATGGGCGACGCGGTAAAGGAATATACCGTAACGGCTTCTACCGATTTCAAGAGCGCCACGCTCTCACGCGAGGACGACCCGCACTATTGGACCAGCCGCGACCCGATTACCGTATCGGCATGGTGGCCCCTCGACGATACAGACATCACACGGATGCCTGCCGTGAAGGTGGCCGAAGACCAGAGCACGCTGGCCGCGTTCCAAGGAAGCGACTTTATCTCCGCCATCGACCGGACGGTGGAATTTGACGACCCGAAACTCACCTTTACCCACCGCACGGCACGCGTGGCCATCGAACTGAAACCCGGTACGGGATTCACGAGCGTGGACGGTGCCACGGTGAGCCTCGTGAGCCTGTCAGCCGATAACGGCAACCCGACCGCCATCCAGACCTACAACGCAAGCGGCAACAGCTACGAGGCACTGACCGCCCCGCAGACCGTTGCGAAAGGCAAACCGTTTATACAAGTAGAACTCGGCGGCGGCAACTTCTACTTCCGCCCGCAGAACGACGTCGTGCTGGAGGCGGGCAACCGCTATACCTACACCGTCAAGGTGAACGCCACCGGCCTGACGCTGGAGGGCTGCACCATCGGTGACTGGGCTGACGGCGGCGGCGAAGAAGGCGCAGCCGAGGATTTGGGCTACAACTACGACACCACCACCAAGACCTACACGGTCTATAACGCAGACGGCCTGCTGGCATGGAACGAAGCCGCACAAAAAGACCCATCAATAAATTGTACCCTCTCCGCCGACATCAACATGGCGGGTAAGGAATGGACACCGATAGGAACAGACGAAAACAATTCATACAACGGTACCTTCGACGGTAACGGCAAGACCATCACGGGGCTGACCGTCAATCAGTCGGAAAAAAACTATGCGGGTCTGTTCGGTTGTCTTGGTTCCGACGGCAAGGTGCAGAACCTGACGCTGGAAAATGTACATATATCTGGTGTCTTCTACGTTGGCAGCGTAGTGGGAACAAACTTTGGTACCGTGAGCGGCTGCACCGCCTCTGGAAATATCACGGGAACTGAAAGCTGTATCGGTGGTGTGGTGGGACAGAACAAAGGCACCGTAACCGGCTGCACTGTCTCGGGCAACATTTCCAGCAACCAATATACCGGCGGTGTGGTGGGAGAAAACTTCGGCACTGTGAGCGCCTGCTACCATGCCACGGGAGATGTCACGGGAAATATCAACTATGTCGGCGGCGTGGTAGGATGGAACTATTACGGCACCGTGACCGCCTGTTACCATGTCAATGGAAATGTCACGGCAACTTACAACTGGGTCGGTAGCGTGGCGGGATACAACGGCGGCGTCGGTAGTGTGACCGCCTGCTACTGGAACGACAGTCCTGATCCCGGTATCGGATACGACAATGGCAGCGGTCAAGCCACAAAAGTGGACGGCACAGATGTTACCTGGGCAGATGCCGTTGATGCCATGAACACCGCCTTGCAGAGTGCCGGTTCAGAGTGGCGTTACGAACTCACCGGAGAACTGCCCACGCTAAAGAAACCATAACAACCCCTAAACAACACGCATCATGAAACGAACAACCATCCATATATCCGCAGCCCTCGCCCTGCTGCTCGGCCTGACCGCCTGCACGCAGGACGAAGCGGGCTTCCTGCCGGAAGGGGCGGAAGGCACACCCATCGTCTTCACCGCCACGGGACTGAACCCCGCGGCGACAGCCACCGCCGGTACCCGTGCCCCCGTGGACGGGAACTGGGAGGGCGTGCAGAGCGTGGCAGTCAGGATGGACGGCACGGTGAAGGCATACAATGTGACGCCCTCCACCTCCGACAACACCAGCGCCACGCTGACCTCCGATGAGCCGTACTACTGGACCAACCACAATAACATCACCGTCACGGCGTGGTGGCCCTACACCGCTGGCGAGACAACCCCGCCTGCCGTGAAGGTAGCTGCCGACCAAAGTGCCCGGAAGGACTTCGAGGGCAGCGACCTCATCGTGGCCGAGGAACAGACGGTGAGCTACGGCAACCCCACACTCCGCTTCACCCACCGCACGGCACAGATAACCGTCGTCCTGACGAACTACACCGAGGGGATGGCGTCCGTGCGGCTGACGGGCCTCTCCACCGAGAACGGCAACCCGGCCGAAATCGCCCCGTATGACAAGGGCGGCGACACCTACACCGCCCTCGTAGCCCCGCAAAGTGTGGCAGCGGGCACGGCCTTCATCACCTGCAAATTCACCAACGGCAAGGTCTTCGTCTATAAGATGCAGAGCGATGCCGAATGGAAAGCGGGCGAGGAATATACCTACACCGTCTCCCTCGCCGCGGCAGAAGACCCGGGATACACCGTGTCGGAGGACGGAAAGACCTATACGGTTTACAATGCCGAGGGCCTGAAGAACATCGCCAAGCTGGTGAACGAAGAGGGCAAGACAGACATCAACATCACCCTTACCGACAACATCGACCTGACGGGCATCGACTGGACACCGATAAGCAAAGATGATAACAAAGCATACACCGGCACCTTCGACGGCGGCAACCATACCATCACGGGGCTGACCGTTACGGGAAGTTATAAATATGCAGGCCTGTTCGGAGATATCGACGAGAACGGTACGGTGAAGAACGTGGTGCTGGAGGACGTACAGATAACAAGCGACAACAGTTCGGGCAGCGTCGGCGGCGTGGCGGGAGATAGCTTTGGCGGCAACATTGAAAACTGCTCGGTGTCGGGCAGCGTTAGCGGCACGCTGTACGTCGGTGGCGTGGTGGGCTCTCAATGGGGCGGTTCCATCACCGGGTGCAACTCCTCGGCCACAGTGAAGGGCGAGGCCTATGTCGGCGGCATAGCGGGAGAAACGAATTACAGTGCCACCCTGACCGCCTGCTATGCCACGGGCGACGTGACCTTAGAAATAGCCCCCACAGAGAATATCTCTGGCGGCGGTGTGGTGGGATTCAACGGAGGAAGCAGCATCCTTGCCTGCTATGCCATTGGCAACGTAACTAGTACAGGTAGTAGCACTGGCAGTGTATGTATCGGCGGCTTGTTGGGAAATAACTACACCGCCGTGACCGCCTGCTACTGGAAGAACAATCAGGAACAAGGCATCGGCTACAACCAGGGAGGCACCGACGTCGAAGCCACCAAGGTGGGTGGTAACATCACCTGGCAGAATGCCGTTGATGACATGAACAACGCATTGCAGAGCGCAGGCTCAGAGTGGCGTTACGAACTCACCGGAGCATTGCCTACCTTGAAGAAGCAGTGAACCGTTGGGCGGGAAAAGTTCCGCCCGAAACAGCGAAATAAATAATAATTATTGTCAAATCGCCGAATGTCGGCACCCCGTCAGGAAGGGGTTGTGGAGGGGGAGAGCCAAACTCCCCACCTTTGATAATCAAACTCCCCACCTTTGCCAACCAAACTCCCCACCTTTGATAGCCTAAGGTAGGGAGGCTTCCGGACAGCCTGCCGGCAGGAAGTAAAAAAACTTTGTACTATGGCATACTTTAAGAAAAAACAAATGAAGAGTAATGGGAAGTGGTATCCCGTGTCTGTAACCATCGGCCGCCCCGTCGGTACCGACACCGTGGCCAAGAAACTGGCCGACCTGTCGTCGCTTAGTGTGGGCGACGTGCTGTCTGTGCTCAAGCTGCTGGGCGGCGTCATCGGCGACTACATGAACAACGGCCGCTCCGTCAAGCTGGACGGCGTGGGCACCTTCTACTACACCGCCAACGCCGAAGGCCAGGGCGTGGACTCGCCCGACAAGGTTGGCGCGCAGCAGATAACGGGCACGCGCGTGCGCTTCATCCCCGAGACCACACGCGACAGCAGCAACAAGGTGACCACCCGCAGCCTGGTGAGCAGCGACATCTTCTGGGAACTGCTGGACGACGAAATCCCCGCACGCCCCGTGCCCGATGGCGAGGACGGCGGCGGCCAGGAACCCGGCGGCGGAACGACGGAGCCGGGCGGGGAGGATCCGCTGGGATGAGGAAGAAAATGAAGAATGAAGAATGAGGAATGAAGAATGTATCTGTCATTCTGAGCGACAGCGAAGAATCTCAACAGCCAGCTGAAGAGAGATGCTTCACTACGTTCAGCATGACAATGAAGAATGGAGGGGGGCAAGACAAAGGTATCTGAATAGGGTGTGTTGAACGGTATCTGCGCTCCCCTCCTTCGGGAAGGAGGGGTGCCCAACGGGCGGGGTGGTAGGCTTTACGACACGCTGTATATCACTTTCACTATCTTTTGATAAGCTAGGATACGTCTCAGCAAAAAAAATCAAGCGAGCTTGTTTTTTCTGCATTCGACTTTCACTATCTTTTGATAAAATAGGATGCGGTTCGGCATAGTCAAATTTGAAAACTTTGGTTTTCATTTGTCTCTGCGCTCACCTTTCACTATCTTTGTCGGGACCGAGATGTATGTTTAATCATTATTCATTTGACCCGACATGAAATATCCCATTGGCATTCAAAGTTTCGACCGCATTGTCGAAGACGGTTACGTCTACGTGGACAAGACCGACCTGATATACAGCCTGACGCACGAGAGCAGCATCTACTTCCTGAGCCGTCCCCGCCGTTTCGGCAAGAGCTTGCTTGTCTCTACGCTGAAGAACTATTATCTTGGCCGTAAGGAACTGTTCAAGGGGCTGAAGATAGAACGCATGGAACAGGCATGGGACGTTTATCCGGTGTTTCATCTGGACTTCAATGGCAGCAACTTCGCAGAAGCGGACGCATTGCAGAAACGTTTGCACGGCTATGTGGCAGGCTGGGAAGCCGACTACGGTCTGGCTTCGGAACCAGACCGGCTGGACTTGGGAGGACGTTTTCAGAGAGTGCTCGAAGCCGCCCATAAGCAGACGGGGCGTCGCGCCGTGGTCCTTGTCGACGAGTACGACAAACCGATTCTGGACGTGCTCGACGTTGACCCTGTGCTGGAGGAGCATCACCGCAACGTGCTGAAAGCCTTTTACTCGGTATTCAAGGTGGCAGACGAGCATCTGCAGTTCGTGCTGCTGACGGGCGTGACGAAGTTCTCGCAGGTGAGCGTGTTCAGCGGTTTCAACCAGCCCGACGACATCAGCATGGATGCCCGCTACGAAACACTGTGCGGCATTACGCAGGAGGAGCTTCGGCATTATTTTGCCGAGCCGATTCGCGACATGGCTGCCGTTTACCGCTGCACGGAGGAGGAAATGGCACAGCGGCTGAAAGAGAAATATGACGGCTACCATTTCAGCGAGAAACTGACGGATGTTTACAATCCGTTCAGTCTGCTCAATGCCTTCGCCAAGAAAAACCTTCGTGACTATTGGTTCAGTTCGGGCACGCCTACCTACCTAATCCGCCTGCTTTCCCATTTCAGGGAGAATATAAACGAACTGACGGGCAAGTATTACCGCCCGGAAGAGTTCATCGACTACAAGGCCGACGTGGAACGTCCGTTGCCGATGATTTACCAAAGCGGCTATCTGACCATCAAGGATTACGACATGGACTTCAATACATTCCTGCTGGACTTTCCGAACAACGAGGTGAAAAGCGGTTTTCTGACCATGCTTGCTTCGTCGTATCTGCAGTCGCCGGAAGATACGGGCGGATGGGTTCGCGACAAGCTCGATGGCACTGCGGACGAGGCTTTGCGACAGATAGAAGAAAAAGGTTATGCACGCGAATATGCTTCGGATGCACGCACAATGTATAAGATAGGTGCAAGCTTCTCTTCGCAGACCGGGACGATAGAGGATTGGAAAACTGTGTGAGGAAGGCGGACGGGATATGCCCCCCCCGAAAACAAACAGTACGTAGCGAAGGCCTTGCGGCCGGTTCACTACGTACTGTTGTTTTTTCAGGTTGTGTGTATCTTTCGGTCCCGACGGGTATCAATACGAGCGGGCAAAGACTACGCGGCATGCCGAAGGCTTGCCTGTCACCATACACTTGCCGGGCTCTTTGTCGCCGGGGATGAAGGAGTCGAACGGGATGCAGCGGATGGTTGCTTTGGTCTCTTCCTTGATCTTTTCTTCGGTCTCGGTCGTACCGTCCCAGTGGGCCAGGATGAATCCGCCTTCTTCGATTTTCTCCTTGAATTCATCGTAGCTGTCTACGCTGATGATGCGCTTGTTGCGGTAGTCGAGCGCTTTCTTGTAGATGTTGGCCTGGATGTCTTCGAGGAGGTCTTTTACGTACTCTTCGATGCCCTCGCACGAGCGGGTCTCTTTCTCCAGCGTGTCGCGACGCATGATTTCCATCGTGTTGTTTTCCAGGTCGCGGCCACCCATTACCAGACGCACGGGCACGCCCTTCACTTCGTAGTCGGCAAACTTGAATCCGGGACGTTTGTTGTCGGCATTGTCGTACTTCACGGAGATACCCATTGCCTTCAGTTTGGCCACGATGCCTGCCACTTTCTCGTCGATCTTGGCCAGCATCTCGGCGTTCTTGTAGATGGGCACAATCACTACCTGTATCGGAGCCAGGTGAGGCGGAAGTACCAGTCCGTTATCGTCGGAGTGGGTCATGATCAGGGCACCCATCAGACGGGTAGATACACCCCAGGAAGTAGCCCATACGTATTCCAGCTTGTTTTCCTTGTTGACGAACTGTACGTCGAACGCTTTGGCAAAGTTCTGCCCAAGGAAGTGCGATGTACCGCTTTGCAGCGCCTTTCCGTCCTGCATCATGGCCTCGATGGTGTAGGTGTTGAGGGCACCGGCGAATCGTTCGTTGGCCGACTTCACACCCTTGATGACGGGAACAGCCATGTACTTCTCGGCGAAGTCGCTGTAGACGTTCAGCATTCTTACGGCTTCTTCCTCAGCCTCTTCGCGGGTGGCGTGGGCCGTGTGTCCTTCTTGCCACAGGAATTCGGCTGTACGCAGGAACAGGCGCGTACGCATCTCCCAGCGGAATACGTTGGCCCATTGGTTGCACAGGATGGGCAGGTCGCGATAGGAGTTGATCCAGTTCTTGTACGTATTCCAGATGATGGTTTCCGATGTGGGACGGATGATGAGTTCTTCTTCCAGCTTGGCAGCAGGGTCTACCACTACTCCACCCCCGTTCGGATCGTTTTTCAGACGGTAGTGTGTTACTACTGCACATTCTTTGGCGAAGCCTTCCACGTGTTCGGCCTCGCGGCTAAGGAATGATTTGGGGATAAGCAAGGGGAAATATGCGTTGACGTGTCCGGTCTCCTTGAACATTGTGTCCAGCTGACGTTGCATCTTCTCCCAGATAGCGTAACCGTACGGTTTGATAACCATACATCCACGCACAGCCGACTGTTCTGCCAGGTCGGCTTTCACTACCAATTCGTTGTACCACTGAGAATAATTCTCGCTACGTTTGGTAAGGTCTTTCAGTTCTACTGCCATTTTTATTTCGTTTATTATAAGTTTTTCCTATTACGGTTTTTCAAACAGGACGCAAAATTACGAAATTCTTTGCAAAAGTCATTCATTCAGCAGTTTTTTTATCAGCAGTCGGGGTTGGAAGGTGGTGTATGTTGTTTGGGGCAGGGTTTCGAATGCCTTTCCGGCAGGGGCGTCCGGGGGGCAACAAAAAAGAGAGGATGTGTCTTTTCATTTTGACACATCCTCCATTGTTCTGAGGGAGCGGCAAGCGGGACTCGAACCCGTGACCCTCAGCTTGGGAAGCTGATGCTCTACCAACTGAGCTACTGCCGCAAGATGTATGTATCGGGAGGGCGACCTCCCTTTTAAAACGTCGGCAAAGGTAATAAAATCTTTTAGAAAGAATCAAGCATTTCCTGATTTATTTCCTACTTTTGTGTGTTATTTCCAATTTTAGAAGAAGACAACCATGAAACGAATCATACTTATCACCGGAGGAGAACGGTCGGGAAAAAGCACTTATGCCGAAAAGCTGGCACTGTCTCTCTCCGCTTCCCCCGTCTACATGGCCACTGCCCGCATCTGGGACGAGGAGTTCCGGCAACGGGTACTCCGGCACCAGGCACGGCGGGGAAAAGAATGGACCAATATAGAGGAAGAAAAGCAGCTGAGCAGGCACGCGGTGGAAGGCCGGGTGGTGCTGATAGACTGCGTCACCCTGTGGGCTACCAATTTCTTCTACGAACTGAAAGCCGATGTCGGCCGGTCGCTCGAAGCCGCCAAGCAGGAGTTCGACCGGTTTACGGCACAAGACGCCACCTTTATCTTCGTCACCAACGAAATAGGTATGGGCGGCACCTCCGGGAACGAAATACAACGGAAATTCACCGATATGCTGGGCTGGCTGAACCAGTATCTGGCAGCAAAGGCCGATGAAGTCGTGCTGATGGTATCGGGTATTCCGGTGAAAATAAAATAGCCCATTAACCATTAATCATTAACCATTCACCATTAACCACTAATCATTCCCCATTATAATCACCGCATGAAAACGTTCAATATATCCCGTCCGGATATGGCCATCCGGGAAGCATTGGTTGATAAGATAAACAACCTGACCAAGCCCAAAGGCTCTTTGGGTATGCTGGAGGCACTTGCCCTCCAGATAGGACTGGTGCAGCAGACCTTGTCGCCTGCCCTGCATCATCCGCAGAACATCATTTTTGCTGCCGACCACGGCATCGTGGAGGAAGGCGTAAGCCTCTCGCCCAAGGAAGTGACTTGGCAGCAGATCAGCAACTTCCTGCATGGGGGCGCCGGAGTCAATTTCCTGTGCCGTCAGCATGGGTTTACACTGAAAATCGTTGATGCAGGTGTCGACTACGACTTGCCTTACGAGAAGGGCATCATCGACATGAAGGTTCGCCGCGGAACCCGTAACTACCTGCACGAGGCAGCAATGAGCCGCGAAGAGATGGAGCTGTGCATCGAACGCGGAGCCGAAGTCGTGAGGCGCTGTCACGAAGAAGGCAGCAATGTGCTTAGCTTCGGGGAAATGGGAATAGGGAACACGTCGGCCTCGTCGTTGTGGATGACCTGCTTCACCGGCATTCCTCTGGAACAGTGCGTAGGTGCCGGCAGCGGACTGAACACCGAAGGCATCCGCCATAAGTATCAGGTGCTGCAGCAGGCCTTGCAGCACTATGCAGGCGATTACTCTCCGTGCGACGTGATCCGCTATTTCGGCGGACTGGAGATGGTGATGGCTGTGGGAGCCATGCTTCAGGCAGCCGAACTGAAGATGCTGATTCTGGTGGACGGCTTTATCATGACCAGCTGCATGCTGGCAGCGAGCAAGCTGTATCCTGCTGTCCTCGATTATGCCATCTTCGGGCACTGTGGCGACGAATCCGGCCACAAGCTGTTGCTCGATGCCATGGGGGCGACTCCCCTGCTCCACTTGGGGCTTCGTTTGGGCGAAGGTACGGGTGCCATCTGTGCCTACCCCATTGTCGATTCAGCAGTGCGGATGATCAACGAGATGGACAATTTTGCCCATGCATCGATAACCAAATATTTCTAAACGGAGATGAACGTATTAGCTGCATTTATCTTTTTCACCCGGTTGCCCTTCTGGAGACTTGGGGAAGTGCCTTCGGACAGCTTTAAGCATGTGGTGCCCTACTGGCCGGTGGTGGGCTGGCTGACCGGAGGCGTGATGGCTGCCGTTTTGTGGCTGGCCGCACAGGTGTTCCCGATGTCGGTGGCCTGGCTTTGTGCCATCATTGCCCGCTTACTGCTTACCGGCTGCCTGCACGAGGATGGCCTGGCCGACTTCTTCGACGGATTTGGCGGAGGGCGCACACGCGAGCAGACACTGGCCATAATGAAGGATTCGCATATTGGTAGCTACGGGGTGATAGGGCTGATAATCTATTTCCTGTTGTTGTTTCAGTTACACGCATTGCCGTTGGACCTTCTTTGCGCTCTGGCCTTTTGTGGCGACTGCTGGTCGAAGTTTACGGCTGCGCAACTGATCAATTTCCTTCCTTATGCGCGGAAGGAGGAAGAGAGCAAGGCACACGTCGTGTACCAGCGCATGAGGGTCAGCGAGTTCCTGTTGGCTCTGGCCGGTGGCGCGTTACCTTTGGTTTGCCTGCTTCCTTTCGGCATGTGGCCGGTTGCTTTGTTTCCGGTGGTCGTGTTTGCAGGGTTGTGCCGGCTGATGAAGCGACGCCTGAACGGGTATACGGGCGATTGTTGCGGGGCCATGTTCCTGCTGTGCGAATTGGCTTTCTATTTGGGAAGCCTGTGGATGTATCATTATTACTAAGAAAAGAAATAGTCAATATATGGAAGTGATTCTTATCCGACATACCTCGGTAGATGTTCCTCCCGGGGTGTGCTATGGGCAGACCGATGTGCCTCTGAAGGCAACTTTCGAGCAGGAAGCGGCTGTCACGGCCGCAGGGCTGAAAGCGTTTCTGCCTTTCGACAAAGTGTATACCAGCCCGCTGACACGGTGCGTAAGGCTGGCTGCTTATTGCGGCTATCCCGACGCTACGCGCGACCGTCGTATTATGGAGATAAATTTCGGAGCCTGGGAAATGAAGCCGTTCCAGACGAACGACGATCCCCGTCTGAAGGAATGGTATGCCGATTATCTGAACGTGGCAGCCACCGGAGGCGAATCCTTTGCCATGCAGTACCAGCGTGTCAGCCAGTTTCTGGATGAGCTGAAAAAAACGGATTATCAGCGTGTTGCCATATTTGCTCATGGAGGTGTCCTTATCTGTGCACAGATATATGTTGGGCTGGTGAAGCCGGAGGAGGCTTTCAGTGCTTTGACGCCTTATGGTGGAATCATCAATATTGAAATATAATGATAGAATAAAAGAGACATTTATGATACCAGAAGAGCTTAGAGAACTTTATAGAAACCATACCGGGCAGGATCCGGAAGAAATTGTCAGACTGACGCCGGCGGGTTCCAACCGTCGGTACTTTCGTCTGAAGGGAGTGACAGATTTAATCGGAGTCGAAGGCGAATCGGTCGACGAAAACGAGGCTTTCCTTTATCTGGACGGGCATTTTCAGGCCAAAGGGTTGCCGGTGCCCAAAGTCGTAGCCCGGTCGGAAGACGGCCGGTTTTATCTGCAGGACGATTTGGGCGATGTCCTTCTGTTCGATGCCATCGGGCAGGGACGCAGCACCGGGGTGTTCTCCGAAAGGGAGAAGGACCTGTTGCGGCAGACCATCCGTTTGCTTCCCGACTTTCAGTTTGCCGGAGCCGACGGGCTGGATTTCTCCGAATGCTATCCGCAGGCGCAGTTCAACAGTCGCAGTGTCCTGTGGGACTTGAACTATTTCAAGTATTGCTTCCTGAAAGCTATCGGACTCGATTTTCAGGAAGACCGTCTGGAAGATGATTTCCAGCAAATGAAGGAGGTGCTTTTGCAGGACAATACGCCTACCTTCATGTATCGCGATTTCCAGAGCCGCAATGTGATGATAAAAGACGGTGCTCCGTGGTTCATCGATTTTCAGGGAGGCCGTAAAGGGCCGGTCTATTACGATGTGGCGTCTTTCCTGTGGCAGGCAAAGGCACGCTATCCGGAAGAACTCCGACAGGAACTGATCCGGGAGTATCTGTCTGCAGCACAAAAGTATATGGCGATCGGCGAGCAGGATTTTCAGCATCGCTTGCGGCATTTTGTTTTGTTCCGTCTTTTGCAGGTATTGGGGGCTTATGGCTTCCGGGGTTACTTCGAGAAAAAGGCACATTTCCTGGAGAGTGTGCCGTATGCCATAGACAGTTTGCGCCAGTTGCTTCGCGAGCCTTATTCGGAATATCCTTATTTGTGTGAGGTGTTGCGCCGGCTGACCGAACTGGACCAGTTTGCGGAGAAAAAATCGCCGCTTGTTGTCACGGTGACCAGTTTCTCGTATAAAAAAGGTATACCGGAAGATACGTCCGGCAATGGGGGCGGTTTTGTGTTCGATTGCCGGGCCGTTCACAATCCCGGAAAGTACGAACGCTATAAATCGCTGACCGGACTGGACGAACCGGTGATCCGTTTCCTGGAAGATGACGGAGAAATTACGGTCTTTCTGGAGCATGTGTATGCCTTGGTCGATGCTTCTGTCAAGCGTTATATGGAGCGTGGGTTTACCAGCCTCTCCGTTTCGTTCGGATGCACAGGCGGACAGCATCGTTCTGTTTACAGTGCCCAGCATGTAGCCGAACATCTGCATCGGAAGTTTGGTGTGCAGGTGCGGCTCGTCCATCGGGAGCAGCATATATCCGTAAGTTTATAATCCGTTTTTTTGTTCAGTATAAGATTTGTAGTTATGAAAGCCATGATTTTTGCAGCCGGACTGGGTACGCGGCTCCGTCCTTTGACCGATCATACGCCTAAGGCGCTTGTTCCGGTGGGCGGTAAACCGATGCTTCAGCGGGTTATCGAGAAACTGAAAGAGGCGGGATTCGATGACATTACCGTCAACATACACCACTTGGGTCAGCAGATTATTGATTTTCTGGAGGCTCATCATCATTTTGGGGTGAACATACACATCAGCGACGAGCGGGATGAATTGCTCGACACCGGTGGAGGCATTCGGAAGGCCCGTCCGTTTTTAGAGGGTGGCGAACCGTTTCTGGTTCATAACGCTGATATTCTGTCCGATATCGATCTGGCTGGCTTCTATCGTGCCCATTGCAGCAGCGGAGCCGATGCCACCTTACTGGTAAGCCAGCGGCAAACTTCGCGTTATTTGCTGTTCGATGCCGGAAACCGGTTGCACGGTTGGATTAACAAAGCTACGGGCGAAGTAAAGCCGCAGGGGTTTGTCCCCGATCCGGATCGCTTTCTGGAGTATGCTTTTGGAGGTATTCATGTGATTTCCCCCACTCTTTTCCGATATATGGAAGGACCTCAATGGAGCGGTAAGTTTTCCATTGTTCCTTTCTATCTGTCTGTTTGCGATAAGGTCAGGATACAAGGCTGTCCGCTTCAAGGTTTCCACTGGTTCGACATAGGGAAACCTGAAACGCTGGCTAAGGCTGAGGCATTCTTACAAGAGGAAAAAAGTGGGTCAAATGAAGGAACCGCTTTCCTTTAGACACGGAATTTCGCGGATGATTATTCTTCTTTACGTCGTCGGCACATTACCAAGCTTCTCTTTCCGTTTCATCTCGGAAAGTACGCCGCATGTCAGTGGAATGGCAAGCAGAAAAGACAGTACGTCCGAACAGGCTTGGCACATTTCAACTCCCTGCAAACCCAGAAAATGAGGCAATATGAAGATGAGAGGAATAAAGAAGAGTCCCTGACGGGCCGATGAAAGCAAAGTGGCGCGTACCGGTTTGCGGATGGTTTGCAGCATCATGTTGCTGACGATGATCCACGAACCTAACGGGAAGGTGATGAATTGCCACCGCAATGCCGCGGCACCCACAGCAATCACTGCCGGGTCGCCTTTGCGGAACAGTTCAACGATTTCTTCGGCGTAGCCTATGCCCGATACGGCGCAAACCAGCAGAAATACAAATCCTACTTTGACGCTGAACCAGAACCCCTGACGTACCCGGGCGTACAGACCGGCTCCGTAGTTGAAGCCGCAAACCGGCTGGAATCCCTGTCCGAAACCTATCAGGAACGCATTGATGAACATGGCTATTCTGGTCACAATGGACATGCCGGCAATAGCGGCATCTCCATAGGCTCCTGCTGCAATGTTCAGCAGGATGGTAGCTACGCAGGCAAGTCCCTGACGGGCCAGCGACGGACTTCCCCCACCGATGATTTCCTTGATAAAGGAGCGCGAAGGGGTGAAGTTGCTGAAACTGATACGTATATTCTCACCCCGGCGGCTCATGAAAAGCAGCAGGGTGAAACTGCATATCTGGCTGATAACGGTGGCCCATGCTGCTCCGGATATGCCCATGTCGAGTCCGAAGATCAGAATCGGATCCAATATGACATTGATGACGGCTCCGGTAACAATGCCTACCATGGCATACGAGGCATTTCCTTGAAAGCGTATCTGGTTGTTGAGTACTAACGACGAGGTCATGAAGGGAGCTCCTAACAGAACAATCCCCAGGTAGCGTTCGGTGTACGGCAGGATGGTCGGGGTCGATCCCAATGCCAGGGAAAGAGGAGTAAGCAGCAACAGGCCTACAACGGTCAGCATCGCTCCCATGAACAAGGCCAGGAAAAAACCTGTAGCAGCCATTTTATGCGCATTGTCCAGCTCTTTGGCTCCCAACTTGCGCGAGATGTAGTTGCCGGAGCCATGACCGAAGAAAAATCCTATGGCCTGTATGATGGACATGACCGAAAAAACAATGCCTACTGCTGCCGTTGACTGCGTATTGATTTTCCCCACGAAGTAGGTATCTGCCATATTATAGAAAGAAGTGACAAGCATACTGATAATTGTCGGTATGGCCAATGAGATGACTAAACGGGGAACGGAGGCCGTTGTCAGGTACGTATAATTGTCTTTTGAATGGTGCATGATATTCAAAATACTATTTCAGTTGCTTTATTATCTTCAGCAAACCTTCTATGTTGTCGGTACAGATCACTTCCTTTCCGTGAACGTGTATGCCGAATTGGTTGCTGTTGTTTTCATCAGTATCAATATAGATATCGGTGAAGTGGCTATCGCCTTCAATGCCATTGCGTTGCAGTGCTTTCTGCACCATGGCATATCGTTGTCCATGCCCTTTCAGCCCTATTTTCAAGGGACATTCGTAGTCTACCCTGAACAGTCCGGTCGCCGGTTCAAAAACAATGCCTTTGCGAACGAAAAATTGGTTCAGACTGCCATCCAGAGAGAGATCTTCCGGAGTACCGATGACAACCCCTTTGTTCTTGTCCATCAGCCAGATCTTGTCTGCTATCTGCAGTGCCAGTTCCAGGTCGTGCGTGGACAGGAAAATGGTTTTGTTGGTCTGGCGGCTAAGCGTGTGCAGCAACTGCATCATTTCTACTTTACTGGGAAAATCCAGAAAGGCAGTCGGCTCATCCAGATAAATAATAGGGGTTTCCTGCGCCAGTGCTTTGGCTATCATGACTTTCTGCCGTTCGCCGTCGCTTAAGGTATGTACCATTCGGTGGGCCAGGTGTCTTATGCCTACCTGCCCGATAGCCTGTTCTACGATGGCCTTGTCTTCTTTGGACAATATTCCCCAAAAGCCAGTATAAGGACTGCGGCCTAATCCGACCAGTTCGGTGACAGTAATATTCTGGACGTCGCACCGTTCGGTCAGAACCACACTGATCACTTTGGCCATCTGCTTGTCTGTATATTCTTCTATATCTTTCCCCAGAATGCGTATCTGTCCGCTCAACTTGGGTTGGAAGGCGGATAATGTTCGGAGCAGTGTAGACTTCCCCACTCCGTTGGATCCTAACAGGCAAGTCAGTTCGCCGCTGTTGATTCCGGCTTGAATACCTTCTGCTACGATTTTTACATTTTTCTTTCCGGGATATCCGATAGCCAGATTACTGATATGTATGGTTTCCGTATTCACGTGTGGCATGTCCAAAATAACGGGTTTCTGATTTTGGTCGCAATATTCGGAATTTTTAGCGAGATATGCAAACGCGCTTTTTTATTATATGTAGGGAAAAGGTGACAGTAAATCTACTATTTAATACTATTTCGCATACGGAAACTTCCATTTCCATAAAAAAAGGCTAACTTTGCCGCGGTTGAATCTAAAAAACGAAATAAAAATGAAAAAGCTGGTATTGTATATGGCAATGCTCCTTGTGGGCATAAGCTATGCTTTTGCGCAAGGTAAGGCTGACATTAAGTTTGATAAAACATCTTACGATTTTGGAACATTTTCCGAGAATAGTCCGGTGGTCAGCTGTGTTTTCACATTTACCAATGTAGGCGATGCTCCTCTGGTCATACATCAGGCTATTGCTTCTTGCGGATGTACTGTACCCGAATACACACAGGAACCGGTACTTCCTGGCAAAACGGGTACGATAAAGATAACTTATAACGGAGCCGGCAAATATCCGGGACATTTTAAAAAGTCCATTACGCTGCGAACCAATGCCAAAACCGAAATGATGCGGTTGTACGTAGAAGGGGATATGACTGCCAAAGAAAAGAAATAAGTAACTTTTTGATACCAAAATAGTGGCGGTATCAGATTTTTAATGTACTTTTAGGCACGGATTACACAATCTATCACAGAACAACTGAATTTTGTTCGTGATTCGTTATGTAATCCGTGCCTGCTTTTTTGTGTCAACCCAACGTATGTATTTGAAAATTAAGATTATAAACATAAAATAACTGCTAACTTATGGAACAAGAACTAGAAAAACAGACCGGTTTGCCGGAAAATGCTTTTCGAGAATTAAAGCCGGGCGAGGTATACAACCCGTTGATGAGTCCCGACAGGAAATATCCGGAGGTGAATCTTTGGTCGGTATTGTGGGGTATTGCTATGGCTGTCCTCTTTTCGGCTGCGGCAGCCTATTTGGGACTGAAGGTCGGCCAGGTGTTCGAGGCTGCTATTCCTATTGCCATCATTGCTGTCGGAATATCCAGTGCCGGAAAACGGAAAAACGCTTTAGGCGAGAATGTGATCATACAATCCATTGGTGCCAGTTCGGGTGTTATTGTAGCCGGAGCCATTTTTACATTGCCGGCATTATACATATTGCAGGAGACCTATCCCGAGGAAATTACGGTGACATTTATGCAAGTGTTCATCAGTTCGCTGCTCGGAGGTGTGTTGGGCATCCTGTTCCTGATACCGTTCCGCAAGTATTTTGTCAGCGACATGCACGGTAAATATCCTTTCCCCGAAGCCACAGCTACAACCCAGGTGCTTGTATCGGGCGAAAAAGGTGGCAATCAGGCCAAACCTCTTCTGATGGCAGGTCTTGTGGGTGGTCTTTACGATTTCATTGTAGCTACTTTCGGTTGGTGGAACGAAAACTTCACTACCCGTGTTTGTATGTGGGGCGAAATGCTGGCCGAAAAGGCAAAGCTGGTTTTCAAGGTAAACACAAGTGCTGCCGTGCTCGGTTTGGGATATATCGTAGGATTGAAGTATGCAGCCATTATCTGTGCCGGTTCACTGGCCGTGTGGTGGATCATCATTCCCGGTATGTCACTCATTTGGGGAAATGAAGTGCTCAATCAGTGGAATCCGGATATTACGGCAACTGTCGGCAGCATGACTCCCGAACAGATATTCGATTATTATGCCAAGAGCATCGGTATCGGTGGTATTGCCATGGCCGGTATCATCGGTATCATCAAATCCTGGGGTATCATTAAGAGTGCCGTAGGATTGGCAGCCAAAGAGATGGGCGGAAAGTCGAATGCAGAAAGCAACGTGAAACGTACTCAGCGCGACCTTTCCATGAAAATCATTGTAGTAGGTTCTATCCTTACGCTGATTCTGGTTTTCCTGTTTTTCTATTTCGACGTGATGCAGGGCAATCTGATGCATACGGTGGTGGCCATTTTGCTTGTGGCCGGTATCTCGTTCCTCTTTACGACTGTCGCTGCCAACGCCATTGCCATTGTAGGAACCAATCCTGTATCGGGCATGACCTTGATGACATTGATTCTGGCTTCCGTGGTTATGGTAGCTGTCGGACTGAAAGGTCCTGAGGGTATGGTAGCCGCACTGGTGATGGGAGGTGTTGTCTGTACGGCTCTGTCCATGGCTGGTGGCTTTATTACAGACCTTAAAATCGGTTATTGGTTGGGTACTACTCCGGTCAAGCAGGAAACATGGAAATTCCTGGGAACTATTGTTTCGGCAGCAACGGTAGGAGGTGTAATGATTATCCTGAACAAGACCTATGGATTTACAAGTGGTGACCTGGTTGCTCCTCAGGCCAATGCCATGGCAGCTGTTATCGAACCGCTGATGAGTGGTGTGGGTGCTCCCTGGCTTCTCTACGGTATTGGTGCTTTGCTGGCTATCGTGCTGACGTTCTGTAAGGTGCCTGCATTGGCTTTTGCATTGGGTATGTTTATTCCTTTGCAACTGAATATTCCTCTGATTGTGGGAGGTGCCATCAACTGGTATGTTACCAGCCGCAGCAAGGACGCAGCTGTTAATGCAAGACGTGGCGAAAAGGGAACATTGCTGGCTTCCGGATTTATTGCTGGCGGTGCTTTGATGGGAGTTGTCAGTGCAGCCATGCGTTTCGGCAACATCAATCTCGTCAACGAGGCTTGGCTTTCCAACTCCTGGTCGGAGGTATTGTCGCTTGTTGCCTACGCTGTGCTTATTTTCTACTTTATCAAGGCTTCCATGAAGACGAAATAACCTTTAGAAACAGAATATCATGAAAAAAATTCTAGTTTTACTTTTTTCATTCATTACAACTATGTTATATGCACAAAATCCCATCGAGCTTCCGTTATGGCCCGATGGGGCTCCTAATACGAATGGACTGACCGGAACGCAAGAAGATCTGAATGGCGGACTGGTAGCCAATGTCGTGACACCCTCTATTACGGTTTATCGTCCCTCCTGCCCTAACGGTATGGCCATTATCATGTGTCCGGGAGGCGGCTATGCCCGCCTTGCGATGGCGCACGAGGGCTATGATATGGCACCTTGGCTCAATGCGCAAGGTATTACTTATATTGTTTTGAAGTACAGAATGCCGAACGGTCATCGTGAAGTGCCTCTTTCCGATGCCGAACAGGCTATTCGCCTTGTACGTCAGCATGCAGCCGAGTGGAATGTCAATCCTGCGCGTGTAGGCATCATGGGGGCATCAGCCGGCGGACACCTGGCTGCATCTTTGGCTACGCTTTACGGCAGTGATGAAACCCGTCCCGATTTCCAGATTCTGTTTTATCCGGTTATCACGATGGGAGCAGATACCCATCAGGGCTCCCGGAACAATTTGTTAGGCGAGAATCCGTCTGACGAACTGGTACGGGATTATTCTCTTGAAAACAGAGTCACTTCCCGTACTCCGCAGGCTTTCATTATGCTTTCGACAGATGATACGAGTGTCCCTCCTGTTAACAGCATCAACTATTATCTGGCTTTAGTCAAACAGAAAGTACCTGCCACTCTCCATGCCTATCCTGTAGGAGGACACGGCTGGGGATTTCGCGACGACTTTTCTTATAAGCGTCAGTGGACCGAAGAATTGGAAAAATGGCTGCGCGAAGGCTTGAAGTTTGCAGAATAGAAATGTAACAATCTTTTTTTTTAATAAAGCGATGAAAATAATTACAAAGATTTTGTGTAGCATACTGTGTATGGCTATACCTTTTATTTCGACTAATGCTCAGGAAGATCCGGGTGAGGTGATGCTGAGCAATGGCCTTGGCTTTCTGGATATCCCTTATGTGGCTCATACACTGGACGGGGAAGTGAAAGAAGATCTGGTTGTCAATTGCGACGAGATGGATTGCACCACTTTTGTCGAATACACGCTGGCCATGTCACTTTCGCCGACCGAAGACGGACAGGTGGCCGAAGGAGATTTTGCAAACAATGTCCAGCGAATCCGTTATCGGAACGGACGTATTGACGGATATGCATCACGTTTGCATTATATCACCGATTGGGCAGAGAATGGTGTTCGAAATGGCTTTCTTGAGGATATCACCGAAAAGAAGAGTCCTTATACGCAGAAAGTGACGGTCAACTATATGAGTACCCATCCGGAACAGTACTGGAAATTGGCCGATTCGCCCGAGGATATGAGAAAGATCAAAAAAATAGAAAAAGAACTGTCAAAAAAAGAGATTCATTATATTCCTGAAGACAAGCTTCCTGTCAACGGTCTGCCGTGGATTAAGAACGGTGATATCATAGCCATCACCACCAATATTCCGGGACTGGACATTGCCCACATGGGTATTGCATTCTATGTGGATGGCAAATTGAGTCTGCTCCATGCCTCTTCTACTGCGAAAAAGGTGACCGTATCGCGTATCGCACTGTCGCAGATGCTGAAGAACAATGATAAATGGACAGGCATCCGCGTGTTGCGCATGAAGAAGTAAGCGCACACCTGCTCAGGAGTGAGAACATGTTTCGAATGCGTCTCTACACGGACATGGATCAGATAACCTGTTTTGAATCTGTCCCGTTCGTGTAGAGACGCAATTTTTTTGCGTTTTTACCACCCATCAAAAGCGATTCACAATCAATATCTTACAATTCTATATTCTTCATAATTAGACATATATGAGTGAAAGAGGATGGAAAGTATACCGCCAGATTTACTCCCGCTCCGTCCCTCCCTCTCCTTGGGAGAGGGGCCGGGGGTGAGGCTCCACCCAATACCCATTCCCATACTTCGTATGCACCCTGCGCCCCAACTGCGCCAGCAGGCGGGCGAACGACGTACACGAACAATCCTTCAGCGCAGCGGGATTCTTGCGCTTCACTGTGGCATAGATTTCGGCGGCAGACATCAGGCGGGCACCCTGCTCGCCCGGCTCGGCGAAGCGGAAGCACGTACAGACCAGTTCTTCGGCAGGCGTGACGCGATAGAACGGGCGATTGGCTTGCTGAATTTCGTTTTCCTCTTCCTTGCTGAACCAGCAGCGTTCGCCATTTTCCAACTCGTGCAGCAGCTGGGCATAAAGTTGTTCATAATCTATCGGGGTGTTGCAGTCAATGGGGCGTTCCACCTCCACACAGATGAAGCGGCGGCTGCCCGAAAGGTCAGTCAACAAGTCGCGGCGGTTGCTGGTACCGATAAATGAGGCGATGCGAGGCAGCGGTTCTGCTGTGCGGCGATAGGCGCGACGCACGCGCAAGGCTTCCATCTGCATCAGGTTTTTCAGTTGGGGCATCCGGCTGGCGGGCAGGCGGTCGAACTCGTCCAGGTTGATGAGTCCGTACGAGGCCAGTTTGTTCTCCGCCGCCGTGACGTTGGTCAGGTCGAAGCTTTCGGTAAAGTAGTCGCGTAGTTGGGGCGGAAGCAGCAGGCGGCAGAATGTGGATTTTCCCAAACCTTGTGCGGTGCTGATCAGTAGCGGCGCCACACTGTTGGCACGTCGTCCCTCTCCGCCACGACCTGTCCACTGGGCGGTGACGGCCAGCATCCAGCGGTGGAAAGCACGTGTCCAGAGTTCGGTGTCGGACACCCGTTTGGCCAGGTCGGCCACACGGTCGGTGCCATCCCATGTGGGGAGTTGTTTGAAGTAGAGGTCGAACGGGTGATAAGCCTGCACGTGGTCAGACTCCACGTAGCGCTTTATATCGCGATCCCAGCAGTCCACGCCGCTGCTTATGGCGTCAAGGGCGATGCCGTTCAGCGTGCGGTTGTCTACGGGAGTATAAATAAGGTGGTGCGGATCGTTCGTTAGATCGTTATTCACACGGGCGCACTCCGTTCGTTCCGTCAGCAGGTTGTAGCGGAAGGCATAGTGCAGTTTCAGGTAGCGCGTCAGGCGTTGCATCATCTGTTGCTGGCGCGAGGGCTTTTCGGGTTGGGCAGGGGATTCTTCAGCAGGTGCAGCGACCTCTTCTTTTGGTGTGTTTTTTAGCGTATCTTTCACCGTATCCTTTGCAACGACAGGAGGTTGTTCCATTGTCAAGGTGCGTGCTTCGACGATCTCGTCGGGCTGTGCATCCACCCATTCGATGATTTCATTCCCGCCGTTCAGGCTGAACATACGTTTTTGTTCGCCTTTGGCGAGGTCATCGGGTGTCCACGTCATGCGGACGCTGAACTCGCCGCCGCCCATCACTACGAAGATTTCTCCTCCGGGCAGGCGGTGGCAGACGTGTTGTAGGTCGGTCAGCAGTTGTTCGTACGAAGCGGCGGGGCTGGCTGCCGGTGTACCGGTTGTGGGACTCTTGTGTGCATTGTTCCAAGGAAGGAACCAGTTTCTCAGGTTGGTAATCAGATCCATAGGTTTAGGTTTTTGTCCCCAAAGATACAACATCAAAAGCCCTTTGTCAAGTGGGTGGGTGTGGAATAATCAACATTAATCAACTTCATTCTCATGCACCACGGAGGACACAGGGGGCATTATGTATACACGCGCACACCTTCACATACACATTCATAAACGCCCCATACGGGGTACCACCAACATTTTGTACAAAAGTAACTCTAAGGTGATACCTCGAAAAATTAGTTTTTACATAGTCATTGTTTTTGTTTATTTTCTTCTTTTTCTATTATCTTACATACTTTATCCACCTCTCTTAGCGAGGGCATAATCTCAGGGTCTATCCATGTGAGAAAGTCACTGATTATCACATACATATTCTTCACATAGGAGAAGTCGCATTTTCTATTTACGAAGCATATCGGCTCGTTATGGTTGATGCGGTTGCGCAGTTCACGAACCTGCACTATAATATCGTTAACCTCCTTTCGTCCGTACCCAGAAGGCAGCTTCTTGAAAATCCGGCATGGTACACCAGCCAGAAGCGCATAGTGGTGCGTTTCATAAAAACTGTTCCAGAATCCCAAGGTCTGTTCAGCTATTACCCTGCCAGTCGTAACCTTGACACCCCGGTCGGCTATTTTCTTTTCTGCTTTCAGAACTTCTTTTAAGATATAGTCATTGGTAACTTTTTTTCTTTGTCCGCTTGTTCGTATATGTCAGGGAAGAAGCAACCATGAATCCGGCCTTCTGGTTGATAATCCAGTTTCCGTCGGAGAAATGGCGTGCCAGCGCATAATGCAACTGGTTACGCAATATGACCTCAAAGGAAGACAGCAAGGGATGAAATGCCTGTGCTATCTTCATGTTGGCAAAATAGAGCATGACCGCCTTGCTTTTGTTGCGGTTGGTCGCCTTATAATATTTGGAAACTCTCGAATTAGAATATAATCTGACTACTTTTTTATATTTCATTTTGCTTGTTCAAATAAAAACCGTACCTTTACATCGTAATGCTTGGTAAAGCCTCTGTTATCAAAACACGTAACCAAGTTAAGGATATACCCGTTCATCAAGAACGGGTTTTTTCGTTTATAACTATCCCATCTGTTTTATCCTACAAAAATAGCCAAAAAAAGAAGGTCATGGAAAGTATTCAGACCATTTTTAATATTAAGAGTATAAAATTTCTTTTTAGGGCATACACACATATAACTACATTTTACCCGACATCCAATCCGTAATCATCCGTGTCATCTGTGGTGAATATCCCCCGTCATGTCAAACGAATATTTCTTTTCAATGTTTGGAAATGTAGCAAGAACTTCGTTTATTTGCGTTATGAACTTCATTTTGAAAGACTATGGCAAATTACATACGTTTCGACTGGGCCATGAAGCGGCTGTTGCGCAATAAGGCCAATTATGCTGTACTGGAAGGACTGTTGACCACGTTGTTGGAAGATAAGGTGAAAATCTGCAAGTTGCTGGAAAGCGAAAGCAACCAAGAGGATGAGTATGACAAGTATAACCGTGTGGACATGCTTGCCGAGGACTCACGGGGCGAACTGATCCTGATAGAAGTGCAAAACAACAACGAGTATGCTTACTTCCAGCGCATGCTGTTCGGTGCGTCGAAACTGGTGACGGAATATATCAACCGTGGCGAGGGATATGAAAAAGTGCGCAAGGTGTATAGTGTGAACATCGTCTATTTCTCGTTAGGGCACGGAAAGGACTTTGTCTATCATGGCAAGACGGAGTTCCGTGGCATTCACGAGGGCGACCTGTTGGAGCTTTCGCCTTTCCAGCGTCAGACTTTCAAGGTCGATCAGGTGAGCCAGCTTTATCCGGAGTACTACATACTGAAGGTGAACGACTTCAACCGTGTGGCAAAAACGCCTTTGGAAGAATGGATTTACTATCTGAACACGGGCGAAGTGCCGGAAGGTGCCACCGCACCAGGACTGGAGACCGTGAAAGAGCAGTTGCAACTGGATCGTATGAGTCAGGATGAACTGAAAGCCTATTATCGCCACTTGGACAATATCGTTATCCTCCGGGATAATATTCAGACAGAACGGGCAGAGGGCAGAGCGGAAGGAAGAGAAGAAGGATTGGCTGAAGGCAGAGCTGAAGGCAGAGCTGAAGGAAGAGCTGAAGGAAGAGAACAAGGCATTAGGGAAGAGCGTCTAAAAAACGCTACTGCCATGAAAGCCGCCGGCATTCCAATCGAAACTATAGCCCAAATCACCGGACTCATAGTCGAGGAAATCAAAACCTTATAAACTGTCAATAATTCACAGATTACACAGATTTTCCAGATTAATTTATATGCAAACTGTAGAGACGCAAAATTTTGCGTCTCTATCCCTTACACATTATTATACTACTACCCCACCGCCATGTTTAATCCGTGATCATCCGTGTCTTCTGTGGTATTTTTCACCAGTTTGCAGGGTGAAGTTTCATCGTAATATCCTGTGGGTGAGCTGCTTGTGGTGAAATATGGATACGCGGACGACGCGGCGGGGGCGGACGAACGCGGATTTGAATTTTTAAATACGGGTGGAACGGATTTCTACAAAGGGATGAAAGTTGATACTGTCTTGCCATGATTTTTTCCCAGTTAGGAAAAAATTACTGCCCAGTTAGGAAATAATTTTTTCCTAACTAGAAAAAAACAGGTGGGTGACAGCCTGTGAGTGCAAGAGC
>ERZ1673693.970-NODE-970-length-25526-cov-7.299360_pt1 | contig 25526 bp, 13 predicted proteins | sample MGYA00580223_ERZ1673693 | MGnify/ENA primary metagenome ERZ1673693 (study PRJEB41218, sample SAMN15661741) | gut metagenome | host: Homo sapiens | place: Canada: London | collected 2015-08-20/2019-03-30 | study: EMG produced TPA metagenomics assembly of...
GGAAGCCGTTCCGGAGGATCTGGCTACCATTATATATACGTCCGGTACGACAGGTGAGTCGAAAGGCGTAATGCTTCCTCATTCTTGCTATCTGGAGGCGATGCGGATACATGATGTCCGTCTGCCTCTGGTAACCGACAAGGATCTATCCATGAGTTTCTTGCCAATGACTCATATCTTCGAGAAAGCTTGGTGCTATTATTGTCTCCATAAAGGGGTTACGATCGCTATCAACCAAGACCCGAAAATGATCCAGAAGACATTGCCGGAGGTTCATCCTACTTTGATGTGCAATGTGCCTCGTTTCTGGGAGAAGGTGTATGCGGGCGTACACGAGAAGATCAACTCCGCCTCTCCGGCCATGAAGAAGATTTTCTTGGATGCTATCGAGACCGGGCGAAAGTATAATCTGGAGTATAAGAATAAAGGTATTCCGGCCCCGTGTGGTTTGAAGTTGAAGTTTCAATTTTACAATAAAACGGTTTTCACCTTATTGAAAAGGGTATTGGGTATTGAGCGTGGACGGTTTTTCCCGGTGGCGGGCGCTCCGTTATCGGATACGGTTAATGAGTTCTTGCAGTCCGTGAATATCCCGATCGCTTATGGTTATGGACTGAGCGAGACGACGGCTACGGTTTGTTTCTACCCGGAGATCGGATTCCAGTTTGGTTCTATTGGTGAGGTAATGCCGGGAGTTCAAGTGAAAATAGATCCGGGGAATAACGAGATCTTGGTGAAAGGCAAGACCGTGATGTCCGGATATTATAATAAACCGGAAGAGACGAAGAGGGCTTTCACCGAAGATGGTTTCTTCCGTACCGGCGACGCTGGTCGTTTGGAGGGTAATACGTTATTCTTTACGGAACGAATCAAGGATTTGTATAAGACTTCAAACGGAAAATATATCGCCCCGCAAGCGATCGAGATGGTGATGAGCGGTGATAATTATATCGAGCAAATCGCTGTTATCGGCGATCAACGTAAGTTCGTGAGCGCCTTGATCGTGCCGGCTTATCCATTGTTGGAGAAGTATGCCGGGGAAAAAGGCATCTCGTTCGAGAGCCGGGAGGAGTTGGTGAAGAACAAGGATATCATTCGTTTCATCGAGGCTAGGGTAGAGGAGCACCAGAAGAACTTGGCTTCTTACGAGAAGATCAAGCGCTTTACCTTGTTGCCGGAACCTTTCATGATGGGATGCGAGCTGACGGATACGCTAAAGTTGCGCCGTCCGGTCGTATTGCAGAAGTACGCTACCGAGATAGAGGCGATGTACGAGGAATAACGAGTTTGTCGGCTATCAACTATTTCTTATCTTCGCGGTAAATTTAAAAAAGAAAAGAACATATGATCACATCAGACCAACTACATGACGTGTTGGAGCGCGATAAGGCGCTGAGGGGGTATCTTTGACATCGATAGCAAGACCATTCAGTTAGAAGAGGAGGAGCTACGTACGCAAGACCCCGGTTTCTGGGAAGACGCCAAACGCGCGGAAGTCCAGATGAAGAAAGTAAAGGAGCTAAAGAAATGGATCGAGCTTTACGGTGAGGTACATGCGGCGGCTGAGGAGCTAGAGTTGGCTTACGAATATGTAAAGGAAGAGATTATCACCGAGGAAGAGGTGGACGCGGCTTATAAGAAGGCCCTTCATTTACTGGAAGACTTGGAGTTCCGCAATATGCTTCGCGACGAGGCTGATCAAATGAGCTGCGTGCTCAAGATCAACTCGGGTGCCGGTGGTACCGAGAGCCAAGATTGGGCTTCCATGTTGATGCGTATGTATCAGCGTTGGGCTGAGAATAACGGTTATAAGATCTCTATCGCCAACTATCAGGAAGGGGATGAGGCCGGTATCAAGACCGTGACCTTCAATATTGAGGGCGATTATGCCTATGGCTATCTAAAGAGCGAGAATGGCGTGCATCGTTTGGTACGTGTATCTCCTTACAATGCCCAAGGTAAACGAATGACCTCTTTCGCCTCCGTATTCGTCACCCCGTTGGTGGATGATACGATCGAGGTAAAGGTAGAGGCGGCGGCTATCTCTTGGGATACGTTCCGTTCGGGCGGCGCCGGAGGACAGAATGTGAACAAGGTGGAATCCGGAGTTCGCTTGCGTTATCAGTTCAAGGACCCGTATACAGGCGAGGAAGAAGAGATCTTGATCGAGAATACCGAGACTCGCGACCAACCCAAGAACCGTGAGAACGCTATGCGTCAATTGCGTTCCATCCTTTACGATAAGGAGTTGCAGCATCGCATGGCCGAGCAGGCCAAGGTGGAGGCCGGAAAGAAGAAGATCGAGTGGGGTTCGCAGATCCGTAGTTACGTATTCGATGACCGTCGCGTAAAAGACCATCGTACGAACTACCAGACTTCCGACGTGAACGGTGTGATGGATGGAAAGATCGACGATTTCATCAAAGCATACTTGATGGAGTTCGCCGGAGAAGAAAGTGCGGAAAAATAAGTTTTTCCCTTTAACATTTGCATATCTCGATAATAAATCGTAATATTGCACCCGATTTCAGAGCCTAGCTCTGAACAGGTCCTATAGCTCAGTTGGTTAGAGCACCTGACTCATAATCAGGGAGTCCTTGGTTCAAGCCCAAGTGGGACCACGATGGATGATCGCTAAATAACGTAATATTAGTTATTTAGCGATTTTTTATTGTACCTGCATGAACTAAAAAAGAATATGAGTGTTTGAGGTCACAATTTGTGATCTCTTTAGAGAAACGCCGCCGCCCTCGTGAATATGGAATGAAAGGCTTGGTTGATCAGGCCCGGATCGATACGGGAGTGTGTCGGGAAGGGGATTTGATGGGAGTAAGCGAACGGGAAATCCAGCTCTTCCAATATCTTGCCGGACGCTTTTCCTAAAGCCTTGATCACCCCGCCAGTAGGCATAACGATATCCTTTTTCAATGAGATCGCCCGAATACGATCGCAAGCCCGTTGGAAGAACGACTCCCGGTAATCTCGTAACACATCCTCACGTACCATGGCCTTAAAGGCTTGCTCCAGAAAATCATTCTTGAACGAGGTAGGAAGCGTACGGTTCTCCAAGAAATCATGCCGGAAGTAATGGCGTACCTTGGCGAACGCCTCCTTGTCCATGATATCACGGGCGTTGCCATCCATCTCACTGAAGATAGAGCCACCGCAAAACATGAATAAACGGGTGTCCGTAAACATCTTGTCCGGATTCGCTAATAACAAGACCTGCGAGAGTAACGCCCCGATGGAATAAGCGAATAAGTTGATGGACGTATCTTCCTTGAACAAAGGATGCTCGCCGTTCTTGATCTCATGAACCAATTGCCACATATTATAAACGGATTCTCTGCCCGAGGCGTAAAAGCGTAACGGGTTTTGGGATAGCCGGCTGCTGAGGGCCACGTTGGCGAAGGTGGAGTTCGTCACGTTCGCTACCTCCTCCTTGCGTTTGCTTACCCAAGGGAGGATCGCACGGGGATTGGCCCATAATCCCGGGGTACGGTTCATATGGAAAGCGATCGGGAACAGGATGACCGGCTTACCGGTCGTATGGGTGAGGTATTCCGCCCATGTGAGGTATTTTTCCCAAGTCCGCTCGTTCAGGCCATGCAACAGGATAATCGCCTCATTATTCTTTTTACGTCCCGAGGGCGTGAATATGGCATACGAGAAAGATTTGTTCTCTTGGATACGATCGTCTGTCATCGGACAGAATCCGGTGGGGGTAAGTCCCTTCTGGAACTCGTCGATCTCGCTGGCGCCACGGGTCTGGGTGAAGCGAAACGGGATGATCTCCAGATGGCTCTCTTCCAATTCAGTCTTTTTGTCATAAGAGAAAAGACTGTTCAGTTGCTTAGTACGAAGTGAAATATCCATAATCCTCTGATTTTTTACTGCAAACAAACAATAGAAAAACATCTCTTCAAAATAAATGGTTTAAACGGGCTTTGTTGGGGACATAAAGTGTTATTTAGGGGTGAAATCTTTTATAGAGGGGTGAATTTCGTCTGGGAAAATGATTACATTTGTTCCAAAATAGAGGCAAAAAGATGGGAATGTGGGATCAAAAAATACCAAGTTACATATACGGTAAGCAGAATATCGTGAGGCTGATTCTGTGGACGGCCTTGTTTGCGTTGGTGTTTATCAACATCTACAAGCCGTTTAGCTCCACCTCTTGGTACAAGGTCTCGGAGTTTAAGTTCTTCGTATTCTCCAGCTTGATTATCTTGACGGGAGTATTGGTGGTTGTCTTGAGCCGTATTATTCTGTTCCATTGGGGGAAGCGGCATGCTATCACGGTCCGGGCCTATGCGATCTGGATCGTGCTGGAGATATTCTTCATGTCGCTTTTCTATACGATTTATACGTTGGTACTGAATCCGGAACGAGAATATATGGAAGTTTTTAACGATTCGGCGGTGAATACCAGTCTGGTTTTATTGCTCCCTTATTCCGTGCTGCACCTGTATTTCTCTTATAAAGAGAAAGAGCGGCAATTGCGATTGTTGGAGGAGAACCAGACAGAAGCGGCGGTTCGGCAAAGCGTTTTCTCTTTCTATGACGAGAAGAACGAGTTGCGCCTTTCCGTGAAGCGAAGTAACCTGCTGTATCTTGAATCGGCGGATAATTACGTTTGTATCTGGTATCTGAATAAGGGGCAGCTCACGAAGTTTATGCTTCGCAACTCCTTGAAGGCGATCGAAGAGAGCCTCGCTGATACGAATGTACTCCGTTGCCATCGTTCTTTCATGGTAAATTTCGACCAAGTGAAGGTGATCCGCAGGGAGAAGGAGGGCGTTTATCTGGAGCTGGGGATCGAGAAAGTACCCGATATCCCGATCTCCAAGACGTATAGCGAGAAGGTAACCCGCTGGTTCCAGACCTATTCTTCCTAGCGGGCTATTTCAATTCGATATTATTTTCTTTTGCGTATTGCGAGGGGCTCATGTTGAATTGCTTGGAGAAGGCCCGGCTGAAATAGGATTGCGAGTTGAAACCAACCGCCTCGGCGATCTCGTAAATCCTCATATCGCCTTGAAGGATTAACTCGGCGGCTTTCTTTAGCCGGCTGATCTTGATCAACTCGTTGGGCGTTACGTTCGACAGGCCGTTGATTTTACGGTAAAGGGTCGGACGGCTTAGATTCATCAAGTCCGCTATCATGTCCACGTCTAGGTTCACGTCGTTTATATGGCTGTCGATGATATCGTTCAGTTTCTTCAAGAACTTCTCGTCTGCCTTCGTGTAAGCCATGGATTTGATATTGGCAATCGGCGAGTTGAAATAATAGGCACGCATATTGCTCCGGTTGTTCAGCAGGTTCGTCACTTGGGTAAGCAATAGATCCATGGAGAAAGGTTTGTCGATGTAAGCGTCCGCCCCCAGCTCAAGCCCTTCCATGCGAGATTGTAAGGTGTTCTTAGCCGTCAGGAGGATGATCGGGATATGGCTGAACTCCAGATTAGTCTTTATCTTTTTCAATAAGGTGAAACCATCCATGACAGGCATCATGATATCGCTGATGATTAATTGGATGCCATATTCCTGAAGACGGGCAATCGCCTCCTCGCCATTACCGGCGGTGACAACATTGTAATGGACATTGATCTCTTGACCGATGAAATGGAGCATTTCGGTGTTATCTTCCACCACGAGAACCGTCGGGCGGGATTCTTGGGTGACATATTTCCGCTCGCTGGCAGGGTTGGTCAGGACCTCTGCTTTCTCTTCCTCTAGTTTTAATGAGTTCGGTTGGTTCACCGGCAAACGTAATCTAAAGATGATAAGCCCGGCCGGAGATTCCTCCAACGTCAACGATCCCTCGTGCATCTCCGCTAAAGAACGGGCCAAGGGTAGTCCGAGCCCGGTCCCGGATTTATGGATAGAGGAGTCATCCCGGTAGAAAGGCTCGAAGATCTTTTCTTTTATCTCCTCCGAGATGGGCTTTCCATCGTTCATGATATCGATCGTGAATCGCTCGCCATCTTGCGCCTCGAACCGGACGATGATCTTGCTTCTTGCGTATTTAATAGCGTTCGATAGGAGGTTGCTGAGTATCTTCGTGCAAGCCTCCTTATCGATAAAGGCGTAGAAAGATTTCACGTTACACTCGATAATCATTTGCAATGCCTCCTGCTCCGCCGTGTCGTGGAAACGCTCAAAGGTCTCTTGCATCAATGCGATGATGTCCGTATGTATGAAGTTTAGTTTATATCCCTCGATTTCCGTCTTCCTGAAATCCAGTAGTTGATTCACCAGATCCAGTAGCCGGTTCGCGTTTTTATCCACAATTGTCAGATAATTCTTTGCGCTGGGAGATAGCTTGATGTCCCGTGTTACTTTCTCCAGAGGACTTTTAATTAAAGTCAGGGGCGTACGTATCTCATGAGCGATATTGATGAAGAAATCAATCTTAGCTTGATAAAGCTCCTTCTCCTTTTCATTCTCGAACTCTTGTATTTTCTGCTGTATATTGGCCTTATTATGCCGGGAAATGATAAAGATCAGCAACACTACGCATCCGATAGCGATAATCCCATATAGGATTAACGCCTTGGTAGAGAGCCACCATGGGGGAAGGATCGTAATCTGGAACATCGCCGGCTCATCATTCCAAATACCGGACAGGTTCGCCGCCTTCACCTTAAACGTATAATTACCGGGCGGTAGTTTCGTGAAATAAACCCGGTTCTCGCCCACCACATGATACCATTTGGAACTTAACCCTTCCATGCAATAGGCGTATTGGGTGAGGTTGGGGGCTTGGTAGCTTAATGATGTGTAGTCGATGTAGAATGTGGACTGATTATGTTCTAAGGTGATCCCTTTTTTAAAAGTGATGTCTTTTTGCCTCAATAGATTATGGTCGGGGTCCGAATAATTGATTTGTGTCATATAAATCTTCGGTTGGATAGAGAACTGTTGGATATTATCGGGGTGGAACCGGACCAAGCCTTTCAAGGTCCCGAAATATAATTTGCCGTCTTTAGCTTTTAAAGAAGAGTTATAGTTGAATTGATTGGACAGGAGCCCATGTTCTTTTTTGAACACCTTGATCTCTTGATTGACAGGGTTAAGTACGGCCAGGCCATTTGTGGTACTGATCCACATGTGGCCTTTAGGGTCTTCCTCGATCCGGTAAATGACGTTACTGGGTAGGCCGTCTTGAGTCGTGTATTTTGTCGTACTCTTTAAATTCCGGTCGTACATTTTCACTCCGTTTCCGGTAGCGAACCATAGATTGTTTTTAGTATCCTCATGGATGTGATTGATCGTCCGGTTGGCGTTCGTGTTTATGGAATCCAATTTAAATTCGCCGTGTTTTTGCCGGATTGGGTCGAAATAATATAATCCGATATTGAATGTTCCGGCCCATATAACCCCTTCGTGATCCTCGAAGATCGTTTGTATCCTGCAATTACCGGGGAATTGATCGAGAGGCTCGAAAATATCTTTCTCCGGATTATATTGATACATGCCGGATGCCGTAGCTATGAGCAAGTTATTTTTCCGGGTTTTATAGAGATATACGATGATATCGTTTTGGGAGGCGTAAGGATTCGGGGCGATCGTATAATGCTTGATGATTTTCTCCGTACGGATATCCATCACGTCTACCCCGTTAGCGTGTGTCCCGATCCATAGATAGTCTCCAATCACGGTAAGCCCGTGGATACAGCTTTGGGAAAGACCGTCTTTATCTTGGAAGTTCTTATAGGTTTGCGTACGGATGTCGAGTTTATTGAGACCAGCGTCTTCGGTTCCTATCCATATATTATGGTTAGCGTCTTGGCAAATATCATGGATAATATCACCGTTAATTGTTTTTTGCCCGGGTATATTGTAGTCTTTCTTGAATTTGAGATAAGGGGGAAGGTAATTAATGCCCCCATTATCCGTACAGATCCATAAGCCACCTTCCCGGTCCTTGCAAAACTGTTTGATAGCGTTATTGGATAGTGAATATGGATCGCATTTGTCTTGTTCTATGTGAAAGGTCTTGTTTGAGGGGATTTGGTAGATATAGATACCGTTGTAGGTGGCGATCCATACCTCGTCGTTTGTCACTTGGAAAATATCTCGGGTATAGAGGGGGCTGTTCTTTTGCTGGGTAAGAACATTTCGGCAAACACCTGTTTGTATATTGACTTGTTTGACTCCGTTATCGCTTGTACCTATCAGTAATGTATTATCGGACGGGGATGCCCATAGAGTCGTCATATTATCTATATGTAGGGTGTCGCTACCGTTATGGATATTTAGAGGGATGAATTTGTTATCGGTCGGGTCTAAGAGGACGACATTGCCGTTTAGCGTGGTGGCCCAGATCTGATCTTGGGGGGTGATATAGAAAGAGGTGATCGGATCACTATCCTTATACAGGTAGTTTTGGTGTAGCTCGGATTGCTCATTATATTTAATAAGAGAAAAGCCGGATAACAGCATCCACAGATTCCCTTGGTGATCAAATTCCAGATAGGTACAGCCGATTCCTTTCGTGAACTTTATCAAGGAAAAAGTATCGGTTTGGTAATCGTATTTTTGTACTCCCATATTAGTACCCACCCAGAGTTCACCGGAAGGGCTTATCGCCAAGTCGGTAATCCAGCTACTTATTAAAGTTCCTCTCTGCTTGGTTTGATTTTTTATGATATGGAATTTGTTCCCGTCAAATCGATTGAGCCCGTCCCGTGTTCCAAACCACATAAAGCCATAATGATCTTGGACACAACATGTCACGTTATTATTGCTTAATCCATCTTCTACCTCATAGGATTTAAAGTAGTATGACCGGGCGTTGAGCTCTATTGCGGTTACTACAAATAATAGGACGTATAAATAATTCATCAAGTTTTTTTTCATAGATCTCCCTTGTATTTCATGCGCAATATAAAGCCTTTTCCTAGACTTTCCATAGCAGTATCGTATCATTGTTTTTCATTTTGTTTCAATGTCCAGACTTCAGTTTTTGGCTTTAAAAGCCGTTCCTTGCAAGACTGTTTGTTGAGACGATAGGTAATAATTTTGAGAGAAAAGTGTAATACTGTTTGACTCAAGGGGCTTTAATTTTGGCAAAAACAGTGTGAATCTTTAAAAGATAGAATATGAATCAAAAAGTAAAAGTAGGTATAATAGGTTTTGGTCGCATGGGTGGATTTTATTTGGAGGAGATGCGGAAGAGCGATCAATGGGAGGTACTTTACATCTGCGATACGGACCCAGAGGCACGAGATTTGGCAAGGAGAAAGTCGCCGACATCCCGAATCGTAGCGGATGAGCAAGTTGTATTCGAGGACCCGGAAGTACAAGTGGTCGGTTTATTTACATTGGCGGATTCCCGGTTGAGGCAAATTAAGAAGGCAATGGCATTTGGCAAACATGTCATCTCAGAGAAACCGGTCGCAGATACGATCGAGCATGAATGGGAGGTCGTGAAATGCGTGGAAAACTCAAGTTTGTTCTCGACCGTTAATTTGTATTTGCGTAATTCTTGGTACCATAATACGATTAAAGAATTTATCCGGAGAGGAGAGATCGGAGATTTGGCGATCATTCGCATTTGCCATATGACTCCGGGGTTGGCTCCGGGTGAAGGTCATGAATATGAAGGTCCGTCTTTTCATGATTGCGGAATGCATTATGTGGACATTTCCCGGTGGTATGCCGGATGCGAGTATAAGACATGGCATGCGCAGGCGATCCGGATGTGGGATTATCCCGAACCTTGGTGGTTGCAATGTCACGGGACATTTGAGAACGGGGTGGTATTTGATATAACACAAGGGCATGTGTATGGACAATTATCGAAAGACCAAACGCATAACTCTTACATAGATGTAATAGGAACGAAAGGAATCGCCCGGATGAGTCATGATTTTAAGACTGCGGTCGTGGAGTTGAGAGGTGTTAATGAAACACACCGGATCGAGAAGCCCTATGGGGGGAAAAATATAAGTACGCTATGTGATTTGTTCGCAGATTCCGTACGGACCGGAGTTTTTCATTCCCGCCTACCGCTGATGCGTGATTCCGCTATCGCTTCCGAGTATGCGTGGAAATTTTTGGATAACGCTAGACGAAATGAGATGCCTTCTATCGGGAATCTACAAACCTTGGAGGAAATCCGGGAGAGAAGACGGAATATGACGGAAGGGTATGGCTTGCTTCGCCATGTAAAATTGTCTCATTCTTGATACGATTTTCTCAATGACCGGAGGAAACAGGCTGGAACTTGTATTATGCGACAATCGGAAACGATTTTGATAAAATAGAAAAAGAGGAATTTTCGTATGTGTGATACATTTGCGGCAGCTTGTTCATAGAGCGAAAATAGAAACATTAATTTAATACTATGTAGCATGAAAAAAATGATTGTTCTTATCAGTCTTTTATGTGGAGCGTTTTTTATGAGCGCCCAACAAAGTAATCAACAACAAAGACCACCGGAAAGATGGAAACCTGAGAGTACTGAATGGTATTATCCGGTTCCTCCTAAGGTAAAGCCGGGTGTAGGAACTGGTGCTCCTTCCGATGCGATCATCCTGTTTGATGGAAAAGATCTTTCTATGTGGGAATCTGCGGGAAAAGATGGAGGTCCCGCTAAATGGACCGTAAAGGATGGGGCGATGATTGTGGCTTCCGGGACCGGATCGATCCGGACAAAAGATTATTTTGGAGATTGCCAGTTACATATCGAGTTCAAGACCCCTACACCGGGAAAGGATAATACATTACAGATGAAAGGTAATAGTGGCATTATGTTACAAAGCCGTTATGAGGTGCAGGTTTTGGATTGTGAGGATAATCCTACGTATGTGAATGGCTGGGTCGGCAGTATTTATAAGCAAAGCGCACCGTTGGTAAATGCTTTCACGAAGACAAATGAGTGGCAGGTTTATGATATTTATTGGAAAGCTCCCCGTTTCGGGACAAACGATGAATTGGAATCTCCCGCTATGATTACCGTGGTATTGAACGGTATCGTAGTACAGAATAATTATGTACTGAAAGGAACGACCCCATATACCGGTTTACCTAAATATGTAGCGCATGGCCGTCTGCCATTAAGCTTACAGGATCATGGAGTGGAAGTGGCTTTCCGTAATATATGGATTCGTAATTTATAAATTGTATAACCTTAAAATAATGATTTATGACTACACGTAGGAATTTTTTAAAGAACTCGACGATGTTGGCCGCTGGCTTAGGTATCTCACCTCTTTTGGCATCGGCAGCTCCTACCGTCTCTCATAAGGAAGAGACTATAAATGGGCGGGTGAATATCGCTGTAATAGGTGTCGGTATGGGATGCCGTGATTTGCAAGGGGCTTTGACTGATAATCCGTGGGTACATTGTGTGGGCATGTGCGACGTGAACAAAGTGAGACTTGATGAGCAGATCGCACGTTTCAAAAAAGACTTTCCGAACCAAACGACTTCGATCAAGGCATATAGTGACTTCCGGGAAGTCTTGGCAAATAAGGATATCGACGGGGTCATTATCGCAACACCGGATCATTGGCATCCTTACATCTTCGCTGAGGCTTTAAAAGCGGGCAAGGCGATTTATGTGGAAAAGCCGGTTGGTAATTCGATTCCGGAGTGCCATTCGATGATGGATTTCCAAAAGAAATATAAAGGGGTGGTAACAACTGGCTTATGGCAGACTAGTCAACGATATTTCTTGGCGGCTAATGAGATATTGAAATCCGGTGTGTTGGGGGATGTTTATAAAGTTCAGCTATGGCTTTGCCAATCGACGGACCCACGTCCGGCCGTAGCGGATTCTCCGGTTCCTTCTACATTAGATTACAATATGTGGTTGGGCCCGGCTCCCGAGCGTCCATTTAATAATTACCGTTTTCGTGGATGGCGTGGCTTTTGGGATTATGGAGGCGGTCAGCAAACCGACTGGGGAGTGCATTGGATAGACTCTGCGTTCGATGGATTGAAAGCGTTAGGATTGTGTGACCGTGAATATCCGGAGGCGGTATTCTCTACGGCTTATAAAGATCCTACCTCTTTTAATGAGACTCCCAGTTGCCAGACAACGATCTTTCAGTATAAGAATTTCCATATAGAATGGGCCCAACAAGTCGCTCATCTCTATAATCGGGATCAAGGGGTAGCTTGGGTCGGAAGTAAAGCTACCTTAGTATGTAATCGTGAAGGTTATGAATTGATTCCAGAGAAGAATCGGGAGGGTGAGTTACTAACCGACCGTGCCCAGCTTGTCGGGAAGTTCGAGGATGGTGGTATTGAGGCCCATGCGACGAATTGGTGTAAGTGTATATTAAATAAATCTATTGAGACGAACAGCCCGATCGAGAAAGGGGCTTTCGCGACGATCCTAGCCCATATGGCTAATATCTCATATTTGACGGGAACTCGTGTTGTGTATGATCCGCAAGCTCGTAAGTTTGTGGATAATCCGAAAGCGGACGCGTATTTGAAGCGGAGCTATAGAAGCCCGTGGCAATTCCCGAAAGTTTAATGCGATTGAATGCTTAAAAACAACGACCGGTGGATTTTAATACTCTATTATATATAACCATTACCATACGAATTGAATTACAGCACATTGAGATCTCCGGTCGTTTTTTGTAAAAACAATGTCAACTTTAAATGAATGAGTTATGGAAAATCAAAAAAAGGAAGTATGGCTTCGAAAGGCCCTGTTTTTGATCGTTAGTTTGGCGTTATTCTTTCCCATGATGGCGCAAACGATTACAGTAAAAGGAGTTGTAAAGGAATCTATGACAGGCGAACCGATCATTGGCGCCAATGTAGCGGTGAAAGGAACGACTAACGGTACGATTTCTGATATAAGCGGTATGTATCAGATCTCGAATGTATCATCAAATGCCGTATTGATCGTTTCTTATATTGGATATAAGACCGCGGAGATTCCGGTAAATGGCAAGAACACGATAAATGTGAGCTTGGAGGAAGAAAGTATCGGACTTCAAGAAGTGGTAGCCGTGGGATATGGCTCTCAGAAAAAGAAAGAATTGACCGGCTCTGTTGCAGGCTTGAAGGAGGGAGACTTGATTAAGGGCGTACAGTCTGACCCAATGGGTATGTTGCAAGGTAAAGTGGCAGGTTTGAATATATCCAAACCAAATGCCGGCGACCCGAATGGAGAGTATAAGTTCCAATTACGTGGAACTTCATCCTTAACCGGTAATACTTCTCCGTTGATCGTCATTGATGGTATTCCTCAAGGGGATTTATCCGCTATTCCACAAGATGATATTGAAAGTATCGATGTATTGAAGGATGGTTCAGCGGCGGCGATATATGGAACCCGTGGAACGAATGGCGTTATCTTGGTTACGACAAAACGAGGTTCTGCCGGGAAGATGAGCGTTACCTACAATGGATATATGTCTATCTCTTCCATAGCCAATCAATTGGAAGTCATGGATCGTGACCAGTTTTTGGCAAATGGGGGAAACGACCGGGGATATGATACGAATTGGATGGATGAGATTACCCGAACTCCGTTCTCCCATTCGCATAACTTGGCATTGACAGGAGGTACGACCGATTTTAATTACCGGGCTTCTGTATCTTATCGAAATAATCAAGGTATCGCTCTTAAGTCAGGGTTCAATGAGATGATCGCTCGTTTTTCCGCTAATCAGAATTTATTCGATAAAAAGATTCAAATAGCATACGACGCTACTTATCGTCGTTTTGACCGGGAAGGTGAGAATTCCAGCTATGATGATTATTCCGCTTTTAAGCATGCGTATTATTATAATCCTACGGCACCCGTATACGACGAGACGGGAACGATAGATGCCGGAGGGTATTATGCGCTGGATATTCAGGGATATTCAAATCCGGTGGCTTATATTATGCAGCGTGACCGTCGTACAAAAGGCGGACTTTTCCAAGGGTCTGCTCGTGTAACTTGGAACATTTTGGAAGGACTTCGTGCGCAAGCTTTTGGCTCATTGAAATACTCTGATATAAATAAGGGTACTTATACCTCACGAGAGGTATTTAACACTTCTAGTTTCGGGTCAGCGTCTCGGAGTTTTAATACTCGTTTTAATAAAACACTGGAGACGACGATCGACTATGTAAAATCTTTTGGAGAACATCATTTGGTGGTATTAGGTGGGTATACCTATGAGCATAACTATCGGGAATCATTTGGTATGAATAACTCGAATTTTGATTCGGATGTATATTCTTACTATAATTTGGGTGCGGGTAGTAACTTGATTAATAACCCTAGCCAAAGCATGATGGATGGTTCGGTTTCTCAAGATAATTTGGTTTCGTTCTTCGGCCGTGTAAATTATAACTGGGGAAATCGTTACTTGTTATCAGCGTCTGTACGACGTGAGGGTTCTACTCGTTTAGGTGCGGATTATAAATGGGGAACTTTCCCTGCGGTAAGTGTCGGTTGGTCTATCGGTAATGAGGCTTTTATGGAAAGCGCTAGCTGGATTAACGATTTGAAATTGCGCTTGGGATATGGCGTGACAGGAAATATGCCTTCAGATAATTATTTGTCTTTGTCAATGATGGGAGTGGTAGGCCGTTTTTATGATCATACTTCTAAACAATGGATCAATGCTTATGGGCCGACACAGAACCAGAATCCGGATTTGAAATGGGAGCGGAAAGGCGAATGGAATCTAGGTGTTGATTTTGCAGCGTTGAATAACCGCTTGAACGTGACCGTTGATTTGTATACCCGTAAGGTTTCAGATTTGTTGTATAAATATAAGGTTCCGACTCCTCCTTATCAATATTCTTCTATGTTGGCGAATGTTGGCGACGCTACAAGTAAAGGTCTGGAATTCTCTGTTTCCGGAACCCCGGTGCAGAATAAGAACTTCTCATGGACTAGTTCTATTAACTTCTCATTTAACACGAATAAATTGGACAAATTAAGTAATGAGACTTTCCAGACTGACTGGATTGAGACCGGTTATTTGTCGGATGGTGATTTAGGAGGTATGAACTCGACTCCATTGATTCGTTTGGTCCCGGGTGGCAAGGTCGGTGATTTTTATTTGCCGGTATTCGAGGGATTTACGGAAGATGGTAAATGGAAATTCAAGGATGTCGATGGTAGTGGTGACTTTACATATAATGAGGATCGTGAGATCGTAGGTAATGCGCAACCTGATTTTATTGCAGGATGGACTAACGAGTTTAAATATCGTGACTTCGATTTATCGTTTACATTCCGTGCTGTCGTAGGCAATGATGTATATAATGTAAGCCGTATGGCATTGGAGAATCGGAATGTGGCTGGAAAGGAGAAGAATATGTTGGCTTCGGTAATGGATATCCCTTTGCAAGATGCGGCTCAAGCCTCTAGTTATTATTTGGAGGATGGTTCTTTTGTGAAGTTGGACAATATCACATTGGGTTATAATGTGCCGGTGAAGAAATTAGGTTTCATGCAAAACTTACGTTTGTACTTGACTGGTCAGAACTTGTTTACGATCACAGGCTATAAGGGTATCGACCCGGAGGTTGATATGGTAGGATTAGATAATATGGGTATTGAGAGGACTCGTTATTATCCGGCTAGTCGTTCTTTTATTCTTGGTTTGAATGTTACGTTTTAATGGATACTCTAAATATCGAAGGTTATGAAAAAATATAGTTTAATATATATAGTGTCAATGATTTGTTTCTTGGTTATCGCTCCTTCTTGTACGGATATGGATGAAGATACGACGGGACAAATGGTCTCAAATGACTTTTATGCGGATCCTTCTTTGATTCCGCAAGCGGTAGGTGCTGCCTATGCGGAATTGCAGGCTTATCAGAATCACTGGGGAGTATGGGGGTTGCAGACTGTTTCCTCGGATGAATGTGTTGTTCCGACTCGTGCGCCGGGTAATGACTGGTATGACGGAGGGGTATGGCAGGATTTCCATCGTCATCAATGGCAATACAATCTGGATGCATTGAATAATGTGTGGATTTCCGTATTTTCTGGAATAACGACATGTAACCGTGTGGTTTACGACTTGGATACATATAAAGAGGAGATGGATGTCGATATCTATAAGTGCGGAGACTGTTATCTTGAGATGTTTCTATTATTCTATCTTACTGGATTTATTCGGGAACGTTCCTTATATCGACACGTATGAGAGTGAAATCACGGCTTCTCCTCAGACAAGCCGTCCTGAGCTTTATCAGAAAGTCGTAGATTGTATCTTAGATAATATGGAATATTTGGATGACGCTCCGTCTGCCGAGAATTATGGAAGATGTACGAAATCGATGGCTTATACGATGTTGGCAAAACTATATTTGAACGCTAAGGTGTTCAAAGGGGCCTCTTCTTATGATAAGGACGATATGAATAAAGTGATAGAGTATTGCGATAAAGTGATTAACTCCGGATATTATGAGGTCGTATCTGATTTCTCCGCTCCATTTAAAGTGGCGAATGAGTCTTGTAAAGAAAATATTTTCGTGGTACCGATGCAAAATGGTATCAATTCAAATGGAGACTACGAGTTTCATTTCCATAAATTCTCCGGACATCCCAAGTCTCGCCAGATGTGGGGTATAAATGTGGGCGGTTGGAATGGAGGTTGCGCTACTCCGGACTTCCTTGCTTTATATAAAGATGACGATACCCGGAAAAAGGCGACTTTTATTTACGGTTTGATTTATGATAAGGTCACGGGCGAGCCTGTTGAGGATGGTGATAATCCGGGAAAACAATTGGAATTGACTATTGAGGTATCTTCTATTAATGCCGCTTATCGTTGGGAAGGCGCTCGTATTCAGAAGTATGAATATGAGTTGGGTATGACTGGTAATATGAACAATGATTTTGTTTTATATCGTTTAGCTGATATCTATTATATGAAGGCTGAAGCTATTTTGAGAGGTGGTAATGCCGCTACTTTATCAGCTTTGTGTGCGGAACCTGCATTCCAGTTAATACGTGAAAGGGCAAATCAGCCTGTGTATACTCCGGAAACATTAACGTTGGATGAGTTGATCAATGAACGTGGCCGTGAATTTGCTTGGGAAGGTTGGCGTCGTCAAGACTTGGTTCGTTGGGATAAGTTCGCTAAAGGTAGCTGGACATTTAAGGAAGCCTTGAATAATAATTCGCGTGATTTATTCCCGATACCATACGATCAGATTACGAAAAACCAATCTTGGAAACAGAATCCGGGATATTAATAGTTGTGTTTTTATGCATATGGATAGACGACAATTCGTGAAAAACCTAGGACTGGGCACAGCCTCTTTAAGCATGGGAAGCTTGGTAACGGCTTCCTCATGTGCCCCGTCCGGGGATTCCTCCCTTAAACAAAACGTCAAGGAAGGAGAGGATGGACAGTTTTTATTTATCGGTGACGATATCGCCATCGCCCAGACAGAGTATGGGAAGGTGCAGGGATATCTGCTGAATCATGTATATACGTTCTTGGGAGTTCCTTATGGGGCTGATACGTCGGGAAAAAATCGCTTTATGCCTCCCCAAAAACCAGAGCCGTGGACAGATGTGAGACCTGCGGTTTTTTATGGGAATACGGCGCCGCAACGTATGGAGAACCGGTGGCCCAATAATTACGGAACTTTTGCCGATCATTGGAACTACTGGGATGTGAGTGAGGATTGCTTATATTTAAATGTATGGACACCGGGCATTGCGGATGGTAAGAAACGTCCCGTATTGGTGTGGCTGCATGGCGGCGGTTTTACAAATGGTAGTGGGATCGAGCAGGATGGATATCATGGAGAGAATATAAGCCGGGAAGGAGATATCGTATTCTGTTCCATTAATCATCGGTTGGGGCCGATTGGCTTCTCTGACTTATCTGGTGTTGGTGGAGAAGCGTATAAGGATTCCGGAAACGTGGGGATGTTAGATATTATTGCCGCCTTGCGATGGGTTCATGATAATATCGCCAATTTCGGTGGAGATCCCGGGAACGTAACGGTTATGGGACAATCCGGAGGAGGTTCTAAGGTCTGTACAGTAGCCGCTATGCCGGCGGCAAAAGGTTTGATCCATAGAGCCGTGGCTTTAAGTGGATCTACGGTAGGAGCTTCCGATCAGGTGATGACCCGGAAGGTGGGAGAATATATTTTGAGAGAAGCGGGGCTGACCGCTTCCCAACTGGATAAATTGCAAAGAATACCTTGGCGGGAATATTTGGATATAGCGGATAGGGCTTGTAAAAAGTGCTGGGAAGATCAAGGGATTAGCATGAGACGGACTTTTGGCCCTGTTGCTGATGACCGGAATATTCCGGCCGGTGTATTCTACTCCGGTGAGAGCCATTTGGAGTCTCCTGTCGTCCCGATGATATTCTGTACGACTTTCCATGAATGGAACCCGAACAGGGTGGATGCGGCCTTGGAAAAAATCACTCAAGACGGTGTGATCGAGAAACTGAGAAGTCAATATGGTGATAAAGCGGAATCGATCGTGAAGGCTTTCGCCAAGAATTTCCCGGATAAGACTCCGATGGAGCTTTGGGCGATGATTTTGTCTTCCCGTCAACGAGTGGTTGAGGCGGCTAACGCAAAATTAAAGCAAGGCCAGCCTGTGTATGTAGCTTGGTTTGGCTGGTGTCCGCCCTTGTTTAATAACCGTATGCGTGCGTTCCATTGCTCGGATATCTGTTTCTGGTTTAAAAATACGGATCGGATGTTTACCCATACGGGTGGAGGTAAGGTACCTCGTGCGTTGTCAGATAAGATGTCTGGCGCTTTGTTGAATTTCATGCGGACAGGAGATCCGAACGGAGGAGAGTTACCCGCTTGGCCGAAATACACGGAAGAAAATGGAGAGGTGATGATCTTGAATAATACGTGTGAGGCTCGGAATGATCCGGACCGGGAGGCCCGTAAATCTTTGGAGGTTTAATTTAAAACGAGAGTGTTATGCTTGAGAAAAAGATTTCAAGACGTAATATGCTTCGGACTACCGGTTTGGCGGTTTTGGGCAGTACGTTCGCAGGCTTGGCTTCTTGCGCTCCGAAGAAAAAAGAGGAGCCATCACCCGAAGCATCCTCTTCGAAACGTCCTTTCCGTGTCTGTCTCAATGTCTCTACGATAGCGGGTTATAAACTTCCTGTTCAAAAACAGATTGATTTATGTGCCGAGGCTGGTTTTGAGGGAATTGAGTTATGGACCCGTGATGTGGATGCGTTCGTAAAGCAAGGGGGAACTTATGAGACACTCAGGCGTCAGCTGGAAGGCTCCGGACTTTTATTGGAGAATATGATCGGTTTTGCCTCGTGGTTTGCCGATGATCCTTCGAAACGGAAGGAAGGGCTAAACCAAATGCGGCATGATATGGAGATGGTAGCGGGATTGGGCGGTAAATTTATCGCCGCTCCTGCTCAAGGAGTTACTCAATTGGATCGTACACGGTTGCCGGAGTATTCCGAACGCTATCGGGCGATACTGGATTTAGGGGATGAGATGGGTGTCACTCCGATATTGGAACTATGGGGGGCCGGGGTTCTGAATCAATTATCGGATACCATGGCGATAGCGATCGCCTCCGGGCATTCGCGGGCTTCCGTCTTATTGGATTTCTACCATTTGTACAGAGGAGGAAATAGTTTTGATAGTTTACGCTTGATAAATGGGAAGATCCTTCCGGTTTTTCATATCAACGATTATCCGGAGTTGCCTCCTCGTACGGAGTTGAGAGATTCGGATCGGGTGTTTCCGGGAGATGGTATTTGCCCGTTTAATAAAGTACTTCCTTTGCTATACGACTCCGGTTTCCGGGGTGGGTTATCCGTAGAGCTTTTTAATAAGGGATATTGGGAAACCATGGATGTAAAGGAGGTCTTAAGGAAGAGTTTTGAGAAAACCACACAGGTAATCAATAGTTCGATGGGATAAAAGTTTGTTGGGATTTAGGAAAGGGACTGCCTCGAGGTGTTTTACCTTCGAGGCGGTCCCTTCTGTTTTTATAGTATCTTCTCTTAAAAATCAATTATTTTATAATCCGCTGTGATATAAAAAGTAGTATATTTGCGTACATCCAAAATAAACAGTTGTTTTGCGGAGGGTTATAGGGGTTGTTATCATCGGAAAAGCCGGTAATAAAAGATATACATTATAATGAACTTACTTCAGAGATATGTGAGTCATGGTATAGCTATAGGTTTGTTAGTATTTATAATGCTAGCGTTTAATTTGTCTGTGTTAGCGCAGACAAGTGAAAAACGTGTACTTAGGGTTGCCTTTCCGCAGGTAGATGGCATGAGTTGGACGGCCGAAGATGGTACTCATCATGGTATGCTCGTAGACTATCTCAATGAGATCGCCAAATATACCGGTTGGGAATACGAGTACATAGATACGAAGGGACCGGCTATGTTGAATGAATTTGTTGAGGGTAAGTACGAGTTGATGGGTGGAAACTATTATATACCCGCTTTAGAGAAATATTATGCTTATCCGAACTATAATATGGGATATAGCCGTTCATTATTACTTGCCCGATCTGATGATCGCTCTATCCATAGTTATGATTTGGAGAGTATGAATGGTAAAACCATCGGTGTGTATGAGAATGCAAGGGAGAACATTCGCCGTCTCAAAGAGTTTATGGCTATCAACGGATTGTATTGTAATATCCGATATTACAAACAGGAAGATATGGTGGGGAAAATCGGGTTATATCCCTATCTGGCTAAAGGTGAGATCGATTTGTTACTAAATAATGTTGCCCATATTAGCGATTCTGTCCGTGTAGTCGTGGCATATGACTCTCAGCCTTATTATATCGTGACCAATCCGGGTAATAAAGAAGTCTTGGATGGTTTGAATATGGCTTTGGAACGGATATTGGATGCCAATCCTAATTTTGCGGCGGAACGTTATGCCGTTAATTTCCCAGACCGGCTCGTAAACATCCAACTGAGCGACCGGGATCTGGAGTATGTCAATGAGAGGAAAACGATCACGGTAGCCGTACCTGAGAATTGGTATCCTTTGTATTGTAAAGAAACGCCGCTGAAGAACCATACGGGTATCATGGCGGATGTACTGGATGAGATTAAAAGTTTCACAGGGCTACGATTCTCGTATGTATATGCGAAAAATTATGCTGATGCGATCCGTTTGATACAGCAAGGGGATGCCGATATCTTAGGTTTTTTCTTGGGAGATGAGAACGATGCGGCCCAGCTAGGACTTGCGCTTTCAGCCTCTTATGTGAGTGCTAACAATATCATAGTGCGCAATAAAGCATGTAGTTATCCCGCACCGGGTCTGGTTGGAGCCTTAGTGGAAAATCAACGATTGCCGAGTGGTATATCGGTGGAGAAGATACGGTTCTATCCGAGTATTAAGGAGGCGTTATTTGCCGTCAATAATGGTGAGGCTGATTTTATTTATGGTTTGTCCTCTAGGATGGAACAGGATATCTTGCGCTATCATTTTACGAATCTTGCTCCCGTAACGTTGGTCAATGATCAGAGTACGATAAGTTTCGCGTTGCCTATCCCGGTCGATCCGGATTTGCTTACCATACTCAACAAGGCGATCAATAATCTTTCTGAGTCCGAGAGGACTGTTATACGCAATCGGAATCTGGAATCTATCGGCGTGAGTGAATTTTCTCTTACGGACTTTATATATGCGAATCCCTTACAATTCATGTTTATCGTGATGTTTGTCCTGTCGGTGCTATTTACGGCATTACTGCTGGCTATAGGGGCCCGGATGAAAGCGACCGTGATACAGGGCAACCTGAAACGGGCTGAGGCGGCTAACTTGGCGAAGAGCGAGTTTCTTTCCCGGATGAGTCATGAGATCCGTACGCCGATGAACGGAATTGTAGGTATGAGTACTATCGCCATGCAAAACATAGATAATACCGATAAGATAAAGGATTGCCTAGAGAAAGTAATCATGTCTTCCAAGCATCTTCTCGCTCTCATTAACGACGTGCTGGATATGTCGAAGATAGAAAGCGGAAAAGTGGAACTTCGACATGAGAGCTTTAATTTCCGGGCATTCTTGCAGGACCTTGAAAATCTGTATGGCGAGCAGGCCAAGAGTAAAGGGATCAGCTATGAGACGATATTGGCTAGTGATCTGGAAGTACAGATTATAGGAGACTCCTTGCGCTTGAATCAAGTTCTCTCCAACCTGTTATCGAATGCGCTGAAATTTACGCCGGCCAAGGGAATGATTAAACTTCGGGTATCTAAAACAGGTGAGGATCAAGAGAATGTTTACCTTCGTTTCGAGGTAATCGATACGGGATGTGGTATAGCCGAGGAGAATTATGATAAAATCTTCGAATCGTTCGAACAGGAAAATGTGGATGTTACTTATAAATATGGAGGTACAGGATTAGGGCTTTCTATCGTTAAGCGTTTCACAGGGTTGATGGGTGGTGGCATACATGTGACGAGCGTGCAGGGGAATGGCAGTACATTCACCGTTGATCTGCCTTTCGGCAAAATAAAGGAATCGGGTAAGCCCACTCGTTTTTCCGATATTAATGGGAGGAATGACCTTGCGAAGGATTGTTATGCTGTTGATTATGACTTCAAAGGTAAACGGATCTTATTGGTTGAGGACAATGAGCTTAACCGGGAGATAGCGGAGGAATTGATCGGAGTTACCGGTGCGTCGGTGGAGAGTGCTGAGGACGGGGTACAGGCCGTAGAGATGTTTAAGGAGTCTGCCGAAGGGTATTATGATTTGATATTGATGGATGTGCAGATGCCGCATATGGATGGCTATGAGGCTACCCGATGTATTCGTGCATTAGGGCGTTCTGATGCTCAAAAGGTTCCTATCTTCGCTATGACAGCCAACGCATTCGCTGAGGATGTGCAGAAAAGTAGGGAAGCCGGTATGAATGCTCATATATCTAAGCCGTTGGATATACGTGCCGTGTATAAACAAATGAACCGATACCTTCAAGGATAAATAAAGGATCGATGAATAAATAAAAAGGGACCGCCTCGGGAAATTAGGTTTTCGAGGCGGTCCCTTCTGCTTTTATTAGATATTCTTTATTTTTTCGTAATTACCGAGAATTCACCGATACCCGCTTGCTTTTTATTATCTACGATACGGGTTGCGACCAAACGGATTTGGTTACCTTTCGTTATCGGGAAATGTACGACTTGCTCGATCGGGTTAGCCTTGATATTGGAGAATTCGCCTTCGGCCACCTTCTTTCCATTAATATATAATTGATAGTTGGAGATATGACCGCTTGCGTCACGTCCTTGGTTCGGGGTGTAGCGGAATCCGGATATAGGCATTTCTTTCGCTAATTGTACGACTAACTCTTGTTTCCCTTGTGGCAAATAGTAGGTCGTGTAGCCGTTTCCGTCTAGGATCAGGCTGGTTTTCTCATCTTTCGGTGATACGATCGTGTAATCACAAGCAGGAATATCGAACGTTTGTGCGGAAACCGGACTGACTGTATCGAAAGTCGGATCATAGGCAATCGCCTTGACAGTTCCTTTTTGAGCGAAAGCGAATGGCGCCTGATAAAGCGGTGAGTCCTTGGTCGGATCTGAGCCGTCGATGGTATAATGAACCTCGGAGCCTTTATCCCCGGCCTGTATGGTTACCTCATCATTGATATTACGGGCAATCGTTGGCTCGGTCACCAAGGCGGGGGCAAGGTATGCCTCCACGTTATTGATACAAAGCGGTCCGCGGGCATCCGTGAAGTTGATGCGTATCTTCTCCGCTTTCTCGGTCTGGAAACGGACAATTCGTTTATAGCCGACAGTTGTCGTAGAATCCACGGTCTGTGCCGGAATCCATTTACCCTCTTGCTCGAGTTCGATATTGAACGAGCGTACTCGTTGTCCTAATGGGATATATTCTTGTATGACCAAGCGGTTTACATCGGTAGGATGGGTTAACGTGAAAGTCAATGAACCACTGGTTACGCCATCGTCCGTAGCCCAATAGGTATCCCAATCCCCATCTACTGCCTTATTGGGACTAAAATTACGTCCTCTTTTATTGCTCGCTTGTACGTAACATCCTTTCAAAAGATTCTCCTTAAAGTCATTTTGGATGGTTTGATACCATTGTACGGCACGGGCGGAGTCTACCGGACTTATTTTTCCGTTCAACGCTACGGGGAAGTTCAATAGGAAATTGGCGTTATGCCCGACGCTTCGGTAATAAAGATCGACTAATTTTGCCAGCGACTTGACTTGGTGATCTTCCCGGGAGTGATAGAACCATCCCGGACGGATAGATACATCGCATTCTCCACCTAGCCACATCGGTCCGTTCTCATCTCCCCATACACTCTGTTGGAAAGTAGGCATGGAGGGTTCCGGGGCGAAGATGCTCCATTGGGTATCACCGGCCCAACCTTCCTCGTTACCGATCCAGCGGATATCGGGTACTGTCCCTCCGAAAACCATGATGTCCGGGTGGTGCGCCTTGATCGTGTCGCATGCCCGCTCATATTGATAATAGGTCTTGGCGTCTATAGCACGGGTTTCATTCGTGCCGCCATACCAGCCATTGCCACCGTTTGCCCCATCAAACCAGTATTCGAACAACGGGCCATAGTTGGAGACTAATTCATGTAATTGGGCATGGAATTTCTCTACATATCCCGGTTGTCCGTAATTCTCACTGTTTCTGTCCCAAGGGGAGAGATAGACACCGAATTTCAGCCCGTGTTTCTTACAAGCGTCGGATAGTTCTTTTACCATATCCCCTTTGCCATCTTTCCAAGGAGAATTCTTTACGCTATATTCGGTTGTGGCGGTAGGCCATAGACAGAAACCGTCATGATGCTTGGTAGTTAAGATTACGCCTTTCAATCCGGCGGCTTTGATTGTTTGCGCCCATTGATCGCAATCCAGATCCGTTGGATTGAATGTGGAGGCGGGAGTGTTTCCGTAACCCCATTCCAGATCATTGAACGTATTTAATCCGAAATGGACAAAGGCATATGTTTCCATCTTATGCCATTCAACTTGTGCCGGCGTGGGAACGGGCAGGATAGGGGCGGGCGCTGTCGCTTCTTTACAGGAGAAGAAGGAAAACAAGCCAAGCCCCAATAAAATAGAGGAACTCAAGTGCTTCATTATTTGTTTATATTTAGATGAGACCTCAAATATATGAAAAAAAACGGCAGATTTTTATTCTGTCTTTAGATATCTAGATAAAAGATAAAGTCTCCTGTCTTTTAGATGTCTCCTCTGGGGAAATTTTCATGCTAGCATATATTTGTTTATCAATTGTTTGCAGTGCCAGTTTATTTATCGCCTTTGGCACGGTCGTGCCATCACAGTGGCAACGCTGTGCCATCCGTGTGGCAGGGCCGTGCCATCGTAGTGGCACAGTATTGCCGCTATGATGGCAAGGGTACCGGCTATATCGTTTACGTGAGTAGTCGGTATTTTTGCGTGTGCTATATTATAATGTACCCGATATCCGTTGCCGTAAAAAACTTGAAAAATAATGCCCGATAAATTTGGACCGTATGTTTTATAGCATTACTTTTGCACCCGCATTCGAGAGAGAACGGCGCTTCA
>ERZ1673693.999-NODE-999-length-24831-cov-48.578544_pt1 | contig 24831 bp, 18 predicted proteins | sample MGYA00580223_ERZ1673693 | MGnify/ENA primary metagenome ERZ1673693 (study PRJEB41218, sample SAMN15661741) | gut metagenome | host: Homo sapiens | place: Canada: London | collected 2015-08-20/2019-03-30 | study: EMG produced TPA metagenomics assembly of...
TAATCTCTTGCCATAGAGATATTTATTGTGTAGCCTATATGGGCGCATCGAAGTCGTACCACTGGTTGCGTTCGGTGTTCACTTTGAAGGAAGCCTCTGTTTCTTCCCTCAAGGGAGATTTGTACCAAAGGTTGATACCCTGCTGTTTGACGGGTGAATACCCCAGGCTGTGCAGGTAGTCAGCCAGATTGATTTGTTTTGCAGTCTCGATGTTCATAAGGAAATCGTTTTTAGTGAGTGCTTTGATTATTTCTCTTTTTGCCCGCAACTCTTAAAAGTATGCGGTCAGTACAATCACTTCACTAAACTCCTAATATATAGACCCCCGGAATAAAGTGAAGTGATTTGTCTGTTTCTGAAATCACTTCACTAAATTGTCGTATATATAGGATACGGGAATAAAGTGAAGCGATTTTCGGGATTGTCGGCTAATAGTGGTAATCGGGCTTGAAGGAATACTTCCTGCCGTTTTCCTGCACTATCATCCGTTTGTTGCGCAGCATGGTGATAAGCGCCACTGCATTCTGGTGATTCAGTCTAACCCCTTCTGCCAGATAAGTCCTGATTAAGGTGTCTTCCAGCTCCTTGTAGCCGTATTCCTCTTTCAGTGCAAAAGCGGCTTCCAGTGCGGCACGGTGCTGCGGTTCTGAAATATCCTTGTAAGGGTCAAACTTTTCCACCGAGGGTCTTCCCGGCTTCCTTGCTTCCGGCTTGTAGCCTTCCGCAAGTTCGGGCAGGGCTCTGTCGTTGATGCAGAATGCAAAAGGCTCGAAATCCATCGCCCGGATGTGCATGGCGGAAACATGGCTGATGTCGCTGTTCCCCTTGTCCTTTTCCACCAGCAGGACTGTTTCCGCCTTGTTGTTCAGTTCCGTACCAATGTGCCCTCTTGCGTTCTCATCCCCCTTGTTCTGATGCAGTATCGTATGGATATGAATCTGCCTGTCGTCCGTCCACTGCATCAGCTTGGATATGATGCGGGTGGATTCACCGGGGCTGTTGATGTCGTACACCATATCCCGGATGCCGTCTATGATGACCAGCCCAATATCCGGTGAGTGGTAGATAGCCTGTTCTACAATGCTGATGCGCTGTTCCGGGGTGTATTTTCTCAAAGCGAGAAACTCCAGATAACCGCTGTCCCTGTCATCGGGCAATCCTGCCATCCGCAGGATCCGCTTCATCACTTTCAGGCAGTGGTAGGGGCTTTGCTCCGTATCTATATAAAGCACTTTCCGCTTTTCCTCGGGCAGTTCAGCCGCATATCGTAACACGGTACCGTTCTTCAATGCAGCGGCTACGATAGCCGATACATTGAAGGTTTTCTTGCTCTTGGCTTTGCCGATGGATGCGCTGAAATTGCCCAGCGTCCCGATGACAGAGCCGTGTACTTTCAGAATTTCGGGGGCTTTTTCGTAGCATCTTGACAGACTTAGCCGGGATTCCTGCCAGAGGATAACGGCTTGTTCGGGTGATATTTCTTTTATATAGTCCATAATCACCTCCTTTATCTGCGTCCTCCGGTTTTCTTGCCAGCCAGTTCCAGCGCCAGTTCCGCATCCACGATAATCTTGCGTCCAATCTGGGTAATGGCTTTGTCTATCTTTCCGCTTTTCTTGATGCGGTTGGCTGTGGGCAGGCTGCACCCGAAAAGCTTGGCTATGCCGAGTATGCCGTACACGTACTTTCTTTCCGTGTCGGTGGTCGGCTGCGGTTGCGCCTCTGCCTGTACCGAAGCGTGTCTGCTTAGAAAAAGGAACTCTTCGCCTGTCATCTGCCAGACGGGTTTCACTAACAGTTCTTTGAGGTTGTTCATCGTCCGTATGATTACTTGTTTGACAATAGCCCTGCGCACAGGCTGTTTCTTCTGTTCTCGAACGATGCAAAATTAGGTAGGGTTTTGAGTGGTAAGTATGTGGATGATAGATATGGATTGTTCTGTTATATCGCTGAATATCAAGAAATAAAAATACCACTCAAAAATTATTTTGAGTGGTATAAGTGGTCATGTCGTAAAATATATTGGAATATCACGGGTTATCGGAATATTCCGTCCATTTCCTTGGCGAACTTTTGGTTGGGAATACTGGGTAAATCGGAAACGGGTTCCCTGTACTTGGACTTGTAATAGTCTTCATCAATATCCAGGTGTTTCAGGATGGCTTCCTTCCATTTGTCCTTATCCTGCCCCGGCAACTGCTCCCTCATCAGGGAAATCAGATAGCATACCCGTATCTTTTCCCTTGGCTTTATTTTCAGTACGCACTGGCAGGGATGCAGATTCATGCAGGCATAGAAATCCGGTGCGGTAATGTCTTCAAACTGTTCCCCTGCACAAACTTCATGAATTAGGGAAATCAGCTTCATGCTGAAATATTCAGGCAATCCGGCAGTCGTAGCTGTAGTCGATGCGGTTGTAGTTTCAGCTTCCGGCTGGCTGTCTGTACGGCTCTGCCTGTCTGCTTCGTTCGGTTGGCTTTCTTCGTCCGGTACATATTTGGTCAGGATGCCCATGAAGTGTACGCTAAGCAGGTAGATGTCGTCGCAACGGTTTTTCATGTATTGCCGGGCTTCTTTCCAGAGAAGGGTTTGCTGCTCATAAAGATGCTCCAGTTGGGCTTTCTCCCTTTCATATTCAGCCTTGCAACGCTCATATTCTCTTTCCGCCAGCTTTTCTTCTTCGGGTGTATGCTCTCGGTAGCCAATGGAATCATAGCGGTTGTTGGCTTCGTTCATCGGTTTGCGCAGCCTGTTTACCACTTCCATCTCTTCCTTGATGGTTTCCTTGTAGCGGTCTGCGTATTGGTAGCATACACGTATGATCACTTCGTCATGGAGAAGGCGGTAAGATTCATAAAGCCGTATGTATTCTTTGACTTCCTTTTTCAGACTTTTCAGCAGCAGGGTACATGGTTCTGGCGGTGTATGCAGCACCAGTTCAAGGATAGCTTGCTCAAAAGCCTTTATATCGCTCCATTTCGAGTAGAAATCAACGATGAATTTCTGCTTTTCAAAAGAGAAAGTATGGCTTACAATCCAATCTTTGCAGATTCTGTTCAGCTCCCCGTATTGAGGAATGAGGGTTGTTATCGTTTTCTGCATGGCATACTCTTATTATTGGGGATCCTTGTCAAGGAAAGAAGCCAGTTCTTCTTCCACTTCTTCTACGCTGGGCAACGCTGATTTCAATTTCTCGGGAATCGCCTTGCTCAATTGGTAATCGCTGATGCCGATGGGCTGGTCATAGCCGGAAAGGGCATACTGGGCAACCACTTCGTCCTTTCCTCTGCACAACAAAAGACCGATGGTCTTGTTGTCGTGTTCTCCTCTCAACTTATCATCCACCACGTTGATGTAAAAGTTGAGTTGTCCGGCATATTCCGGCTTGAAAGGAGTGGCTTTCAATTCTATGACAATATATGCGTGCAACGGAATGGAATATAGAATCAGGTCGGCAAAGAAATCGCTGTTTCCGACTTGGAAGTGCTTCTGCCGGGCAACGAAGGCAAAACCGTTGCCCATTTCCAACAGGTAGCGGGTAACGTGTTTCACCAGCTGTTCTTCAATATCCCTTTCGTCTGCTTTTTCTTTGGCTCCTGCCAAATCAAAGATGTACGGGTCTTTGAGTAGGTAATTGGCAAGGTCGCTTTGTGGAGCCGGAAGTGTGGTCGTGAAATTGTTTACCTTGTTGTTGCTGATTTGTCGGCTATACAAATCACTGTCAATTTGCATTTTCAATACATTGCTGCTCCATCCCATTTCCACAGACTGCTTCATGTACCAGTAGCTTAGACCTAAAGGTAGCGAACTGTCAAGTATAGTCATTTGGCTTGTCCAGTTTATTTTGGCTATAGGAGAGGTCAAGAAAACTTCTTCTATTTCCCTGATTCCCATCCTGTAAATGGCAGACACGGTTTTTCCCACATCTTCAAATTGCGCAGGAACTTCCTGCGTAATTGCTAATGATTGACAATCAATCGATTGTATTTGCGCAGTAAGTTCCTGCGTAAATTGCTTGTCATTCAGTTTTAATACTTCATTGGTCACACTCTGTATGGTTGGGACAGACAGGCTTGCATCTGTTTCTATGAAACTTTGCAACGCTCTTAAAGGATATGCTTTTGCAAACTGGCACATATAGGTAAGGTTACGTTCCGAATAGCCTTTCTTTTCAGGGTAATGCAGTCGGATAGCCTTTGCCAACTGCTTGATGATTTTGCTTCCCCATCCGTGCAGCTGCTGGTGATAAAGGATGTAATTGCCTATCTTCCAGTAATGGAACAGCATTTGTGCATTGGCTGCAACAATCAGCCTTACTTGTGCCTGTTCTATTTCCGAACCGACCGCTTGTATGAATGCATCAAAATTCGTTTTCTCTATGTTGGATTCCTTGTTGCTCATATTGTGATGATAATTTCTACAAATATAGTCATTGATAACTATCTATGAAACTGTTTGATACTTTTATAGTTGATTAAACTTGTTCATGGCATTTGCCTTAATATCATCCGCTATGTCAATGTAGGGTTTCATAGCTTTGTAGTCGCTGTGTCCCGTCCATTTCATGACCACCTGTGCCGGGATTCCGAGAGCCAGCGCATTGCAGATGAATGTCCTTCTTCCTGCATGGGTACTGAGCAAAGCGTATTTGGGTGTGACTTCATCAATACGTTCATTTCCCTTGTAGTAGGTTTCCCGTACAGGCTCGTTGATTTCTGCCAGTTCGCCCAGCTCTTTCAGGTAATCGTTCATCTTCTGGTTGCTGATGACGGGCAGAGCCATGTAATTCTCGAAATGGATGTCCTTGTATTTGTCCAGTATGGCTTTGCTGTATTTGTTCAGTTCAATCGTCAGGCTGTCGGCAGTCTTGACTGTGGTTATTTCGATGTGGTCGGACTTCACATCGCTTCTTTTCAGATTGCGAACATCCGAATACCGCAAACTCGTAAAGCAGCAGAACAGGAAAACATCACGCACACGTTCCAGGTATTGCTTATCCTTGGGTATCTGGTAGTCTTTCAGCTTGTTCAGTTCATCCCAAGTCAGGAAGATTACTTTTTTCGAGGTGGTTTTCAGTTTCGGTTTGAATGTATCGTATGCAATGTTCTGATGATGTCCTTTCTTGAAGCTCCAGCGCAGGAACCATTTGAGGAATCCCATTTGCTTGCCGATGGTGCTGTTTCTCATATCCTTGGTATCACGCAGGAAGTTGACGTATTCGTTCAATCCAAACTCGTCGAAATAGTTGAACGTTGCATCCTCCTTGAACTCTTTGAGGTGGTTCCTCACTGCTGCAAATTTTTCATAGGTGGATGCCGTCCAGTTATTCTGGTTACCGCACTCTTTTACAAACTCATCGAATACCTCCCAAAAGCTGACAGGGGCTTCTTCCGGCTGTTCTTCGCTGGTGTCTTTCATTCTCATGTTGAAAGCTTCCTTCAACTGTTGGGTCGTTGGCATGACCTCCTGCACCTCAAATTCCTTGAAAATATTCTGGATTTCGGCATAGTATTTCAGCAAGTCCGTATTGATTTCGGCTGCACTCTGCTTTAGCTTGTTGGTACATCCGTTCTTTACCCGCTGCTTGTCTGCATCCCATTTGGCTACGTCAATCCGGTAGCCCGTTGTAAACTCGATGCGTTGGCTGGCAAAGATGACACGCATACGGATGGGTACGTTCTCTACGATTGGCACACCGTTCTTTTTCCGGCTCTCCAATGCAAAAATGATGTTGCGCTTGATATTCATAATTGGGTGCGTTTGAAATTCTACACCCAAATATACACCCAATTATTGAGATAGCAAAAGACATTTAGAAACATTTAGTTTTACTCTATGTTGTAATTTGTACTTGATTATCAGTTGTTTGCGGTTTTATGAGATTCTGTGAAAGTATAAGTTCGAGAGCCTGTCTCTCCGCTGAAACCTAAGACATTAGGTAGTCAAATTAAGACAAGTCCCGTAAAATCAACGTTTTACGGGACTTTTTCTATTTATCCGGTGGACAACCGAAAGACATTCAAATGCCCACTTCAGACAAAGTTCCGTTACAAAATCGTTACAGGAAAATCGGGAAAATCTTCTGTAACGATTTTCGATGTAAGTCCTTGATTTGTCGCTCATTGACGTTCAAATGTCTGCTTATAACCCAATTATTAATTATTCCTTTGCAGAGGGAAGTCATTACACCTACTGTAACGGAGCTAAATTAAAAAAGGATATGAGTAAGAGTACATTTAAGATTCTGTTCTATCTAAGAAAGAACTATCTGAACAAGGAAGGAAAAGCGGGTATTATGATTCGTCTGTCGCTTAACGGTGAAATTTCTCAATTCAGCTCAAAGCTGGATATAGAACCTGATAAATGGGATACCACATTGGGCAAGGCGAAAGGAAATACACAAAAAGCCCGCCAGTTGAATGAAACATTGGAGGACATCCGTGCTTCGCTGAAAAACCACTACCGGGATATTGAAGTGCATGAGTCATTCGTAACGGTAGAAAAAATACGCAATGCGTTTTTGGGAATAACGGCGAAACAAAGAACACTGCTGGAACTTTTCAAGAAACACAATGAGGATGCAAGAAAACTGGTCGGCATCAGCAAGACGCCTGCCACCCTCGCGAAGTATGACCGCTGCTACCGAAGGCTGGAGGAATTTATGAAAGTGAAATACAATATTTCGGATATATCACTGAAGGAAATCGGCCATATGTTCATTACGGACTTCGAGAACTATCTGAGAACGGAAAGCAAATGCAATGAGAATACTACGGCAAAATTCATGCAGACGTTCAAGATGATTGTAATCATCGCCAAAAACAACGGTTGGATTTATACTGACCCGTTTTCAAATTATAAAATCAGACTGAAACGTGTGGACAGAGGCTATCTGACGGATGCGGAACTGCAAAAGATAATGAAGAAGAAGTTTCCGACTAAAAGACTGGAACAGGTACGGGACGTGTTCCTGTTCTCCTGTTACACGGGATTGTCATATGTGGACGTGAAGGAACTGAAGGCAAGCGACATCAGAATCTCGTTTGACGGGAAGCCGTGGATCATGACGCACCGTCATAAGACAGATACTCCGGTAAACGTACCGCTGCTGAAAATACCCCAAGCGATACTCCAGAAATATGAAGGTCAGCTCCCCAAAGGTCAGTTGCTGCCTGTACTGAGCAATCAAAAACTTAATTCTTACTTAAAAGAGATTGCGGATTTGTGCGGTATAAATAAAAATATTACCTTCCACTGTTGACGTCACACGTTTGCTACGACCACTACTCTGGCTAAAGGCGTGCCGATTGAAACGGTGTCGAAAATGCTGGGGCATACGAACATTGAAACGACGCAAATCTATGCCCGCATAACCAATGAGAAGATAAGAAAGGATATGGAGGTCCTTGCGGGAAAACTGGATGCCATGTTATGACCTCCATGCTGAGATTCCATATATAATGTATAAAAGCAACTATTATGGTGAGATTTGGCAATTTTGAAGTGGAATATAACCGCAATGCACCTGATAAGGTGAGCGTAAGGATAGAAACGGACGACAAGGGCGAGGTATGGTTGCCGAAATGCGACATCGCACGGGCGTATGGCGTGTTTGTACAGTCGGTAAATGCCGGACTGAAATCCCTTGCAAAAACCGGTGACTTTGATGAATACCGGGACGTGCGGGTGGAACATTTCACCTATAACGGAAAAGATTGCAGTGTGGACCTCTACAGTCTGGCAACCATCATTGCACTGGGATTCCGCATGAAGGGACTGAAATGCGAGGCATTCAGGAAATGGGCTGCAAGACGGCTGGCAGAATCATTTGAAAAGAAGAAAAGTACGGTAATTCTCTGCATGAGCGGCGAAAAGAGAAACAGCTGGAACTGAAAGCCGCAGGATATGGCGGATATACGTGTCGGGATAGTCTCCCCTGTTCGGGAGGCTGTCCCGACACGTGTTTTATATAAGTTAAATAATATAAAACCGTAAACGCGATTATCCGTAAACCGATAATAATGTGTAACTTAAATCCCTCTTAAACCTGTAATTAAAGACAGAAACGGTATGGTGGAAGAATTTGACCTGCTTGAAGAGGTGGAAGTGCAGTTCTGCGATGAGGAATGCACGGAGTCGGTATGGCACGGAGTGAATTACAGCGAGAGCCTGTTCTGCAGGGAGAAACCGAAGTCGGAACTGACGGTAGTCATCAGAGAGGAAGGCATGATGTACTTCCTGACTGCGGACATAAAGGAGTTTGCCGGCCTGTGCCGGAAACACGGGTGGTACATCGTCTCGCACCAGCGGTTCAGCGAGGCGATGGAAATCGGCATGTGCCTGATGGAAGCCGGGAAACATGCGGGATGGTATTCGCTGGGCAGGTCGAAGGAATGGAATGCCATGATGAGGGATGTGCTGAACTTTACGTTTGAAAGGGAGAAGAAAATGGACTTCTACCCGTACGAAACGATGTTCAAGGGAGAAGTTCTTATAGACGGATGCAGGTGTCACTACCTGCATGACTATTACCCAACGAAGATTGAAAAGACGGATACACACCAAAAACGGGTAAGCAACCTGATATTCCGTTTTAAGGAAGGAGGACACTGTGGCGAGCTGGTCGCACGGATACTGGCACTGTGTCTGAAACATGCGGGATTCAACGGAACGAAGGAAGACACGGTACTGATACCTATACCCGCATCGACAAGGGAAAGACAGCGGAAACGCTTTCCGGTGGTATGCTACTACCTGTCGGAATGGCTGGGCATTACGGACGGTTTCAAGGCCATCTGGATAGAGGAAGACCGCGAGCAGCTGAAAGGAAAGGGAAAGGATAAGGACATATTGCGGAACCTGCAATTCACACGGCGGTATATCAGAGGAAAGAATGTTGTCCTGCTGGATGATGTACTCACGACCGGGGAGAGCTTCAGGCAACTGCAACGAAAGATGAAGCAACTGGGGGCATTGTCGGTTATCGGGGTGTTTTTGGGGAAGACGGTATGAGATTATTTTATGATAAGATTCTTGAAGCCTTTAAAATACCACCAAGTATTGAAATAACATCTATTCCATTTTCTCATTCGACTCCAAGGTTTAGTAAGGCATCGTTTATCAACTTTTTGTTTATGAAAGCCGCATGGCTTGTTTTGGCAGTATTTTCTAAGAGGACATGAAAATGTACCGTTTGATGAGAAAACACGAGGAAACTGCATCATTGCATATATATTAATCATTTCCTCTTTTGTTATAAATACATTTTTTGGCGATATGAAATCAAAATTATAAGGACTGTTTGTAACAATTGGAGAACCAAATTCTTTAAATATTTTCAAGAAAACATCATTAGAAGTTATATCACCTCCAGTTGCTAACTGTTGAAATAATTCGGGAGCATTTAATCTAAGTCTTATGCCCCTGTTGATGATTGTTTGAAACCATTTATCTATATTCCTCCAATACCAAACATTTCCTAAATAATCTTTCATAACATCTTTCGCTGCATCTGCTAAAGCGATATAAGCATCCTTAAACGACAATGGAGAAAGTGATGAAAAACACACTTTTTCTTGCATTAAATCATTATATATGATGTCAGAAGTCAAAGAAGTTGCATTGTATCCTTCACTGCGTTTTTTTTCCAAATATCCAACTAAAGCCAAGCCTGGATTAGAATGTTGAAGTGCAAAATCAAGAAGAGATATAAGCGTAAGCTTATTTGATGAGAATCCAGGAATTATCATATCAATAACATCTATAGCTATGTGATAAGGATTGTATGGAGAAGCATCTTGTAGATGAGGGTAAACAAGATTTTGAATTAATTTAGCCATACCTTCCATTATATGAATTGTCCCAAATTTTATTTTCTGATATGGAATATTATAACCCTCACACTTTAGAATAACTACATTCAGAGGAATTTTTTCCCCGTTATTTTCATCTATTAAATCTGTAACGTACTTTAGATAATAGCTTAAAACATTTTTAACAGGTTGTTTGTCTCCCATTACACATGAATAGGCTATCCAATTCTGACCAACATTATGGTTTGCAGTAAACCTGTTTATCGGCAATGATATTATATTGGATGAGGATTTTACGATTTTAGTAACATAACGCATATATTCACCTAAAATATAGTAATTATTCAATCCTTGTATTGTTGTAATATCCTGTAAATAATGAACATATTCATGCAAAAAAGTACTTTTTTGTTGTACATCCCATTGATTGAAATTCTTTAGTCGACCTGTTCCTCTTGTGTGTATATGAAAAATGGCAGGTTCATAAAATCCCAATGTAATATTATATCTATTTAGCATATTAAACACAAATTATAAACATATTCAAAAGTTGTCAATGATATACTTTTTATGTAGTAATAAAACTACTATTAAGTTTATCATTTTCAAAGGTATAAATTAAAATATAAGACAGTGGCTTTATTCGATACTAAAGTATGAGTGGAGCCGCTTTTTTTGTGCCCGTATGCGGGGAAAACGGGGATTATGGAAGAAAAATAAGGAAAATCATTCCCTACTATGGAAATACTATGGATTGTGCCTGCGTGGAGTTGCGCACCTTTGCAGCGTAACCAATACGGAAGGATATGGAAATAGTAACGATGGACAATGAGGTCGTGAAGACGATGATGGAGAAGATAGACCGCATAGCGGACTATGTTTTCAAGAAAGACAATGTGCCGAAGGAGGAAGCGGAAATCCTGCTGACGAGCGAGGAGGCGGCGGACCTGCTGAAAATCAGCACGAGGACACTGCAACGGATGCGAAAGGACAAGACTATTCCCTACATGATGGTGAGAAGCAAATGCCGGTACAGACTGACGGATCTGGAGGAATGCGTGAGACGGAAAATCGTACACTGCAATCCCAAGACGCTGGAGGAGTTCAAGCATAACTACCTGATGACAAGAAAGGAGGCGGATGATGGAAGGGATTGGTAAGGATGTGTTCGAGGAATGGATGAAGCGTCTCATGGAACGGATTGACCGGCTGGACAGCATCATATCGGTGCTGATAAACAAGGAAGCGGCGGGCGTGAAGTATATGGATGGAGAACGGCTGTATGACAATCAGGACCTGTGCGAGATGCTGAGAACGAGCAAACGGTCGCTACAGCGGTTCCGCAGCGAATACGGACTGCGCTACCAGAAAATCAGCCGCAAGACCTACTACAAGGAATCGGACGTGCTGGAGTTTATCAGCCGGAACATGGAAGAGGTGACGCTGGACGGCAAAAAGGTGCTGAAAGTGAAGGAAGGAACGGGAAAGAAAGCTCCGGGCAAAACGACGAAAGGGAAAAAAGGAGGCAGAAGGAATACCAGGACTGACAAACGCACGTGAAACGGAGGCGAAAAGAGAAACCGGAAGTGGATGGTAAACCGGATGTAAACGGAAAGCTGAGGGTGAGACTGATGCAAACCGGGTCTGACAAACGCACGTGAAACGGATGCGAAAAGAGAAACCGGAAGTGGATGGTGAACCGGATGTAAACGGGAAACTGAGGGTGAGACTGATGCAAACCGGGACTGAAAGGTGAACGGGAAACCGGAACGAAAAGAGAAACAGACCTGCACGGGAATACCGGCGGGACTATCATCAAACAATAAAAAAAATCAATCAATGGAACAGAAAAAGAAAAAGCAAGAGGATGTACTGGTCGTCCGCGACGAGAAGACGGGCGAAATCAGTGTGGTTGCCGGACTGGATGCCAGGGGCTATCCCAAGAGGGCACAGGCAAAGGCGGAACACTCGCAGGAGTTTTTGCGCTTTGACCGCCACGGGGATGCGATAGACAATTTCATGAGAAATTTCTACCGCCAGTGTAAGGAGCCGACACGATTCGGTTTCTACAGGGTGGCAGCGGACACGGTGGAAGCTCTGCTTCCGGTTATCAAGGACCTGCTGAAAGACCCTGTGGTGAACGCTGACCTGCTCGCACCGCACAAAGTGGATACATCGGCGTACCAGCAGGCTGAGGAACAGCAGGCTGCGGAGGAGGCGAAAAAAGAAAATGCCGAAACGGAGACTGAAGAACAACAGACTGCGGAAGAGGTGAAAAAAGAAAATGCCGAAACGGAGGCTGAGGGACAGCAGGCTGCGGAGGAGGCGAAAAAGGAAAATGCTGAAACGGAGGCTGAAGAACAGCAGGCTGCGGAGGAGGTGAAAAGAGAAAATGCTGAAACGGAGACTGAGGAACAGCAGGTCGCGGAAGAGGTGAAAAAGGAAAATGCCGAAACGGAGACTGAGGAACAACAGGTTGCTGAGGAGGTGAAAAGAGAAAATGCTGGGACGGAGGCTGAGGAACAGCAGGCTGCGGAGGAGGCGAAAAGAGAAAATACGGAAGAAAACAATGTGGAACAGAAAACGGACGATAAAATGGAAGAAATGAAACAGAAAAATCAGGAACAGCAGCCGCAGGCGGCGGAAACGCAGACGGCACAGGGACATCAGCCCGCACAGGAAGGGCAAGCGCAGGCAAAACCGGAGAAACCGAACCTGATTGCGGACAGCGATGTGGACTGGAAGGAACTGGAACAGTTCGGTGTGAAAAGGGAAAACCTGTCTGAAAAGGACATGAAAGCCCTGATGAACTACGGGAAGACAAGGCTGGTGACGGTGGAACCGGTGCTGGGCGGAGAACGCTACGAGCTGCAAGCCCGACTCTCGTTGCAGAAAGCGGAGGACGGAAAGCTGAAACTTACCCCCCACTTCGTACGCCATGAGCCGAGACTCGACGTGCCATACAACGGCTATACATTCACGGACGAGGACAAGCAGGCACTGAAACAGACGGGTAACTTGGGCAAGCTGGTGAACGTTGCCGATACGAAGACCGGAGAGATGCGCCTGGCGTACGTCAGCATCGACCGACTGACGAATGAGATTGTGGACGTACCGACGAACAAGGTGCGCATCCCGAACCGGATCGGACTGACGGAACTGTCGAAGGCGGAACAGGAAATCCTGCGTGCGGGGCTGGCACTGCCCAAGGAGGTGACACTGAAGGGCGGGCGCAAGTTCGAGGCCATGCTGCAGGTGAACGCTGACAAGCGCGACGTGGAGTTTGTGCCGGAGCATCTGTGGCAAGGACAGTCGCAGCGACGCGGAAACGGACAGGAGAAGAAACAGAAAAGCCCGGAAGCCCCGGATGCTACCGGACAGCAGCAGAAGGAAGACGGGAATCAGGAGAACGGACAGCGGCGCAACCGCTCGTGGACGAACGAGGACGGAAGCATACGTCCGATAGGCAAATGGAAGGACGACAAATTCACGGAACAGCAGAAAGCGGACTATGTGGCGGGCAAGGTCGTGGTGCTTGCCAACGCGAAGGATGACAAGGGACAGCCCTGCACAAAATACCTGAAGTTCGACCGCGAGAAAGGCAGACCGCTGACCTATTCGGAAAACCCTGACCTGGCACAGACCGTTGCCCCGTCGAACGAGAGCCGCACACAGCTTGCGGTGAACAACGAGGGCAAGACGAACGAGGCAACCAGACATGTGAAGGAGCCGCTTCAGCAGGGACAGACCGCCCCGAAGGACGACACCCAGAAACAACAGCAGGAAAAACCGAAGAAGAGCAAAGGCATGAAGGTATCCTGAGTGCCACCACTAAATCCATTACAAGAGAATAAACAACGGATTGAAACGGGGCCTCATGCGCCATGTACCGCATATCCCACGGATAACCGGCGTACCCCGTTCCACTCCACAAGGAACAAAAGTATCAATGATTAAAACAGAAAATGTATGATTACCATATTGGCAGAAAAACCGAGCGTGGCACGTGAGATAGCACGCATCGCCGGAGCAACAAGAAAGGAAGAAGGATTTTATACAGGAAACGGCTACCATGTGACATGGGCACTGGGGCATCTGGTACAACCTGCCCTGCCTGAGGGCTACGGCTTCAAGGGATTCAGCAGGGACAGCCTGCCGGTGATACCGGAGGAGTTCATGCTGATACCCCGCCAGGTAAAGACGGACAAGGGCTACAAGGCGGACGCGGCAGCGGTGAAACAGATAAAGGTGATAACGAAACTGTGGAACGAGAGCGACGGCATAATAGTGGCAACGGACTGCGCACGCGAAGGGGAACTGATATTCAGATACCTGTATGCCTATACGGGCTGTACGCTGCCCTTCCGCCGCCTGTGGATAAGCTCGCTTACGGACACCTCCATCCGCAAGGGATTGAAGGAACTGAAGGACGGGCATGAATATGACGACCTGTATCTGGCGGCAAAGGCACGCAGCGAGGCGGACTGGCTGGTGGGCATCAACGGCACGCAGGCACTGACCGTAGCCGCCGGACGGGGCACGTATTCGGTAGGACGCGTGCAGACTCCCACGCTGGGTATGGTCTGCAAGAGGTACTGGGAGAACAGACGCTTTACACCGGAACCGGTACACCAGCTGCATTTCTCGGTGACACCGGCGGGTACGGATACGGTAGTGAAGTTCTCCTCGGTAAAGAAATGGCAGGACAAGGAAGAGGCGGCTGCATCATACAATAAGGTAAAGGCGAAGATGTGCGCCACCGTCACTAAGGTGGAAAAGAAGGAGAAGGTGGAGAACCCGCCGCTACTGTACGACCTGACCACACTGCAGAAGGAGGCGAACACGAAACACGGATTCACGGCGGAACAGACGCTGGAGCTGGTGCAGAAACTGTATGAAGCGAAGCTCGTCACCTATCCGAGAACATCGAGCCGCCATATTCCGGAAGATGTGTTTGCTGAAATACCGCTGCTGTTTGAACGGCTGGCAGGACACTCCGCCCTTGCGGAGAAAATCGGGGAACTGGGGGAACTGAACCGCCGTTGTGTGGATGCCTCGAAAGTGACTGACCACCATGCCCTGCTGGTGACGCCCAACCGCCCGCTTGCCCTGTACAAGAACGAGCAGATCATCTACGACATGATTGCCGGACGCATGGTAGAGGCATTTTCGGAGGAATGTGTGAAGGATACGGCTACCGTAGTAGCGGAGGTGGTGCCGGACGCAGGCGAAAGATGCGAGGGCCTGACATTTGAGGCGAAAGGCTGCATCGTGCGCAAGGCAGGCTGGCGCGGCGTGTACGGAGAGTACGGCGAGGACAGCGGCAATACGGCATTGCCGGACTGGGCGGAAGGCGACACACTGGTGATGGCGGGATGCTCGATGAGTTCGGGCATGACCCGACCGAAACCGCTGCATACGGAAAGTTCGCTGCTGGCAGCGATGGAGACCGCCGGACGCGATGATGTGGAGGATGAGGAGGCACGCCAGGCCCTGAAGGACTGCGGTATCGGCACACCCGCCACACGTGCCGCAATCATCGAAACGCTGCTCAGAAGGGAATATATGGTGCGTGTGAAGAAATCGCTGGTGCCGACGGAGAAAGGGCTTGCCCTGTATTCCATTGTCAAGGAAATGGACATCGCCAATGTGGAGATGACCGGACGCTGGGAAGCGGAACTGGCAAAAATAGAACAGGGAAAGACACCGCATGAGGCTTTTATGAGGGACATAGAAAGCTATACCCGCAAGATTACCACGGACCTGCTTGCGTGTGACCGTATTTTCGGGCACAAGGCATCGGGTTGTACCTGCCCCAAATGCGGCACGGGCACGATGCAGTTCTACGGCAAGGTTGTGCGCTGCGACAATCCGGACTGCCTGCTGCCCGTGTTCCGCCAGATAGCGGGCAAGACACTCACAGACGAGGAAATGACCGGTCTGCTGACGGAAGGAAAGACGGCGATGCTCGGCGGGTTCAAGAGCAAGCAGGGCAAGCCCTTCAGCGCTGCGGTGACTTTTGATGCGGAGTTCAACACGAAGCTGGTGTTTGCGGAGAGCAAAGGCGAAAGAAAAGGTACGAAAACGAAAGGAAGAAGAAAATAATGAGTAATTTTGCCACTGATTCATGTCATAATCTGTTTCAACCTGGTTGAACTTTTTATTTACATGGATTTAGTGGTGACTGATTGTCGGCTGCACTCGGCATAGTTCTGACAAGTCCGACTCTGCCCTCATTTGTACGACAATTAGTGGTGGCACCCGGAGGGATACCGGGTGCCTTTTTCCTTTTCATTTCCATAATCATTTATCCACTAAATCCATCATAAAATGAAACAGAACAAGAAAACCGCTCCGGCGGAGCTGTCCTACTACGGGCTGTATCTGCTGGACTATCTGAGAAAATATCATCCGGACAAAGTATCAGACACCCCATTCATTACAGGAAGGGAGGAAGCCGCCTCGGAAACATTCGAGAAGGAAAGGGCGGCGGGAAGTACGGTGGAAGCCGCACAGGAGGAAGCCATGCGCGTCCTGCTCGAAGGGTTACACTTCTCCCCCTACGCACTGCTGCTTGAGGTGGTGGAAAACGAGTTTTCCGAAGAGGTGCAGGAACAGGAACGCGAGGCATTCTGCCGGGAGATATTCCCGCACCTGAAAAACCTGTTTGCCGGCTATCCCACAACGGACGACACATTCGCCCTGTCGTCCGAACACGACCTGCTCTATACGGAGCTGACGGGTGCGATAATGCTTTATCTGGAGGCTTATGGCGTTTAACAAGAAGCAGAGGCTCTGGGAAAACATCGAGGCGATACGGACGGCATTCACACTGGAGAAGGAACAGCGCACGCCCACCGCACGGGAACGGGCGCTGCTGGAGAGGTACTGCGGCTTCGGGGGACTGAAGTGCATACTGAATCCCGCCAGGGAACTGACGGATGCCGTACACTGGGCGAAATCAGACCTCGAACTGTTTGCCCCGACGGTGGAGCTGCATCGTCTGATACGGGAGAACAGCCGGGACGAAACGGAGTACAGGCGGTATGTGGACTCGCTGAAGGCATCGGTGCTGACGGCATTCTATACGCCGCAGGCCATTGCGGACACCATAGCGGACGTGCTGCACGACCGCAAGGTACGCCCAAAGCTGGTGCTGGAGCCGTCGGCGGGTATGGGCGCGTTCATCAGCCCGGTATTGTTGAACAATCCGCAGGCGGAGGTGATGGCATTTGAGAAAGACCTGCTGACGGGCAAGATGCTCGGACACCTGTACCCGCAGCAGAAGATACGCACGGAGGGTTTCGAGAAAATAGAAAAGCCGTTTCTGAACCATTTTGACCTTGCCATCTCCAATATCCCCTTCGGGGATTTCGGAGTGTTCGATGCGGAGTTCAGCCGCAGCGGTTCATTCGGCAGACGTTCGGCACAGAAAGCCATCCATGACTATTTCTTTCTGAAAGGTCTGGATGCGGTGCGTGACGGCGGCATCGTGGCGTTCGTCACCTCGCAGGGGGTACTGAACAGTTCGAGGGTCTCCGTCAGAAACGAGATGTTCAGCAAGGCGAATCTGGTATCGGCAATACGACTGCCCAACAACCTGTTTACCGACAATGCGGGCACGGAAGCCGGCAGCGACCTGATCATCCTGCAAAAAGACCTGCAAAAGAAGGGACTGACACAGGAGGAACGGGTGCTGACCATCATACAGACGGAACATAACGGCGGACTGACGGACAACGCCTATTTCGCCTACCACACGGAGCGTATCATACATACCGATGCGAAGAGGGGTACCGACCTGTACGGAAAACCGGCGATGGTATATACGCACAGCGGAGGTGTGGAGGGTATTGCCATGGACCTGTACAGGATGCTGTCGGAAGACCTGTCGGCACGGCTGGACATGGAACGCTACAACGGCATGGGGCATGAAAGAGAGGATGTGCGGCAGAACATTGCCGTACAGACCGAGGGTATTGAGGTGAAAAGAGAGAACTCCGCTTCGGTTGAGGGTGAACGGATGGAGGCGAAAAGAGAAAATACCCATCCGGTTGAGGGGGAACGGGCGGAGGTGAAAAGAGAAAACTCCGCTTCGGCTGCGGGTGAGCTGGAGGAGGCGAAAAGAGAAAACTCCACCTCTGTTGCTGGTATCGCGGACGGGACAAAAAAGGAAGAAAACAGTGTGCAGCCGAAAGCGCAAGCGATGACCGGCATGTCGCAGGAAGCGCAAAGCAGACAGACGGGAGGAACGGTAATGGACCTATATGACCTGTTCGGCTATACGCAGGAGGAAAGACGGATGGCTGAACAGGGCCTGAAACCGGACAGGAAGAAAGGCGGAAAGTACAAAGGGAAGAAACCCGTGCAGCCGACACTGTTCTCCCTGCCAGTGGAGAATACGGAAAGGACAACGGACAAGGAAAATGCAGAGGCGGTTGCCGGCATCACCCCGGAAGAGGCACGCGAAATGGACGAAATCATACGCGGCGGAACAGATGCGCCGACGGCTGCCGAAACGGAGGCGGCTGTCCCGACAACGGAAAAGACGGGACCCGGCACCGCAACGGAAGAATCCTATGACCCGGAAGATGAAGTGTACCGCAGTCTGGACTGGGAAACGAACCCGCCCATCAACGGATTCTATGAAATGATGATGGACCTCACGCCGGAACGACGTGCGGAGCTGCGCCGGCTGGGAAAGACGAAGATGGAAGCCAACGCCGCCAGACAAGCGACCGGAACAACGGAGGCGAAAAGAGAAAAAGCCGATGCGGGGAAAACGGCGGAAACGCAGGATACGACTGCTACGGTAGTCTATCCGGTGGAAAACGGATTCGAGGCGGAAAGAAAGCGCCGGATTGCGGAGGTGGAAGAAACCATGCGCAGGGAGGAAGCCGCCCTGACACCGGAAGAGCGGCAACGCAAACGGGAGGAGGAAATGATGCCACGCCCGTTCAAGGGCATACTGGAGCCGCACCTGAAGGACGGCTCGCTGGCATGGGAATACACGGCAGGCGTACGGTTTCAGGTGGGCGTGCTGAAGGATGTCACCCGCTACGGCGCCACATTCCAGCCGCTGGACATGGACGGGATGCAGGCACAGAAGGCACAGCTATACATAGACCTGCGCAACACCTACGAGCGGCTCTATGCCTACGAAGCGGAGAAGCACGAGGAGAACGAAATGCTGCGCCGCCACCTGAACACCTACTATGACGAGTTCGTGATGCGTTACGGCTGCCTGAACGCCAAGCAGAACGTGAAGCTGCTGATGATGGACGCTTCGGGGCGCAACATGCTGGCACTGGAACGCAGCGAGGGCGGCACGATGGTGAAGGCGGACATATTCGACCGCCCCGTTTCCTTTTCGCAGGAAACGGCAGTCGCCGCAGAATCGCCGGAGGAAGCCCTGTCCGCCTCGCTGAACCTGTATGGCGGAGTAAACCTGCCCTACATGGAATCCATCTGTGACATGCCGCAGGCGGACATGCTGGAGGCACTGAAAGGACGGGTATTTTACAACCCGCTGGCAGAGGGCTACGAGATAGCCGACCGCTTCATAGCCGGGAATGTGGTACAGAAGGCCGCCGATGTGGAGGAATGGATAAGCGGACACGGGGAGCACGGGATGCTGCCGCAGGCAAAGGAGTCGCTGGAAGCGCTGAAAGAAGCCATGCCGGAACAGATTCCGTTTGAGGAACTGGACTTCAACTTCGGGGAACGATGGATACCCACGGGCGTGTATGCCGCCTACATGAGCCGTCTGTTTGACACGGACGTGCGGATAAGCTACTCGGAGAGCCTTGACGAGTATTCGGTGGCGTGCGGCCACAGGACGATGAAAATCACCGACGAGTTTCTGGTGAAGGGGTACTACCGCCATTATGACGGGATGCACCTGCTGAAACACGCCCTGCACAACACCTGCCCCGACATGATGAAGAAGGTCGGCGAGGACGAGAACGGGAACGACATAAAGGTGCGGGACAGCGAGGGCATACAGCTGGCGAACGCGAAGATTGACGAAATCAGAAACGGATTTACGGAATGGCTGGAAGAGCAGTCGCCGGAGTTCAAGAAACGGCTGACGGACATGTACAACAACAAGTTCAACTGTTTCGTGCGACCGAAATATGACGGTTCGCACCAGAAATTTCCGGAACTGAATCTGAAAGGACTGGGAATCACAGACCTGTACCCCAGCCAGAAGGACTGCATCTGGATGCTGAAACAGAACGGTGGAGGAATAGCCGACCACGAGGTGGGAACCGGCAAGACGCTGATCATGTGCGTGGCAGCGCACGAGATGAAGCGTCTGGGGCTGGTGCACAAGCCGATGATTATCGGGCTGAAGGCGAATGTAAGGGAGATAGCCGAATGCTATCGCACGGCATACCCCAACGCAAGAGTGCTGTATGCCTCGGAAAAGGATTTTGCCGCATCCGGCAGGGTGCGCTTCTTCAACGACATACGGAACAACGACTGGGACTGCATCATCATGAGCCACGACCAGTTCGGGAAGATACCGCAGTCGCCGGAACTGCAGCAGCGGATATTGCAGGCGGAGCTGGATACGGTGGAGGAAAATCTGGAAGTGCTGCGCTCGCAGGGCAAGGACGTGTCGCGGGCGATGCTGAAGGGACTGGAGAAACGCAAGTTCAACCTGCAGGCCAAGCTGGAGAAGGTGGAACACGCGATAAAGTCGAGGACGGACGATGTGGTGGATTTCAGGCAGATGGGCATCGACCATATCTTCGTGGACGAGTCGCACCAGTTCAAAAACCTGACATTCAACACAAGGCATGACCGTGTGGCGGGTCTGGGCAACTCGGAAGGCAGCCAGAAGGCACTGAACCTGCTGTTTGCCATCCGCACCATCCAGGAGCGGACGGGAAAGGACCTGGGGGCGACGTTCCTGTCGGGCACGACCATCAGCAACTCGCTGACGGAGCTGTACCTGCTTTTCAAATATCTGCGCCCGAAGGAGCTGGAAAGGCAGGACATACGATGCTTTGACGCATGGGCGGCAATCTTCGCCAAGAAGACGACGGATTTCGAGTTCAATGTGACGAACAACATCGTGCAGAAGGAACGCTTCCGCTACTTCATCAAGGTACCGGAGCTGGCGGCGTTCTACAACGAGATAACGGACTACCGCACGGCAGAGGATGTGGGCGTGGATCGTCCGCACAAGAACGAGATACTGCATAACATACCTCCCACACCCGACCAGGAACATTTCATCAAACAACTGATGGAATTTGCCAAGACGGGCGATGCCACGCTGCTGGGACGTGGAAAGCTGTCGGAAACGGAGGAAAAGGCGAAGATGCTCATCGCCACGGACTACGCAAGGAAGATGGCACTGGACATGCGCATGATAGACCCGGCATATGAAGACCACCCGGACAACAAGGCGAGCCACTGCGCAAGGATGATAGCGGAATACTACCGCAGGTATGATGCACAGAAAGGAACGCAGTTCGTGTTTTCGGACCTGGGGACGTACCAGTCGGGCGGGTGGAGCGTATATACCGAGATAAAGCGCAAGCTGGTGGAAGACCACGGCATACCGGCACACGAGATACGCTTCATACAGGAATGCAAGAGCGAGAAGTCAAGGAAAGCGGTGATTGAAGCGATGAACGAGGGATATGTGCGTGTGCTGTTCGGCTCGACCTCGATGCTCGGCACGGGCGTGAACGCCCAGCGCAGGGCGGTGGCCATCCACCACCTGGACACGCCGTGGCGTCCGTCCGACCTCGCCCAGCGTGACGGGCGGGCGGTGAGAAAAGGCAACGAGATAGCGAAGCTGTACGCCGACAACCGGGTGGATGTCATCATCTATGCGGTGGAAAAATCGCTGGACTCGTACAAGTTCAACCTGCTGCACTGCAAACAGACGTTCATCAGTCAGCTGAAGAGCGGCGCAATGGGCGCGAGAACCATAGACGAGGGAGCGATGGACGAGAAATCGGGCATGAATTTTTCGGAATACATGGCGATACTGTCGGGAAACACCGACCTGCTGGACAAGGCGAAGCTGGAGAAGAAGATTGCCTCGCTGGAGGGAGAACGCAAGTCCTTCAGCAAGGGCAAGCGTGAGTCCGAACTGAAACTGGAGGGCAAGACCGGAGAGCTGAGGAACAACCAGGCCACCATAGCCGCCATGACGGAGGACTGGGAGAAGTTCACGGCTGCCGCACAGACAGACCAGGAAGGCAACCGGCTGAACCTGCTCAGGATTGACGGGCTGGATTCCACCGACGAGAAGACAATCGGCAAGCGCCTGCAGGAGATAGCCAGGAATGCCACGACAGGCGGACAGTACAAGCGAGTGGGCGAACTGTACGGCTTCCCCATCGAGGTGGTCAGTGAAAGGACACTCAAAGACGGGCTGGAGTTCTGCGACAACCGTTTTGTGGTGGCGGGCAACTACAGGTACAGCTACAACAACGGGCATCTGGCAATGGCTGACACACACGCCGCCGCCATGAATTTTCTGAACGCACTGGAGAGGATACCGGGTATCATCGACCAGTACAGGAAGAAGAACGAAGTGCTGGAGCGGGAAATCCCGCAGTTGCAGGAGATAGCCGGAAAGACATGGAAGAAGGAGGACGAGCTGAAACAGCTGAAGTCCGAACTCGCCGCACTGGACCGCAAGATACAGCTGGAGCTGGCTCCGCCGACGCCGGAAAGCACGGAAGAGAACCGGCAAGGCAGCGAGAAGAAACAGACGGAACAGCAGCCGGAAAGCCCGCACGCGGACTTCGTGCGCAGCCATCTGGTTATCGGAAGACCTGGGCTGACGGAACCGAAGGGCATGAAGCTGTAGTTCCGCATTGTCCGGTAATGACCACGGGCGACTGCCTTTGCATGAAGCGAGGCGGCCGCCCGTACTTTTTTCAATGAAGAAATGTATTACAAGACATCCGTGTTATTTTATGACAATAAAAAAACACTGGCATACAAATGTTTGAAAAGAGAAAATCCGTATCTTCGTAACTGAAACAAAAATGGATGCGTATGTTTACAAACAGGGAAGAAGTATTGGAAAAGGCCTTGCAGGTATTCGCCAAAATGAATTATGAGAAAGCAACCCAGATGGAAATAGCCAAAGCCTGCGGCCTGTCAAAAGCCGGACTGGTGTATTATTTCCCGTTCAAACTGGATTTGTTCGTGGCAGTTGTGGACAAATATATATTCCATACCCAGCAGTTGGAAAACAAGTTCCAATTTACAGCAGGTTCGTTCCCGGAGTTTATCGACCAGTATATAGCCGGAGTGGAAAGAACCATGAACAACCTCGGACGTCTGCTTGATAACAGTAATCCATACGGGTGCAGCTTCAATTTTTACTATTACCATCTGCTGATGCAGGTACGGTTATACTATCCCAATGCGGAAAAGAAAATAGCTGACATATTCAAGCAGAACTACCAATTATGGGAATCCGCCATCCAAAGGGCAAAAGAGAATGGGGAAATCCGGCAGGACGTGGATGTGGAAGAAGCCGCTTCGATGTTCTGGCAAGTATTTTTCGGTATCTCCTTTGAACAGTCTTTCCTTCAAGGATTGAATATCAAGCAACTGGCAAAAAAACTACATTTCATCTACTCGCTGATTAAAGCCTGAAACCGGGTTTTCAACAAGAACGGTTCCTATATATCCTACAAGTGCAGAGTTTTAACACAATAAAACCAACCAATCAGTTGGTTTTTGCATTCCTTTTATTTATATTTGCAGCAATGAGTTTACTTTCAGCAATATGGACAATGTTCAGCGACAGAGAGAAAACATCGTTCTGTACAAAGATAAGAAGGACGGTGCGGACTACATACGGATAGAGTATGCAGGCAATGGAGACATATCTCAGCTGCTCGTCCTGGACGCCGATGTGGAAATGGCAGATAATGGTTCAGCCTACATACCGGCAGCCATTTTCAGGCTATCGGATTTCTACGACCGCTACTCCCCGCACGCCTATATTGACTACAGCAGGGTTTATGTAAGACATCCCAAACCCAAAAGGGAATACACACTGCCGGAAGGCTATCTTGAACTACTGGAGCGGAAACGGTACAGCCCATCGACCATAAAAACCTATCGTGCCTATTTCAGCGACTTTATGGAATACCATAAAGGCCGCAACATCGACCGCCTGAAAGTGGCTGACATCAACAAATATATCCTCTATCTTGTAAACGAAAAGAAAATATCGGTATCGCAGCAGAACATGCGCATCAACGCCATCAAGTTCTACTACGAGCAGGTAAAGGGCGGACAGCGCCAATACTATGGCGGCATTACCCGCGCGAAGGAATACAAGTCACTGCCCGAAGTGCTGAGCCGTAATGAGGTGGCCCGTATCCTCGCGTGCCTGTCGAACCGGAAGCACCGCTGCATGATTTCATTGATATACTCAGCCGGATTACGGCGGAGCGAGCTGCTGAACCTCACTCCGAAGGACATCATAAGCGAAAGGATGCTTGTGCGTATCATGGGCAAAGGACGGAAATGCCGGTATTCGCTGCTATCGGAAAAGTTGCTGAAGGATCTGAGGGAATATTTCAAGGAGTACCGTCCGCAGAAATGGCTGTTCGAGGGAGATACACCCGGAGAACAATATTCCGCAAGTGCGCTGGTAAAGATACTGAAAGAAGCCGCCAGCCGTGCCGGAATCAAGCACCGGGTACATGTACACATGCTTCGCCATTCGTTTGCCACCCACCTGCTGGAGCAAGGAACAGACCTGAGAACCATACAGGAACTGCTGGGGCATAATGACATCAAGACTACATCTATCTATCTTCATGTGACGAGCGCACACAAGTCAAGCATACCCAATCCGCTTGATTCACTGGATGATTCATAGGGTGCAGCTATTAGAGATCAGGAAGCACACCTGCCGGGTGTCGGTTATCGAAATATCCTACACCTAAAGGTGCATTTATAAACAAATTCAAGGCAATTAAAACAACTATAAATCAGCGATTTACAATGATTTAGCAAA
>ERZ1673693.1004-NODE-1004-length-24699-cov-5.324907_pt1 | contig 24699 bp, 20 predicted proteins | sample MGYA00580223_ERZ1673693 | MGnify/ENA primary metagenome ERZ1673693 (study PRJEB41218, sample SAMN15661741) | gut metagenome | host: Homo sapiens | place: Canada: London | collected 2015-08-20/2019-03-30 | study: EMG produced TPA metagenomics assembly of...
ATTCGGGGATTCTTTTTTTATATAGTGAAAGGGGGAGATGAAAGATGAAAATTAGTAGCGGTTTCCGTCCCCTTATTCGGGGATTCTTTTTTTATTGTGTAGTCGAATCGATGAAGTCGTGACGGCGTTAGCATTGTTTCCGTCCCCTTATTCGGGGATTCTTTTTTTATGCGCAAGAACTCGGTCTATTAATATGACCGACGAGGAATTAGTTTCCGTCCCCTTATTCGGGGATTCTTTTTTTATTAATAACTGTAGCGAACCGAAAATATCTGATTAACGATATGTTTCCGTCCCCTTATTCGGGGATTCTTTTTTTATAACAAGTATAGAAATGCTAAAGGAAAGAATTGAAATCGGTTTCCGTCCCCTTATTCGGGGATTCTTTTTTTATCCTGTCGTTATGATATGCCGCCAAGTCTGAACATTTTTGCTATCTTTCGGCGGATCCTCCATTTCCTTGCACAAAAAGGCTTCCCTCTGACGCAATCCATACATTTCTCTCCGTATCCATCGGCATCGGCGCGGATTAAATCTTTTTTCATCCATATTGTACCGTCTCCAATTCCTCTTAATCAATATATTATCACATCGTCTTCTTTTATATCACCTATGCCCCACGATCTTACCCTTGTATGGTCATAGAGGATATAAATACGCAGGGAATCCTCCTCCGCATTTATGATTCTGCTCGCCAGTTCCGATATACATTCGTATTGTTTAGGTGTCAAAAATCCTTCAAATGCGGATTTTTGCACGCGCACGGCAAACTGCTCCAGACAGCGTACCATAGATAATCTCCTTTTATTATCCGTAATGTCATAAATGATGAGGACAATATACCGATTATCGTCTGTCGGCCGCACTCTGATTTCTATTTCTTCCATTACCGTATAACCATCGGCTTTAATTTCTCTACATCTCTTTGATGCACAGCAAGACTATAGGAGTCACATTCCATTTGTATGGTATGGCGCCAGGAATATGTTCCCTGAAAATAACGATTCACCGTGCGCATTTTCCTTTCATATGCTTGCAGGAATATGCGCCGTCCAATCCGATTTAGATAAATTCCCCCATTTTCTCCTTTCACAAAATAATCTTTAGATATTTCCCGGTGCGTCACAAGGGAGAGGCAGAAAGCATCCACGACAGCCGGTCTCCATGGCTCCATGAGATCGGACGCTAATGCAGGATGTCCATTTCTCAGTGCATGAAGAAATCCTATATAAGGATGAAGGCCGCAGTTTACGATTGCACTGTAAAAATCATACATAAGGAGGGTATACCCGAAACTAAGAAGGGAATTGAAATAATCCCGGGGAGGACGCTTCGTACGCTTTTCAAACCGGAATTCTTCAGGAAGGATATGCCCTATCGCCTGAAAATAGATTCGTGCCATCATCCCTTCATATCCCATGACTTCTTCGACGGAATGAGCCATATGCAGCTTATCTGCTAATATCCGTATGTCATTTCTTATCTTTTCAATAAACGGATCATTGGCACGACGGTTATAATTCCGCAATATAGTTCTTTGATTATATACTTTCCCAAACACGACTCTTTTCGCAAGCGCAAGGCAGAAGTCCTTATCTGCCAACGCGTCAAACTGTTCTTTCTGGCGCAATACATTCTGATGATCCGTGGATTCCAGCCGGCCGAAAAAGCGTCCGGTGGAAGACAGCCATGTCAGAGGAATATTTCTTTCCAAAAAATCTACAATAACGGATGATGATATCTGGATAGAGTCAAACAATGTGACACCTTCTACCACGGCAGACGGTACTTCGCAGATCGTTTCATTCTCACGACTGATCACATACCGGCCGCCTTGCCGATTAAGCTTTGCCCCCGGTTCGGTGACATAGATCCAGCTCACGTCCGATAACCTTCTTTCTATAAACTGTCTATGATGAAATTATTTAATTCATCATAATCCCACAGAATATCCTGTCCTCTAACAATTTTCACAGCCTCATGCAGCAGCCTGAGAATATCTTTTGACTTTAAACCTTTTCCTACATTTTCTGCTGTAAGCCTTTGTATTTTCTCTTCATCCATATTAGTAATCTCATGAGCCACAGGGTTTCTTACCTTTTTTTCTACATTTCTCAGCCGAAGAAATATATCGGTCAACTGATTATGTTTCTTGTCATTTTTATATTCATATTCTCGAAAGTATTCACACATATAGACCATGATATTGTAATAAAGCGGTCCATCCTTCAGCTTGTTGCCAATCTCTTTTTCTATAAAAGACAACATTTGTGGATGGTTCTTCTCCATCCGGTTCCGATTAATCCTAAAGACGTCTCTCCTTTTCTGTCCACATGAATTGATATCAAATCCGGAAATATTTTTCAGATATATTTCTCCCAATTCTTTAAGTATCGGCGAGATTTTTATAATAAACTCCGACAGCTGCTTTTTCCTTTGTCTAAGCTCCATGACACGGAAAAATTCCTCAAAATCCCCTGCCTTGCTGATCAAAGGACTTCCTTTATAAGAAGAAATAATTTTGTTGGCGTCCCGCCACATCAGATTTCTCCTGCAAACCGCGTGACGCAAAAGCTTTTCCGATATATCAGAAAACAGATGCCGATTCTGTCTCAAAAGCTGCAGCGCGCCTTCATACTCATAATTTTCCACCAGAGATATAATTTGCCATTTCACACTGTGTTTTTTGAGCAGAGAAAGTTTCGCCTCCTTGCAGCGATTGGGGGCAGCGGGATCATTATCATCATTACAATCCAGCATTTCCACCAGTCCCGGTGTTTCTTCCGGATGATTTTTACTATTTGAGCTTTTTCCCGGAGTTAAAACCTGAATAGCTTTAGTCTCCGGATAGTCCAGCCCTATAAGCCCGATGACTGTTTTGATCTGCGGTGTGCCGGAGCTCAAATTCAGCAGCCATTCCTCATTCGGATACTGTTCATATTTTTCCTGAAATACATCCTGCAAAAGCGTCAAGCTTTCATATATATGGGGCTCGGTAATTCCGCTCCTGATGAATTCGATCTTACATTGGGGTGCTACTTTTTGTATCCCTTTTGTATAACATTCGCTCTCTGCTTCCTTATCTTCCATTTCTTTCGTAAGAAATACAAAGATGCGGTCTACCGGCGCATAATGACGGAGAATATGCAGCATCCCGCCATCATGATATCCTCTCACCGGATCCGTATCTCCTACAGGTGTAAATAAGATTCTCATAACTGCTCCTTTTTTTGATAATAAGCAATATTCGAATGAACTGCGCCCATCCCCATAGCCGTCTTTATACCTATCCCCGCATAATCGGCAAAGGCAGCAAGCATAGACGCCATACGGCGTGTTATATCATCTTTAAAAAGGCCAAGCCGTATATTTCCCCGGAATGCCCGTATGCGCCTCCCTTCCACGGAGAAAGGATGGGTATGCAGCCGGTAATCCGTGATACACATAGATTCCGCCAGTTTATCCCCCAGCCGTTCTTCTCCCAGTATCATGCTGTCAGAATATACATTCCATTTCCGGACCAGGTTGTTAAAAACAAGCGGAAGCTCCGGAAAGATTTTGTATTCTCCATTTTTTTTGAACGAAGCGGATGTAAGAAAATCCAATTCTATATGATGGATCTTTTCCGTCCCCGTCCAGAATCGCTCTTCCAGTCCCTGAAATGAGTCTTTCTTCAGTATACTGAATTTTCCTACCTCTACTTCATATCCCTTTTGCTCCAAAAAAAGAGAGGTTTTCTGCATCATCGGCCGGAGTATATGGTCAAAAGCTTCTTCTGTCAGCACCGCTATCCGCCAGTAAGGGTTCCCCTCTTTTACCAAAAGATATTGGCTGTACGGGCGAATCTGCTGTTCATGCATCTTTTCCGCCCATTCTCTATCCAACTCGCTGATTAACGCGCCATGAAAAACCGATCCGAATGACTGGTTCAGCAGAATACCTTCCGGTAACCGCAGTTCCGTTTCTGCCAATGTCAGCATAATTCTTCTTCCACTTCTAACTTGCACATTCCCATGACCTGATAAGAATTTCCCCGCTTCGCCAATTTCAAGGTATGCGGAGAAATATGTTCGCCTTGATTATGATGTCCTCTTTTGAATTGCTCCGCCATCAGCCGCTTCACCACATCCCGTCCTGTTTTCAGATCGGGTGCCAGCGCATAGATAACGGTCTTGCTCAAAAAGCCCGCTCCTCCACCGAGCAATAAATCAGTATGCTGCATTTCCTGTATTTCATCGGTATCCCCAAATGACTTCCATAGCAATTCACACTGGAAATCAACAAAATCCTGTAAGCATTGAATAAGCCCCTTCGTGTCAGAAATCCCCAAAGCTTTCATTCCCACGCTGTCAATTCCCAGCTTAAAATTCACTGTATCGCCGGGCGCCATGCACTCCCGCCAAAGGGAAATGGTATGCGGATTATCTTCCTTTTCTCCGAAATCCGCCTTTTGCACAATGATACCTGCCTTGGAAGCGGTACTGCTGTCTCCCACAGTGAGAGCACGGAAGCAGCTGTTGACCATATTCCGCTTCCCGTCAGTGCCAATGGGTATAAAAATCTCTTTTTCCAGTTTATCCAGGACATTTCCTATATTTCGCTTCAGATGATAGTTTCTCTTAGCGATATTAAATATTTCATTCCAGTATTTTTCATACCTTTCCCTATCTTTTCTTATCATGGCAGCGATTATGGCGGTGCGGAAAGCCCCTTTCAGACTGGAACCGGGGATATACATCCTGCCCTCACTGTCCTTGATAAAGGTATGAATATCATTTAAGGCATTCCGCGGATTCTTTGAGTAAGGAACATCTGCCGTTTCCGGTTTTAACAGTACACCGCTATCGACCAATTTCTTCATGAGTCCTTTTAACGATTCCGGCTGGCAATTATTTCCTCTATAGGCATTCAAAAAATCATAAATGGAAAAATGTATGAATTTTCTGTGAATTTCAGAGACAAAGCTGTCCAACAGTTTTTCGTTTTCTAAAAACTCCGCCCATTTTGACTCGTTCAGAAAATAAATATGAGCCCTTTTTCCATCTTCCTCATATACATACTGATTTTTTTGATATATATCCCCGCTGCCGATATGGACAGGGGATTGACAAGTCAGTTTCATCTTCCAATATTTCATCATAGCGGCAACCCCACAAATAATCCCTTACCATATTTATAGACAGGATGCGGTGCCGAACCGTTATTCACATCCGCAATCCGTCCGTCAAGCCGTTTGGAAAAGCAGGATCCTGATTCCATCATATACACACTACTGACCTTCGCCGCCCCCGTCATTTCCCTTGACCAGGCAAAACCGCCCCGCTTAATGATTCTCCCCGTACCGGCCGCCGCATCTTTTACTTCCTCAAGAGACGGAAGGAAAGAAGACAGTGTCATATAGTACTCGGCATGGTCAGAACTCAGCATCTTATACAGAGCAGCATCATCTCCCCCATAAAAATCATCTTCACTCAGTTCCAAAGGATCATCTTCTAAACGATATTTACCCCATCCGCTGCTCCTTTTCCCGCCAATCCCTGTCATTCCCAAAAGGGTAATCAATGGCTCCAGCCGCGCTATACATTCTTCATTTCCCGAAAGGATCAGATATAATCCGGCATCAGATATAAAATGATATCCGCTAATCCCATAGGGAAGTTTTTCTCTGGCGTTGTATTGCGTACGTAGTTCTTCCTCTCCAAAAGCAGGCTGGGCAGATATATCCCGCCCCTGTAAGTAAGACTCCATTTCCGAGGCACGGATAAAAGAGCGCTTCTTTTCTTTTTTCCGTTCCGCCGACTGTTCCCGCACCTCTTCATAGGATAATGTTTTCCCGCACTCGTCATGAGAGATGTTCATGACAGGACGGGGCAGGTACAATTCATTACAATCCTTCCTCTTTTTCCATGGAAACAAGTCCGAAAACCGCAGTTTCCCCCTTTGAACCCCTTCTACTACACACGCCAGCAGTTCCTGTGAAATATCCGCAGCTTCTCTGCAAAGTGCACTGAAAAAGGTATCCGCCCTGCAATAAGATAAAATTTCTCCAAGATCTCCGCCTTCTGCCGCATCACCGAAATGTACAGGAGATGTAAAACGGAACAGTATGATTTCATACCTCATAATTTTGATTCCTCAAACGCCTGCGCCAATGCAGCCTGCTCTTCCATTTCTACTGTCTGCGGATTCATTTTCTGCACACAGAACGAGGAAAATGCAATCCTGCCATAACCACGGGATCCATGTCCCCCAAGATAGTCTAACTGCAGCAGGCGGAATCCTCTGCATAGCACTTCCATATCCTCTTCCATCTGGCTCTCGTCTTCGATGTTATAAACCAGCTGGAAATCAAATTCCATCCCTGCCGGTACCCGTTCAATCATTCGGGGATTGGCCACACCGGTCCCCCGATTAATCGTATTTTCCGCTTTAATCTCCCCTAAGTAGGTATCTGTATCTAAGTTCTTAAACTTATTCCTGCTTTCTGCTTTGACGAATGCGTCCCTGAACTGCAAACGCGCAGGTTTTGTTTCTGTTTTTGAACTGATGCCGAATAATCTGGCTACGACCGCTTCATCTTCTTCCGGTTTCGGCAAATGAAGCTCAATCATGTCGTCCCGTACCCTGGCTAAAAGTGTCCTCATCTTTCCCTTCAAAGAACTCCCCGGAATGATTGGCGCCTTTGTCAACGGATCCCTGATAAAAGGACTGTCTACGGCGCCAATCGGCGCAAAATCGCTGGAATCACCGATATGTAATCCCGTCTTCACTGTAAGTACCGCTCCAATCAGCAATTTCCCTTTTAACTGTACCTGTGCCATGATTAGTCCTTCCCTCCGTAAAATTTATGAAAAGCCACCAATGCTTCAATATAATGGGCAAATTTTTCATATTCTTTTGTACTGCTTTTTATCCCGTCAATCAGGCTCATTAATCTAGCTTCTTTTTCGAAGTCTTCAACCGGATTTCCCCATTTACTCCTATTCCGTCCAATCTGATAAGCTAACTTTACTTTCAGATACTTGATTTGCGCCTGCAATTCCACAGGTAATGTATCATAGTCATCTGTCTTCTCTAATTTATAGGCATTCACTTTTTCGGTCACTGTATTTACGGCTGTCAAAAATTTCCGTATCTGCGATGTAGTAACCATATGCCCTTTTTGAGATAAATTTCCCATCACCTGCTGCGCCTGATCCACAATCTTATTTTCTTCCAGCATCATGCTTCCTCCTTGTCACGCATACGATAAATAATGAATTGAAGAGCCGTCACTAATTCTTTTCGTTCTTCTTCCTTCACCGCCCACTGATAAAACCGGCTTCTTACCTTCTCATAACAGGGCTGCAATTCTTTCTCCTTCGGCTTCAATCGCGCCAAGGTATACGCGAACCGCGCCAAATCTATCCTATCCCCGGCAGCTCCCTGCAGCAAGTTCATTAATTTGTATAAAAGCGATTTACCTGTGGAGATACGATCATTTCTTTTATTGTTGCCATTGATACCATCCAGCAGCATATGCTCCATAAGGAACTTTATTTTTTCACCGTGAACTTTCTCTATGAATTCATCCCATGTATAAACAGCGGCATTTTCTTTTTCCGCTGCACTGCTATTCTTTTCATTTCGATGATATTCCGTACCACTGCCAAATAAAGCGATGCTATTTTTTCCAGGACTGTTCTTCGCTAACTCTTCCAATTCTCCGGTGACTTCCGCCATACGGCTGATCGGATATGTGGAAGAATACAATCCCAAACCGGCGGAAAAGGTAAGCTTTCCATTGGTATAAACCGAAAACGTACGTTTCAGATCAACGGCGAATCCCATCAGATCATCCCAGGCGCCGACAAGAAAAAGATCATCACCGCCAGAATACACTACATGAATTTTTCTCGGCTCACTTTCTTTATCCTCAAAAAGATAAAACGGCTTTATGCCTTCCGGCAATTCTTTTTTACAAATACCCTTGATTATCTTTCTAAAAAACAGCGCCATACTGCGTGATAAGGCAGCATATCGGGATAAAGTCGCATAGGCTTCCGGATTTTTATTCTCCTTATGTATAAAGCCAGCAATAAAGGCTGCTCCCAATCCATCTACATCTGCCCGAAGCACGCCAAGGCGTTTAATCCCCTTTCCTGTCTTATCTCTGGAACTTTCTGCCAGCTCATTGAAATCAAGCACTTTCCCTATCTCATTCTTTGCCGCATAATCTGCCACCCACAAACGGGATGCCATGAATGACGACGTATAAGAACCATTTTTATCATAAATCCGTTTCAGTATTCCGGCTTCAGCCCACTGCTTCAAATCATCTGGAGAAGCTGCTGTAAGCCAGCATAAACCGGAACACGCGGAAATCGGCATTGCTCTGTCCGGCCCTTCCGCTTTTTCTGAAAGAACAGCAAAAACACTTCTTTTATCATCAATCAGTGCTTTTCCTAAATCATACAGCCCGTTGCAGACTTCACAAGCCTGTATATCTGTATCGGCATTCGGTCTATTCCCTTTATAAGAACTCAATTGATCTGTCGAGATATGACATATACCACATTCACGAGCCCCCTGATCCGCCCTATTTACATTGCTGTTCTCATCAAATAATTCCGTCAATATATCCGGACCATATCTGGATAACTTAGCCATAGAAACCTTTTCGGACACAGAACGAAATATATTCTTCTTGTGATGTACTGTATCAGATTCCGCCATTAAATCATTGGCGCAAAGTGGTTCACACCCTATCGCTAAATACAAAGTCCCGGAAAACAGCTTCACCAGTCCCTGATTTATCTTTTTCGCGACATCTTTTACCGCATCCTGTGTTTCCTTTGTATTGTCTGCCAAAATATAAAAGTGCCCGCCGCTGCAATAAATCAGGTTCGCTCGGGAAAGATGCAATGCGTTTAAAAGTTCGTCTACTATATTCTCCAGTGCGATATCCAAGTAAAAAGAACGCCCGCGAAGCATACGCATTGCACCTTCAGACCGGATATGATATATAAATTTCTGTATGCCTGAGAAATCACCGGAAATCATCAGGAATACACCCTTATTTCTGTTTTCTTTATTATGAGTAAAGCAAAACCCTTTATAATCCGTGATTCCCAACGTCTTCATGTACTTCATCAGAACAGCTGCTGTCGCGCCGGTCATTTTCATGTGATCATATAAAGAAATATCCGCATGTTCCTCCGTATTTGTGCTTGACGGTACATAGATCAGCGTGTCTTCCAATATGCGCAGGAGCTCATTTTCCTCCATGGAAATCGGTGATTTCATCCGAAAATTCTTTTCCATATACCGCATAATGGATGCATATTGTCCCTGTGTCGCTATACTTTTATTTCCATGGGGAAAATTTTCTTTTTTCATCGCGTCTAATTCACGTAAAGAAAAATAAGACGGTTCCGCGTCCCCCGAAAAGACATTAAATATATTTTCCAGGCACAAATCGGAATCAAACTTCGCACCCCTGTCATTAAGATCTCCTTCCGCTTCCCGCCGGTCTGCACCGGCAGCAATATTATCCGCTTCATATATAACATATGCCAAATCATCAATATCCAATCCGGCGCCGGACAATTCCCTTCCATGATGATATTTTATACAGCGCAGCAGCTGCTTGTCCGCTTCCGTATCAGCCAAAAAGGATCTAATAAACTCCGCCCCAAGAATAGAATGTCTCTGTCTCTCATGAGTAGCACGTATGCATACCTTCCCTACATCATGCAGCAGTCCCGCCTTTAAGGCTAAAGAAATTTTCTCACTCATTTTTCCTTATCCTCTCCATCGCATAATAAAATCTTATCTTTACACTATATTTAATTATACTTAAAATATCAAAACAAGTTAATGATTTATGAAAACTCCTCTCTAAAATGATAAACCAGTTAAACAAGATCGAACCTTCCCAAGCTGCCTATGCGGCAGTTAACACCAAGCGCAGGAAAAAATCAAGACCGCAACATTTCTAAGCTGCCTATGCGGCAGTTAACTAGCAGTTGATGACAATCCTTCTAAAATCGGTTTTCTAAACTACCTATGCAGCAGTTAACATAGAAACGATCGATGTTCAGACAGAAAGAGATTTCTAAACTACCTATGCGGCAGTTAACAAGCTGTTCTGTACCTGTTCGCATACAATCAGTTTCTAAACTACCTATGCGGCAGTTAACGCCGCGGATATTCTTCTGTACGTCGCCCGTAAGTTTCTAAACTACCTATGCGGCAGTTAACATGATGAAATCGCAAAAGTGCAGGACATTATTTTTCTAAACTACCTATGCGGCAGTTAACCTCCTCTGGAGCAATCTTCAACTCCTGAGATATTTCTAAACTACCTATGCGGCAGTTAACCTGACTATACAGTAGTAATCGACCGGACTGGCTTTCTAAACTACCTATGCGGCAGTTAACCCCATGACCATTCCGCCTTTCTGTGTGCTGCCTTTCTAAACTACCTATGCGGCAGTTAACAAGACCCAAGTGTTTATCCAATACTTATCATATTTCTAAACTACCTATGCGGCAGTTAACAAAACACTATTCAAAGCAGCCGTCAGATACAATTTCTAAACTACCTATGCGGCAGTTAACAACTCTACGAATCCGCCGATAATAATCACGGATTTCTAAACTACCTATGCGGCAGTTAACATAAAAGCTGTATTGAATGGCGGATATTTTTTTTTTCTAAACTACCTATGCGGCAGTTAACTAATGTAGAGAGAAGTCAATCAAGACTGGCGATTTCTAAACTACCTATGCGGCAGTTAACGAGACTCGCTGTATAATCTCATCACAGGAATTTTTCTAAACTACCTATGCGGCAGTTAACACAGAAGACTTGGTAGGATTCGGCCCGATGCCTTTCTAAACTACCTATGCGGCAGTTAACTATGCATCGGCTCCCAATGTCGCGGTTTTAATTTTCTAAACTACCTATGCGGCAGTTAACTGACCAGCGTTACACTGATCGCTTTATCTCCTTTCTAAACTACCTATGCGGCAGTTAACATCCTATTTCCCTGGTTATGCAAGCCCGCAAATTTCTAAACTACCTATGCGGCAGTTAACTTTATGTCGCTGTGTTTGCGGTAGCGAAAAATTTTCTAAACTACCTATGCGGCAGTTAACTTGCCAAAATCGCAGAAAACTGTGTTCGTGAATTTCTAAACTACCTATGCGGCAGTTAACGAAACCAAAAAAGAACTTAACGCGCGGCTTATTTTCTAAACTACCTATGCGGCAGTTAACGATGCTGGAGCGGAAAAAGAAGCCGACAGCACGTGCGCTTATACATCTTTTTCCCACTTTGACCCAAATTTATTCCTGCTTTGAAATAGATTGATTTAATCGCATTTTTCAAACGCCGTAAAAATTTGGGTTAAAATTCCGGAACGGTTCTGTTATTACTTAAACCATAGGTTCCGCATTCTGTCAAGGCAGATTCTTCTTCTACCCGCTTTTTTATAAAAAGGCTAAATGTTCCTCCGCGGGAAAGGCTTTTCATCTGTATGTACGGCAATCTGACAGATTTTCTCTTTCCTTGCAGAAGCCGGGCAGCCTCTTCAATCGTTACTCCCGGATGTCTTTTTGCATAGCGTTTCGCTTTTACCCGGATTGAGCCCTCAGGCTGGTACCTGCTATATATGGCATAAGTTTTTCTTTCCTGTACTTTTCTTTCCGGCACTTTCCTTATGCTTGTACAGTGCACATAATCAAGGAGGCGTCCCAGTACTTTGGACAGGTTGAGTCTTTCCAATTCTTGTGCTTCCGCAAAGACACGGATTTTTTCTCCCAGACCTGTTTCCCTATATTCGGGAAATGAAACGGCATAAGGGTTATGTCCGCTTTTATTCTTTTCATCTGCAAAAGCAATATGGAGCTGGGTAAACACTTTAGTCCAAAGGAAGGCAAGCGATACTTCCGCACAGGGGAGCAAAGTAATTTCCTGATAGTATTCCATAGCTTATTCCTTTTCACTCTGACCAAAAACACCGCCGCGGACGAGAACAGCCATGACATAATTTTTGTCATTTTCATCATCCGGTTCACTGCCGGTTGACCACTGATCAAACAGGGTATAAAAATCTTTTTTCTCTTTTGGGGTGCGGTAGGCTTTCCCAAGAGTGGTGACCGCACCATAGGGTTCAATGGCAATCGGTATCCGTCTCCCCTCTTCCTGGGGATACCAAGTGTCGACGGTTCTGATGGCATTGCTGAGTTTCTGTGAGTGCATAGCGGCCGTACCGTCCACCTGGTAAAGAACCTTGCTCTTTTTACCTTTTCCTTTATCAAGAATCAGTTCTTCGCTGGGATAAATTTCCTGTCCTTTTCCCATAAGTACGAAGGCTTCCACTTCGATCAGAAGGGATGACCTCTTTCCACAGAGAGTTTCGGCAATAAAAGATGCCAATTCTTCCACTTTTTCACGATTCTTATCGAAATCCTTCAAGCTGAAATCATAAATATTAAATATCCATTTTTTATTTTCTTCTTTTATGGATACAATGACCTCCGCTTTTTCTGCCCCTACACGATTTCTCCAAAGGAAGCGGCCATTGGCTATATTCATCGCATAGCGGGTTGACAGCTCTTTAAATCCGTTTTGTTCAATAAATTTCTTTCCTATTTCTTCTATTTTTTTATGATGAGTTTCGTTATTGCATGCAGAGGGATGCTCTACACCGGAAAGGACTTTGATTGTAAAGGATAATTTCAATGTGTCATCGTTTAGAGAAATAGAAGCGCTGTCTACGGTCTGCAGATTTGCTTTTTCCACTTCCGCATTCAATTTCATGGGATCATTTTTTACACTATCCTTCAATCGGTTGGAAATGGTTCCTCTTACAGATTTTTCTACCAGCATAACGGGACGGGCTGTTTCATTTCTTTTTTCCCAGGTTGTTCCATACATATAGCCATCCGATAAAACAAGTTTCTTTTCAAAAGAAAGTACAGATGCCAGATTTGATTCTTTTTTCGCCATTTTCATTTCCTCCTGATCATTCCTTATTTTTACAAAGATATAATTGATTGGTTTCTTCATAGGCATAGTGCCACATCATTTCATCTATGTCACGGAACCGATGAGCCATCTTAAATTCACCAAGGGTGACTATGCTTTCTGCAAATCGATGGGGCGTATCCGGATCCCGCTGATTTTTTACTTTCCCCAGCGGAGACAATCCTTTAAATCCTACAGCAAGCGGCGCAATCCATCCGGCCGCCGCCTTTTCGTATTTCCAGCCTGTTACCTTACCGGATTCATCTTTTTCTGCCATCTGATGTACTTTCAGATAGTGAAGCAGCCTGTCCAGACTGTCTTTTCCTTCCAGCTCTTTCGCTTCCATGAGATCCCTGCGTTCAATAGGTATATAACCGGGCATAAGGGTGGAAATCACTTTCCTAACTGATATAGGATTGTCTTCATCTATACGCATGACTTGGATTTTTCTAATATCCAGTATGTCTCCCCCCGCCATTTTCATCCGGGGCAATATTTCCTTTACTGCCTGTTCCAATAATTCCATGTTATTCCCATCTACCTTTTGGGCCTCTATCAGAAGGGATACGGAAAGATGGATTCTCGCATCTTCAATAAATGACGGTCTTTCCCCTTTTTCATTAAGTGGATTTGCCGTTCCTACAAGAGAATTTACATAGTCTCCGGGGCCCTTATAAATCTGCAGATTCGTCTTGTGATATGATACCGCTGTTTTTACAAGTCGTATCCCCTCCAGAGCCGGCTCCCTCCTTTCTCCCAACTTTCGTTCCAGTGCATGGACTGCGCCGAGCCATGCTGTCATAGCAGGTACTCCGATGGTTAAGGTACTGCTCATGGCATTGGCATTATGAATCCGCAGATGGGATATAAGCAGATATGCTTTCATGACAAACTTCTCACCTCCTCCATAAGCACTTTTATCATTGCGTGCCGGATATGTTTCATTTCCTCCTCGCCCAATGATACACGCTGTTCTTTTTTGATCCTTCTATATTTGTAAATAAACCATTTTGCAAAATACTTCCCTGTTTCCTTTGCCCATTCATCTGTCCGTTCCTCTCTATATTGTTCATCAAGCCATATTTTCTGGATCTGCGGCAGATTAAGGAACTCTTCGCCATTGCTCCAGCCGGCAGGCTCTTCCCGTAAACGATAACAGGACTGCAGTATGACATCAATCAGATCACAGACCAGTGCTTCCCTCTTATTCCGAATTTCCGTATTATTCCGTTCCATGAGAAACAACTCATGCAGATTTCGGAACAGGAAGAAATAGGCCCGGTATGGCACTGTTTCCTCAAGGAAATTACGGTGGGGGCGACGTATTTCTTCCCCTTCCACCAGAGCCGGCATAGACATGAGCAGATCCGCTTTTCCCGCTACCCGTGCATTAAAGGCGCTGATATTCTGCGCTTTCGTTCCCCCAAAGCCGATGACTGTCCTCTCCATGATTTCATCACATGCATTCCCATAAAACTCGCTTTTCTCATTACGGCAGTCAAACCTGTGCTGCCTCATATTCCTGCTTCTGCCGTTCAGCACTTGCAGAAGGCTTGAGGACGGCAATACGGTCAACAGATGATACGTCCCTTCTCCGGCAGGAAAGTAAATCTGCCGCAGCCTTCCGTCCGTCGCTGCCGGATCGGCAATCGCCATCATGCGTTCCACTTCCTGTCTCATTGTATCGAAGGATACGCCCAAAGATTCTACTTCTCTCCTAACGTTTTCATCATTTTCATAGATATGCTTCCATAATGGTCTTCCGTCATCCAATGCATAAAGCAGTAATTTCGCTGCGCCCATGTAAGCGGCAGAAGAATATACGATATCCGTTTCACAGTCCACATTTTCCGTCAGTACATAGGCATTTTGTCCCGCTTTATTTTTTCTCTGCAAATACACTTTCACATCGGGATGGGTGAATTTCCCGACATGTGTCGCCATATCGCATTTGGAAAGCAAAGAAACCGTATCCGCCAGCCACTTCTGCGGCGTTTTCTTTTTCCCTGCAGCCGCTTCCGATATGTACGCTGTCAACCCGCTCAAAATCATCCCTCCTGTCTATTTTCTTCCGTTAACTTGAACATACCTAACTGATCTGAATATTTCCATTCATCCACTGTACTGGATCTCCCGTAGGGTATAGTGATTTCTCCATATCTGCAGGAAATCTCATTCATCTGCACATCCTGCGGCACATCACTTGTATCTGATACGTACCGCCTCAAGGCAGCTTCATAATCACGAATAAGCCATAACCGTCCCTCCATTCCCTCTGTCATACCACTGTAGTCGGTAATTCCTACACTATCTGAAAGCAAAGTCTTCTCCTTTCCCTCATACACAAGAAATTTTCGTACCCCCTCCTCATACACCGCGCAGGCCTTGATTTCTTCCCCATAGCTTTCACGGAAGCGGCTGCAGCCTTGCGGAAGTGCCGTCATCCACCAGTATTCTTCCATCCATCCGTGCATACACTGCGGCCCGCAATCTCCCTTGCAGTTAAAATCCATCATGCTCGCATGTTCCAGATCAGAGAGTTTTGAGAAATATTTTTTATCATCCGGACAGAATTGCTCCTTATCCAACATTTCCGGTTTTAAAATTCTCGGTACCGCATCAATCCTTCTGCCCAACTCCTCTTCATCCACAAGATCATGCATGTCATAACTGTTCAATTTCCGCTTTTTGGTTTCATACCCGGGTTTGCTGTAAGCCGGCTCTTTTCCCTGCCAGGCTTTCAGATTATAGGCCATGATTGCCATATTCTTTTTTTCAAGCGTCCCTGAAACCGGCTGACGATGACGAAGGACACGGCCGGCAAGCTGTATGATGGATCGGTACGACGACGGCTCCACCACTGCCCAATCGAAGTCATGATCACGGCCGACTTCCTCCACCGGTGTTGCTACAAGAATAAATATGATATTCTCCTCCGGTGTGCTGTCCAGATGCTTCCGCACGGTTTCATCCTGAAAATCCACTGTGGCAGACTGCGTCTTTCTTGTGAGCACCTTGTCCAGATACCGCTCCTGCTCATGACGGAGAAGAAGGATCTGCCTGCTGTGGTAAGTCATCACGCGGACAGCTGTCCCCTCGCTCCATCCGCATTTCATGAGGTACAGGCTGACTTTCACACAGGGAGTGATATTTGCCACACGAACTACGCCGAAAGAAATCCGCTTCTTTGTTCTTTTATCAATGACATGGTGATTTTCATGCAGCTTTTCTATGGCCTTCCTCATATTTTCAAAATAGGAAGTCTCTTTCGCAGCGTCAGTGTCATTATATTCCGCTCTGCAGGGCTGTATATATCCCTTACGCTTTATCGGCTCTTTCCCCAGATTTTCCACTCGTTTACGGATAAATCGATCGTGAATCTTTCGATAAGCCGAATCATCCCCGCTGTCCATCGGTTCCACATCTGTCCTGAACTCATCACAAAGCACAAGAGCACACTGTTTTTTCCCTGTAAAGAAGGAATTGTAACTTTTCAGTCCTGCCTGATATGACCTGTACAGCCCTTCCGCCAGATCAGGCGGTATCGTCGCTGAAGAGATCGCCACATTTCTTCCGCACAATCCCGCCAGATGGACAAGCCTTGCTATGGCAATGAGATCCTTGGAATTGAAATCATCAATTTCATCAATCACCAGATCCGATGACATCAGCCGCAATGAAGGCAAAATATACCTTCCTCCCCGCGTCGTCTCCACAGCCCCCATCATATGATCGATAGTCGCCGCAAGAACAGGCTTGTATAGAAAGGCTTTATTCTTTTTTGATGTCTTTTCATTTACCGTCATTCCTTTTTTATCTGTCTTATTGAAAAAGATATCCAGAAACCGGGACTGCTCCTCGCTTTCCGTATCCACATACTCCAATTCTTCCGGCAGCAGCGGCTCTTCCGATAAATACCCCTTTCTATTTCCCTTTTTCTCTTTATCTTTATCTGCTTCCTTATTTTCCTCATGCAATTTGGTTACAGCACTGGAACCAATAAGGACGGCCAGATCATTTCTGTCCAAATGTATCCGTTCCCTGTATTCATCACCGGTCTGCAGCGTCAACGTACGGAGACCGAGGGCAAGGATATACCGGAGCGATTTCCCGTCCGTCGATACAGCCTGCATGATCTTTGCATTGGCAAACGTCTTGCCGCAGCCGGTGCTTGCCATATTGACTATAAAATACCTGGCACCATCCCCATTCTTCTCCCGGAATGCTCTGATTTTCTCGACAACTGTATCCTGCCATCTGAAAACTACCGGACTTTTCTTTGCCAACGCCTTTACATCATAGACGCTCTCCATCTGATCACTGAAATAAGGAAGTCTGTGGGCAATATGGGTTGCCTGTTCACAGACCCTAACCAAATGTTCCTCCAGAAACTGCTTTTTCTTTCCGGTTTTACCGTCTGTATTCGCCCATAAATCATTTTTTGCCCATCGGCCCTTATCTGTTTCCTCAGGCAGGGAAGAAATATAATGATCCGCCAGCATAAGAGACAATCTCGTATAGTGGGCGATAGCCCTGAAAGATGGTTTATATGTTTCCCCTCCCATAATATCCATCAGTCTGTCATAATCATTTAATAATCGGCCACACCATTTTTTTATGGCCTTCCGCCAGGCTGCCGCATTCTCCACAAGGAGTCCCTCCGGAAATACAAAGCAGCTCCTGCGACACATAATAGCCTCCTCCGCTTCACTCTCATATCCCCAGCACGCATTCAGACTGAAGAACATACTGTGGAAACTTTTTTTCTCTACATTCACCCAGCCATCCTTATCCATAGACGGCAGCCTGTGATGAGACAAGATCAACCACATCAGAAATTTTGCAATCGGCGGCAAATGTGCTGCATCCAGCTTTTTCATATCTGCCTGCCCGTTTCCTTTTTCGTCAATTTGCAGATTCTTTTCTATATCCTCTGTCTTTATCGTTCCTTCGGCCAGTACTTTCAGCCATTTTCTGTCGTCTTCCTCCGCACCTGCGGCAAAAACAAGCGCTTCAAGAAGCTTGCAAGATACCCATTCATGACGGAAGGGATCCATTTTCAATGTCCCTTTATCCAGTTTTTCCTGAAATAACGCTGATGCCTTTCCCCAGTCATGGAAGAGTGCCGCCACCGCTGCCAGCGCTTTTATCAACGGCAGATACTGCCAATCGTTTTCCCACTCATGGTGAAGGATTTCCTTTTGTGTGGAGTGGACAGGCACGATGCCTTCCTCATTAAACATGTCCCGCTTCCCTACAATCCAGACCAGCTCGCTATGGCTCCGTGACCGGATCCAATGACACGCCACTGCTGTACTTTTGGTAGCAGTCCGTCGCAAAAGTGCCTGTACCGTCAGCAATCCCTCTTGAGTAATGACCGTTTTCCACGTATCATTCCCAATTCTGTCTGCAAAACTATCCAGAATCCTCCGCACCGTATAAATAGCCTTCTTCTCGCTCCTGCTCGTAAATATGACCATCATGACCGTTCACCGCCCGCATATAGTCTACTGCACCGTTTCACTTCATCAAACATAAAATCCAGCGCCTTATGTTCGGTAAACTTCTGTAAGCAGATCTGTCTGAATTCTCTGTCTCTCTGCCCTCTCATGGCACAGATAAAGCTCCATGGCAGGACAATGGCATCCTTGATCAAATCCGCTACATCAAAAACAAGAGCGCCTCGTCTTGTCTTACCATGCATCACCGCGAAGCCGTGGGGAATACCAAGTACCCAGAGAGTCGTTGCCGCCAGTCCGTACGCCAGATAATTCCCATGATCCAGAAGCCTGTTCGCAGGCTGGTCAGAATTACGCTCCCTCGTGAAATCGACTGTTTCCGTATTCTGTGCCGCGTACCTGTAGAGCTTTTTTGTGAATTCCGCCTCCGCCGCCAATACATGGGTCACATCCCCCGCTATTTCCATGCGGCTCTTAAAAACGGAAATCGCTTCTTCTGACAAAGCATCATCGGTAAAAAAACCTTCATCGGCCAATTCATTGTCTTTATCCCAGACTGTCTGCAGAAAACGGATACGCTTTTTCTGGAACTCCTTTGCCACAGCAAGACGTTTCTTTTCATCAAACCAAAAAGACAGCCACCCCTGCACATATTCTGTCGGCCTGTACTCACTTTGCGGCTTCAGCCACTCCACCTCCGTACCGGCAAATAACGGTGTAGCCCCACCACCGCAGAAACCAACAAGTACACCGGCGCTGCTGAGCAGCCGCATTGCCGCCTGTGTCACAGAAGTACCGCTGCCCAAAAGAATCACTGTTGTGTTGGCAATCGGAATATTCCAAAACAAGTTCTCTTTTTTCGTCTCCGTCAAATAAACAATACGTCCATCCTTCTGCATGATCCTGCACTTTTCAAGATAATATAAATTCGCCCGTTTAGAATGAAGAATCGTTTTTAAGTCCGACTTGACAATATCCTCTATCATCAGAAACCTCCGTCAAATACATCCTGCAATGACCGTCTGCCAATCAACAGACCTATGATTTTCTCATGAAGCTTATGCCATTTTGAAACTCATTATCCTCCTTTTCAGAACCATAATCCATACCGGCTGCAGATCACTCCGGCATTTCCCCTGATACAGCAGGATAACTCCTTACAAAGGATTGTTCCGCCCCAACCTCTCAAATGTTATTTATCCTTGGCAGAATCTCCTGCCAAGATACTCTTTTAATACCGCTGTGTCATACCTCCTGAACTGCCTCCCCCTTGGTAAGCACACACGGCGCGCAACCGCCAATACCATGTCTGAGTTATAACGGGCTGTCTTTCGTACCTGCAATTTCCCTTGCATCGTCCCCTGTTTTCGGTCAGCCAGCCGATAGCTGACCACCACGCTTTCATCCAATTCACCATGCTTCAGGATGAACCTGATATGCATGCCTATACTTTGTTTCGTCGTTTGAAAAAGCTCCGCTATTTCCTTTTGTGTCAGCCATATCGTACCATCAGCCACCAGTAATCTCATTTTTTCCACAATGTCATCTGTATCATTTATGTTATGTTCCATTTTTCTCCTCTCCTTAATTCGCTGTTCATGAACTTTTTCAATCGTCATTATTTTCTTTTCCTCTTTAAATGCATGATATCACAAATTCTTAAATAATTCTATATATGGATTTATAAAAATAGTCGAACCACCTTTCCAAAATAGGCTGCCTATGCGGCAGATAATAATCATTCTATATATTTTCTAAGCTGCTGATCCAGCAGTTGTCTATATTGTACACCATGATAAAAATAAACAGCAACCACAAAATGTTCTTAGCATGGATACATTTGCCGTACTGCTTTTTCTATAGCTCAGCTTCATGAATATTTTGATCATCCTTACTTTTCATTATCCAAAACCTTCAACTTTTTCATTCCTTCAGTATTCAAATTCTCCAAAGAAAATAATTAGGTTCTTGTCAATTTTCTAAGCACGACCATTCGCTCTTTCCAATCAATCTTTTTACCAATTAAAACTGCATTATAGCTTTCCATATTCGCAAAGACCAATAGCTCATTTAGATTTGCACAAGCCCTCATTTTTCTTTCAGATCCGGATTTTCCTCACGCCACTATTTTGCACGTTTATTAAACAACACAACATTTAGCACATCCGCTTCACTTACATATTTGCAGGACAATTGTTCACTTGTTAAATCAGACCAAAGATATCCGTTGACAGCATCTGTGTAAATTTTATAGTTAATCTTTAGGATTTCTCTATTTGGATTCCAAAGCCCTGAATACCCATTATCGGATTATCGGGGCAAATCCACTCATAGCTTATCCGATCTGCCATTTTCTATTAAGATCGTTGAGTCTGTCATTATCAAGCTGCGCCTCATTTTCATTGCATTTCCAAAAACACTCCACAATCCTTTACTCAAAAACGGCACTGTTTTTCTTTCAGTGCCGTTTTCTGTTTCAGAAGTCAAGGCGGAAGGAAATGCGCCCTTCTTTCCATGATACGTCTATGGTTCCGTCGAGGAGCTTCACGATGTCGGCAGCCATAGAGAGGCCTACGCCGTATCCTTTGATCTGGCTGCTGTGGGAGATGTCGTGGCGGTAGAAGCGTTCAAAGAATTTCGTGTAGTCTATATCTTCTCCTTCTGCAAAATCGTTGGAGATTATTATCGCAAAACCTTTTTCTTTTTTCTCTGTCGTGACTTCCACTTGCACGCGTCCTTTTTCGTCGCAGTATTTCACGGCGTTATCCAGAAGGATGCCGAGGATCTGTCCGAAGAGTTTTTCTTCTGACCGGACGTGGACGCCGGGCGGTATATGGGTTTCGAGCGTCTTCCCCCGTTCAGCCGCCACCTGTCGGAAGTCGCCTGCGATGGTTTCCGTGACTTGGGAAATATCCACGTCTTCCAGTTTCAGGTTTTCTTTTTCTATTTCCCCGACCCGGGCGAGGGCAACAAGGTCGTTGATAAGGTTCGTCAGGCGTTTCGTCTGTTTGATAATATTCCCTGTCCATTCGTTCTTTCCGCTGATGAGTTCGAGCGCTTCCGTATTCGCCGAAATGATCGCCACCGGTGTTTTCAGCTCGTGGCTGGCGTTTGTGATAAACCGTTTCTGGTTTTCCATATTTCTCACGAAAGGCTTGATGGCCTTGCTGGAGAGGAAGGTGATGATGAGGAAGAAGAGGATGATGCAGAAGAGACCGAGCGCCACGGAGTAGCTGAATATGGAGGAGAGGGCGAGGATGTCCCGGGTACAGTCGAAAAAGACGACGAGGGTGTCACCGCTGGCGGTCTGTGTGATTTTATAGTTGTAATAGGCTCTGTCTTTAAGGAAGAAATCTTCCGATTTCCCTGTCTGGAGAACCCGTACGGCGAGGTTGAAGGCTTCTTTGGCGTTGAATGCGGCGATGTGGTTGACGTTAATGACCTTCGCTTCCTTTTTGTTCGCGTCAAAGAGAATGGAGAAATATCTCGCTTGATAGGAGAATTCAGGTGTTTCTTCCGCCCAGTTCCCGAATTCGAAGAGTCCTTTCTCCTGCGGCGCGAGGTCGGATGGGATAGTACCGCCGTTCTGCGAAATGATGTCGGTGATGGACGATATTTCATGGTGCACCCTGACGTAGAGGGAGCCATTGATCAGTCCGACGGCAAGGACGATGATAGCCACGACGGAGGCGGTGGCTATCCATATAAATTTGCGGTGGAGCCTGCGTATCATATCCATAGGAGTACCTTCTGTTTCTGTATGTCAATCAGCGGGAGACGATCTGGAGGCGGAAGTCGCCGTTTTTCTCTCCTGCTATCCGTATATTTCCATGAACGGCCTCGATTTTTTCTCTGAGGTAGGAAATATACATCCAGACGATGCCGATATCCATGTCCGCTTCATCACTCCAGACATAGCGGAAAAGCTCGTCGGTAGAAATAGTTTTCCCTTCGTTCATCATAAGGTAGGAAAGGAGCTTCGTTTCCTTGCTCGACAGGCGGACGGAACTGGTGCAGGAAAGTTCTTGCTCCGCCACATCCAGCTCGACATCGCCTTTTTTCAGCTTAGTCGGCGTGAATTCGCCCATGCGCCTTGTCATAGAACGGATGCGGGCAAGCAGTTCCCCCATGGCGAACGGTTTAGCGAGGTAGTCGTCCGCGCCTGCGTCAAGGCCCATGATGCGGTCTTCTACCTCCGATTTGGCGGTCAGCATGATGACCGGCGTCATATCACCGCTGTCACGGATGCGTTTCAGCGCTTCAATACCGTCTATTTTCGGCATCATGATATCGAAAATCATACAACTGTAGGAGTTCTCCCTCGCCTTTTCCGTAGCGGCGAGCCCGTCATAGACGGCGTCCACCTCGTAGCCGAAATGTTTCAGCACCGCCGCAAGGGCATCTGACATAGCCTTTTCGTCTTCTGCTATCAATATTTTCATTCTGTTCCACCTTCTTCACGGATAAGTTTACGAATCGTCTGCATGGAAATATCGCAGGACGCCAGTTCATCGGCACAGCGTTTCAGCTCCTGCTCAATGAGCGGCGCATTCCTGATATGGTGCTTATATTTCATTTCATGCTCCAGACTCGCCCACGAATCCATAGCGATGGTGCGGAGCTGTATTTCCACAAAAAAATGACCCGGATTATCTCCGCGAACGTCCTCATACGGCGCCTCAACCGACAGGATCATATGGTAGCTGCGGTACCCATTTGATTTCACATCCAGTATATAATCCTTTTCTTTCACCACGGTGATTCCCGGCAAGTTTTTAATTCGTGAAATATTTTTGTAAATATCGTCGATAAAGCGGCAAACAACACGGAACCCGATGGCATCCCGCACCTCGCAGAGCGCCGAATAAGGGGTAAGAGGCAATCCCCGCGTTTCCAGCTTCGCCTGCATGCTCTTCTCCGATTTCAGCCGGTAACGCAGATGCTCATAAATCAACTCCCCCGAATTATCTTTATGTGCCTTCGCATACCGCTCTATGGAAGCCGCCATCATCCGCATGACCGCCTCTAAAGAATCCTTGTACTGTCCATATATATCCATATGATAAACCTCTTTTACATAAGTATGCCTAAATTATAGCACAGGAAAAACGGCCCCTGACAAAAAAGCCCCCCCACTTCGCCACATACGCCCTGCAACATCAACCGCGCAACACAAAAAGCCGACCCCCATCAGACGTCAGCCATAAAAAAAGAACTATGAAATATATAACCTGCCTATACGGCAGATAACTATAACGTCTTACATATATCTATAGGGGTATATTTCTAAACTGCCTATACGGCAGATAACTCAGAAAAATGTAGCGTTTATCGGAGAACTTAATTTCTAAGCTGCCTATACGGCAGATAACGGATGGGGCGCTCCGACGACGTTAACAGGACATTTCTAAGCTGCCTATACGGCAGATAACGGAAGTTTCGTATTTACAGCACGGCGCATTCGATTTCTAAGCTGCCTATACGGCAGATAATTGCCGCGTTGGCCGCGGAGCTATTCTGCTGATTTTCTAAGCTGCCTATACGGCAGATAATCTGTAAAAAATAAAAAGATATTGCGATACTGTCTGGCCGTATCCTTTTTTCTTTATTTTATCCCAAATTTATCTTCTTTTGCAAACATATAGGTTTTATCGCATTTCCCAGTGTCCATAAAAATTTGAGTTAAAATTTAGTATTCAATACTTCCTCTATCCTCCGTCATACCTTTTATAAAACCGGTTCGCAATAAATACCTTATGAAGCAAAAGGTAATCAGAAAGCCTCCTTCGCTCCTGCTCTGAATGGCACCTTACCGCTTTCCTCACCACAGCAGCAGATTCTTTGCTGGCGCGCCGGATAACGATTAACGTCCCCCCCTAATTATGATGACTTCCATGCCACGGTCATTCTGAACGGAGACAAGAATGCTTTGTAAGAAAACAGGGAAACGGAAATATGACACGGAGTGAAGAATCTATTACTCGGATGACATCTCTCACGGATTCTTCCGGACACCTTTGTCCTACTCCCTTTCAAATTTATGCATATGAAAAAAGGACTCACATCTCTGCAAGTCCTTTTCCTTTATCAGCAGCTTCCTATCCCGCCTCTGCGTAGCCGTTTCACTATCTTTTACGCGTCCCTTCGCTCCTTCAAAAGATGTTCTCCGGCTATCCCGGTAACCCGTCCGTATAGGAAGCCCCGGCATATGAAAAAAGACACCTA
>ERZ1673693.1024-NODE-1024-length-24253-cov-109.230804_pt1 | contig 24253 bp, 33 predicted proteins | sample MGYA00580223_ERZ1673693 | MGnify/ENA primary metagenome ERZ1673693 (study PRJEB41218, sample SAMN15661741) | gut metagenome | host: Homo sapiens | place: Canada: London | collected 2015-08-20/2019-03-30 | study: EMG produced TPA metagenomics assembly of...
AATATACATTGCTGTTTAACAATCAATTACGTGACTTTTCAGGTCACACCCATATGCGGTCTATGTCCGGTCTATGAAAAACTACTGAAAAGTAGATAACTTTGCGTCAACGAAACAATGAAAAAATAAAGTTATGAAACAAAATGTTATTCTACAAAAATTATGTGTGATTGTCATCGCAATGCTTCTACTATCGACTGCCAGTTTTGCTATTACCAATAGTGATTCAAAACAAATACCACTAAAGGATCACTTCTGGCAGCAGCAAGAAAAGGATAGAAGTCTTTTTTCGCCATTTACCGCTTACTACGATGAAAGTATTCTAACCATTCGTAATGAGAAACCAGCATGTGATCTGACCATTACCCTTACTGATGTTCAAACGGGCAGTCCGGTATATACAATGGAGGTTTCGCAAGAGAACAGTGCATTCATCACCATTCCGCTTGACGGATTGGGTAGAGGCGAGTATTGCCTCACCATCAGCCATCCGGAAGCCGGCTACGTCTATGGAACTTTTAATTTATAACCGCCATGAAACGAATTGATTTGAAAAAAGTGTTGCACATGGATTTTCTGATTCAGCACCGGTGTACAGGCAATGCCGTAGAATTTGCCCAAAAGCTGGACCTGTCCCGCTCGGCCTTATTCAATTATTTGGACTACATGCGCAACGACCTGGGTGTCGGCATCTTGTACGACAGGTACGGAGAAACCTATTGCTACGACGGAGTAGGACTGTATGGAGCATTGGGGTTCAAAGAAACAAATTAGGGAATAACGATGTACAGTTTCTTGTTCGATATTCCACCGGTTCTCGGTCAGGTCAGGGTCACGTTGCGTTTGGCCGAACGGTTGCATGACAATGACTGTGAAGTATGCTATACCGATACTTCGGACAGCGCTTTTACAGATCAGCTGCTTGAACAAGGCATCGGACGGATCATTTATCCCACAGACTTGCAATGGTTCAGACCCGACCTCACCTTGCTGGATTTGTCGCTGAACGTACGGGCAGAAGTCTATGCGCGATACGGAATACCTACCATCTACGTGACTACGTATGACGGGACGGCGCGGCAAGAAACGCTTGACGGAATTCCCCTGTTGCGCCTTCCGCCATCGCCCTGCCGGCCATTGTCGCGAAACGTGAGGGAAACAGATTTTCTTGATAAAATAAAGGAAATCAGGCAAAAGAAACTGCGTGCCGTCATCATCGGCATTCTGGAAGAAAATACGCGAAACACAGCCGGTATGAAACAGATTTATCGGATTGTCCGGCATTGTGCATCGGAACATACCAACTACCAGTTCATCCTGCTTACCGGTAGCGAAGAGACGGAGGAGGAGCTGTTGGCACTACCCGAGAATGTCTGTTTATATCGGCCGGGCAACTTGCATGATTTGCTGAAAGTCTGCGACCTTGCACTGACTGCCGAAGGGGGAGATGCGTCTGACGACTGTATCTTCGCCCATATACCTGTCTGGCAATTATCCGGTAGGGCACAAAGAAAGCTGACTCCCGGAAAATTGGATAAAGAAATCCAGGCCAGGCTCAACAATCTGGAATATCTGGCAGAACAACAAAGGCAATTGAGTTCCTTCTACGAACAGGAAAATTTGAAAATAGACCAGTTGGCCCGCCAACTGGTAGCAAACCTAAAACTGAAAAACAGGAAATGAAACGATTCCCATTCTACAAGCAACTGGATGCCATGGACTGCGGCCCTACCTGCCTGCGCATGATAGCGAGTTACTATGGCAAGCACTTCTCGGTGCAGCAATTGCGGGAACACTCCTACATTCAACGTACAGGAGTAAACCTGCTGGGCATCAGTGAAGCGGCAGAAAGTATCGGGTTGCGCACGACCGGCATCAGGACCACATTGGAGAAACTGAAACAACACTCCAAGCTGCCCTGCATCCTGCATTGGAAACAAGAACATTTTGTGGTGCTCTACCAAGTGGAACAAGCCAAAGGAAAAAGCTGGTTCTACATAGCCGACCCGGCTTACGGACTATTGAAATACGAAGAAGAAGAACTGAAACGATGCTGGATAAGCACGCGGCAGGGGAATATGGAAAAAGGTATTGCCCTGCTACTGGAAGTGACTCCCCAATTCTATGAAACGGAACCCATCAAATATGAAAGATTGTCATTATGGTATCTGTTCAGGTATGTACGCCCTTATCGTAAAGCAATGATGCAACTGGGGCTGGGGTTGCTGGCGGGGAGTGTTTTGCAATTGGTCTTCCCCTTCCTGACACAGACCATTGTGGATCAGGGCATCGGGCATCGTAACCTGAACTTTATTCAACTGGTATTGGCGGCACAGCTGGTACTGGTATTCAGTCGTACCCTGATCGAAGTAATCAGGCGGTGCATCCTGTTGCATGTAAGTACCCGGGTGAATGTTGCGCTCATCTCCGATTTTCTGTCCAAACTTATGCGCCTGCCTATGCGCTTTTTCGACAGTAAACTGGCCGGTGACCTGATACGCCGCATCGAAGACCACGACCGTATTGAAAGTTTCTTGACCCAGTCGGTGCTACAGATGCTGTTTGCATCGTTTACAATATTTATCTTCGGTAGCGTGCTGGCCATTTACAACTGGAAGATTTTCCTGATATTTCTTGTTTTTAGTCTGCTCTATGTAGGATGGGTGATGCTGTTTATGCGCAAACGTGCCGATCTGGACAAGAAAAATTTTGAGCAGATGGCCGTTAACCAAAACAACCTGATACAGCTAATCTACGGGATGCAGGACATCAAGCTGCTGGGATGTGAACAACAAAAGCGTTGGGAATGGGAAAACATACAGGCATCTCTGTTTCACATCAGCATCAGTTCGTTGAATCTGGGGCAATGGCAGCAAGTGGGTGCCGTACTGATCAATGAAGTGAAGAATATCCTGATTACTGTCATGTCGGCTATGGCTGTTCTGGACGGAAGTATTACGCTGGGCGTGATGCTCTCCATCCAGTATATTATCGGACAGATGCAAGGTCCTGTCGGCCAGTTTGTCTCGTTTGTGCAGGCCACACAGGATGCACGCCTGAGTTTGGAGCGTCTGGGCGAAATACACGGAAAGCCTGATGAGGAAAACGTAGGAACTCTGACAGATACGACTATTTCAGGGAAAGACGGCATCCACTTGCGTAACCTGTCGTTCACTTACGGTTCGGAGAAATCACGCCGTATCATCAAGGATCTGACGCTTGACATACCGGCAGGTAAAACAACTGCCATCGTAGGCTTGAGCGGGAGCGGAAAGACAACCCTTATCAAGTTGATGCTGGGCTTCTATCCGCCTACGGCAGGAAATATTGATATCGGGAAAAAATCGCTGCAACGGATCAGTTTCAAAGAATGGCGCAAACATTGCGGTGTAGTCATGCAGGAAGGATTTATTTTCGGTGATACCATTGCCAACAACATAGCTCCCAATGGTGAAACGATAGACAGGGAACGCATGGCTTATGCGGTAGAAATGGCTAATATACGCGATTTCATCGAAGGCCTTCCATTGAAGTACAACACCAAAATAGGGAATACCGGACAGGGACTGAGCCAAGGACAGAAACAACGAATCCTGATTGCACGTGCCATCTACAGGAATCCGGACTATTTGTTTTTCGATGAAGCGACCAATGCACTGGATACCGATAACGAAAAGGTTATCCAACAGAACTTAGACCGATTTTTCAAGGACAGAACCGTTGTTGTCGTGGCACATAGGTTGAGTACCGTGCGGAATGCCGACCAAATAGTTGTGCTGAAAGAAGGAGAGATAACGGAAAAAGGAACGCACAGCGAACTGATAGCCAGACAGGGAGATTACTACCGACTGGTGAAAAACCAACTGGAACTGAACGCCTGAAAAAATAGTGAAACATGGAGGAAATCTACAAACCTGAACATATAGAAAAAATAGAAACCTATTCTGCGGACAACCAGCAGGACATATTGGGCGATTTGCCCGGATGGCTGATTTATACAGGAAGTTATATCGTTTACGGGCTGATAACACTTCTCATTGTGGGCAGCGCCGTATTCCAATATCCTGACGTGATAGAGCAACCGATACAGATTGACGAAACGGGTAGTGTGGAATGGATTACAGCCAACCATTCGGGTATGATAGACCGTTTTTTTGTGGAGGACGGGGCCAAGGTCAATGCCGGAGATACGTTGGGTATATTCAAGAACCCAGCTTCGCTGAGAGACGTACAGATATTCTGTCTGGTACTGACCAACGTAGAGTACTACTACCGTACCCACGACGCGGACTATTTGCGCCAATATCCTTTCGACCTGATTCTGGGAGAAATGACACCGGCCTATGAGCAATTTACGCAAGCGACAAGAAACTGCCTGATGTACCATGATTTTGACGTGTACCCTCGAAAGAAACAGTTCTTGGAGGAGGAATTAAGAATATTGGAAGCAAGCGGAGAAGCCGATGCCTTGACCACACTGAGGGTGAAAAGGGAAATGTTCGAACTGGAAACCGAGCATGAGCAGGAATTGGGCAGAAACAGCAGGATGTTGGAACTGGCCTATGAAAACATGGTTAATCAATTGAGGACTTGGGAAAATAAGTATCTGATAAAATGCAGGAATAGCGGAACGGTGACTTGGGGTAAAAGGTGGGGCATGGGTGAACGGATAACGGAAGGAGATACGCTATGTACCGTGCTGTCGGAACAACGTGGAACGCCGGTCGGCCACATACGGCTGGCCGAAGCACAAGTTTCGGAAATATCGGCCGGAGATAAGGTGAACATTTCGCTGAACAAATATCCGTCGCATACCTATGGCAAACTGACCGGTGAAGTAGCTTCCATATCCTTTATCCCCCACAACAAGAGTTATGCTGTAGAAGTGGCCTTTCCTCATGGTCTGGTTACATCCAACGGCCAAAAGATTGACTATAATATAGGATTGAGCGGACAGGCGGAAATTGTGACTGCCAGCAAAACGGTCATAAGTAGGATATTCGAACCTATCAGACAAATTTTTAACTTTTAAAAACTACATGAGTATGGAAGAAAAAGCAAAGCAAGAAAAACTGGAACAGATCATTGACGGACATGAATGTGAAGAAGAACCGTTGGATTTGGATGAACTGATGGACTTTGAAGGCGGTAAGGAAGATATCCCGATAAAGGCGTGTGGCTTGGGCTGTTATTTAGGAGGTGTGAAGGAAATCGAAACCGGTACACAGAATGGAGACGCAGGAACTGAAGCTTGATGAAGTCTATGTGCTCAATCCTTATTATCGGTTGAGGCATGACATTCGCCGGAGTATTCTGTATGCCAAGGGCGGGACGGATTCTGTCTGTTCCCGCAATTGGTGTACTTTTATTCATCCGCTCCACGCCGTACTGCTGAGCTTTTTTACCTACAACCGTCCGTTAAAAGAAAACCTGATGCGGTTGAGTGATTTCTTTTCTCGGACAGAAGAAGAAATGGCGCGATGGGTCGCTGCGTTTGTAGATAATCCCCGGCCTTTGCTGGTGCATTGTGGACAAACAGACATCCATTTCCCCAATAGGGTCTTGACTACCATGAAGGAAGAATGGAAAGATATGGCATTTACCTGCTTGGATGCAGACCGTTTTTTGTGGAAGAAATTGGACCTGACTACTCGCAGGCTTTATACAGGCCCGCTCATTGTTACTTTGATGTTGACTAACCGATGTGTGACCCACTGTGCTTATTGCTATGCAGATACCGTAACACCAGTTAACCGACCGCTTTCTACCGACCGTTTGCTGGAGCTGATACATGAGGCTGCCCACCTACAGGTAAGCCATATCAACTTGATGGGAGGGGAAGTCTTTTTGCATCGGGATTGGCCGACATTATTGAAAGAGTTGGTACGTTTGGACATTGCACCTGAATTTATTTCGACTAAAATACCATTGGATGAAATCATTATTGGCAAACTGCGCTCATGTAATTATCAAGGTGTCATCCAAGTGTCATTGGATGCTGTTTCGCCTACTTTGATTGGCAGGCTGACCGGTAGAGACACCCATTATGCACAAGCCATACTGAAAAGCCTGATGCTGCTGGATGAGAGCGGAATCGGTTATCAGATTGCTACCGTACTGACAAGCCTTAACTGTCGGACTGATGTATTGAGAGAAATGTATGAATACTTATGTCAGTTGAAACATTTGCGTGATTGGAGATTAGTACCTGTGAGCAATTCCATCACCAAACCTTACAATCGTTTTGCCGTGCTTAAACCTTCTGAAGTGCAATTACGGGAAGTGATGGGGCAAATAAGGCGGTTAACCCAACAGTCCAGTCCCTTTCCCATAATATTGGGAACAGATGTATTGGAACAACAGTTCGGTAGAACAAAAGGGGGCAGTTGCCAGTTCAAAGGCAGCGAATGTTCGGCACTGACCAGTCATTTGTTTGTCTTGCCCGACGGTAAAGTAAGCATTTGCGAACAACTATATTGGAATGACCGCTTTCTTATAGGGGACGTATCACAGGAGTCGCTGGTTGATGTCTGGAATTCGGACAAGGCGCATCGGTTATATACTCTGAGCCGAAAAGATATACAACCTCAAAGCTATTGTAGTAAATGCGATTTGTTCGAGTCCTGTTTCAGGTATCAGAACAGATGCTGGAGTAACATTATCAAAGCTTATGGAGCTGACTGTTGGGATTATCCGGACCCACGCTGTGTCTATGCTCCTCCTATGAAAAATAGTTTAGGATATGACTGAAGACGAACTGGAAAAAATAAAAAAGTCATTCGTACGAGCCAAGGAATGTAGCACGGGAACTGCCTGTCTGATGAGTGTTATACACTATTATGGCGGTACGGCAGACATTGCCCAAATGGAAAAATGGTGTACGGAAGAAAAAAAGCACGAATTGAAATCTATGTGTCGGGCCGCAAGCATGGTGCACATGGATACTCGGTTGGAAAGACTAAGGATGGAAGAATTGAAAGAACGGAAACTGCCTGTCATCATCCTGGCCCAAAACGATTATGGGCGGGTGGATTATGCGGTGTGTTATGGAATGAACGGAAGTCGCTTTATCGTATGGGAACCCCGGTATGGACCTGTCTTATACTGGCCAGAAGAATTGGAAACATTATGGATGTATGGGATAGCCATGACACTTTATCCGGGAAACGGTTTTCAGGTTAATTTGCATCTGAAATGGTGGGAATTATATAGTTGGAGTAAAAGTCTGAAACGGAAATGGGAACATTGGAAAGAATGGATTGCAGTAGAGGTATTGCCGTATTTCCGTTGGTGAAAACTTTAGTTTCACTTAGTAACGTCTTACGCACGCATTTTTCTAATGAAGGATAAGACAATGTGAAAAAATCGTTTTTACTTGTATTTTTCGAATAGTATTCCGTACTTTTGTGACAGATTCAATAACTAAAAACATATATTTATGGAAAATCAGGAAAATAATAACGGACAGTTACAAATAGAATTGAAGGAAGACGTGGCTCAAGGCACTTATTCGAACCTGGCTATCATTACTCATAGCAGTTCGGAGTTTGTATTCGATTTCGTACGCGTGTTGCCGGGAATGCCCAAGGCAGGTGTGCAGTCGCGTGTCGTTATGGTGCCCGAGCATGCTAAACGTCTGCTTCGTGCGTTGGAAGAAAATATTGCCAAATACGAAAGAGTGTTTGGCGAAATCCGGGTACCTCAGGAAGGTGCCGGCCGTCAGGCCATCTTCCCGTTGAAGGGTGAAGCCTGATGCTATAAAAGGCATTCTATATAATAAAGTAAGAAGGACAAGCCAGTGGCAGAACCAAGGGGCTTGTCCTCCTTCGTTTATAAAAAACACTGAGGGTGCTGTGTTTATTTAGGTACACCGTATACGGCCAGGTCGCCCAGCTCTTCTTCGATGCGGAGCAACTGGTTGTACTTGGCCATGCGGTCCGAACGGCTCAGCGACCCGGTCTTGATCTGTCCGCTGTTGGTGGCTACGGCAATGTCGGCAATGGTGGCATCTTCCGTTTCGCCCGAGCGGTGCGAGGTGACGGTGGTGTAGCCGTGGCGGTGGGCCATTTCGATGGCGTCGAGCGTTTCGCTCAACGAACCGATCTGGTTGACCTTGATCAGGATGGAGTTGGCGCAACCTTCGGCAATGCCTTTGCGGAGGAACTCGACGTTGGTGACAAAGAGGTCGTCGCCTACCAGCTGGCAGCGGTGCCCGATGCGGGCGGTCAGCTTCTTCCAGCCTTCCCAGTCGTTTTCGCTCATACCGTCTTCGATGGAGTCGATGGGGTACTTGTTGATGAGTTCCTCCAAGTAGGCTATCTGTTCGTCGGCAGAACGTTTCTTGCCTTGGGGGCCTTCGAAGAGGGTATAGTCATAGACTCCGTCTTTATAGAATTCGCTGGAAGCGCAGTCCATGCCTATCTTGACGTCTTTGCCCGGTTCGTATCCGGCGGTGCGGATGGCGGCCATGATACAGTCCAGTGCATCTTCGGTGCCGTTCAGGGCAGGAGCGAATCCGCCTTCATCGCCTACAGCCGTACTGAGGCCGCGTTCGTGAAGCACTTTCTTTAGCGCATGGAACACTTCGGTCCCCATGCGCAGTCCTTCGCGGAACGACGGTGCACCTACGGGCCGTATCATGAACTCCTGAAAGGCGATGGGAGCATCGCTGTGCGAGCCACCATTGATGATGTTCATCATGGGAACGGGCAGCACATAAGTGTTGGTACCGCCGATGTATCGGTACAAGGGAATGTCGAGGGCATTGGCGGCTGCTTTGGCTACGGCCAGTGAGACGCCGAGAATGGCGTTGGCTCCCAGGTTCGACTTGGTAGGTGTGCCGTCCAGTTGCAGCATCTTGTGGTCGATGGCGCGCTGTTGAAGTGCCGACATGCCGATGAGGGCAGGGGCAATCACATGGTTTACGTTGTCTACGGCTTTCAGAGTGCCTTTGCCGCCGTAGCGTTGCCTGTCGCCGTCGCGCAGCTCCAAGGCTTCGTGTTCGCCGGTCGATGCGCCCGAGGGTACGGCGGCACGCCCCATGGCGCCGCATTCCAGTGTTACGTCTACTTCTACTGTCGGGTTGCCGCGCGAGTCGAGTATCTCGCGGGCGATGATTCTTTTTATATTCATACGCTTTTGTTTTTAGGGTTTGTTACATAAATGGCAGGTGGCCGATCGGTGTCTTCGCCGGTATCTGCCGGACGGCGCTTTCGGGTGCCGTTTCTTCTCAAATAACAGTTGAGGAGTGTGCAATGTTCGGTTGTCTTCGCCGCAGGTTTGCCGTCCGTGACTTTGGTTGCAACATTGCCGGGTGTTTGATTGGGAGGTTTGTGCGATGGATGTGAAATGTGTAATGACCGTGAAAAATAATACGTTAAAAATAAATAATTGTACGTAGTGCATTGATTATTCAAAAGTTATTAGTATCTTTGCAGCCCAAAAGTGTATAGTTTCTGAATTAATATAACAATAATATATAACTAAAAACAATTAAAATGCCTACAATTCAGCAATTAGTAAGAAAAGGACGCGAAGTGCTGGTGGAGAAATCAAAGTCTCCAGCCTTGGACTCTTGTCCTCAAAGACGTGGCGTTTGCGTGAGAGTGTATACAACCACTCCGAAGAAACCGAATTCAGCTATGCGTAAAGTAGCTCGTGTACGTTTGACCAATGGTAAAGAGGTGAACTCTTATATTCCGGGAGAAGGTCACAACTTGCAGGAACACTCTATTGTATTGGTACGCGGCGGTCGTGTGAAAGACCTTCCGGGTGTACGTTATCACATCGTACGTGGTACTTTGGATACTGCAGGTGTCGCAGGCCGTACACAAAGACGTTCCAAATACGGTGCAAAACGTCCGAAGCCGGGCCAAGCAGCTCCTGCTAAGAAGAAATAATCTGGCGGCCTGATGCCCAAAAAAACAGAAAAAAATAAAAGTAATAACTTACGTTTTAGTTTGTTGGAGATGCTAAAGGTTGAGTAAATTCTCCGGAGGGAGGATTGAAGAAGACAGAAGTAAACAACCAAGAACAAAACATTATTTTTTCAAACAAATGAGAAAAGCAAAACCTAAAAAACGCGTTATCCTGCCGGATCCCGTGTTCAATGATGTGAAAGTTTCCAAGTTCGTGAACCATCTGATGTATGATGGCAAGAAGAACACTTCTTACGAAATCTTCTACGCTGCATTGGAGACAGTGAAGAACAAGATGCAGAACGAAGAGAAGTCTGCACTTGAAATCTGGAAAAAGGCTTTGGATAATGTAACTCCTCAGGTGGAAGTGAAATCACGCCGTGTGGGTGGTGCCACTTTCCAAGTTCCTACAGAAATCCGTCCCGACCGTAAGGAATCGGTTTCTATGAAAAACTTGATTCTTTTTGCCCGCAAGCGTGGCGGTAAGTCGATGGCAGACAAGCTGGCTGCTGAAATCATGGATGCATTCAACGAACAAGGCGGTGCTTACAAGCGTAAAGAAGATATGCACAGAATGGCAGAAGCTAACCGTGCATTTGCCCATTTCAGATTCTAATACTATAAGAGACTAACCAATTAGAAGATTAAAAACTTAAAGTAAGGGAATTAGAAAATGGCAAAGAATGATTTACATTTGACACGTAATATCGGTATCATGGCCCACATCGATGCCGGAAAGACAACGACCTCTGAACGTATTTTGTTTTACACGGGTTTGACCCATAAAATCGGTGAGGTACACGATGGTGCCGCTACAATGGACTGGATGGAGCAAGAGCAGGAACGTGGTATTACTATCACTTCTGCTGCTACTACCACTCGTTGGAAATATGCCGGTGATACTTATAAAATCAACTTGATTGACACCCCGGGACACGTTGACTTTACTGCCGAAGTAGAGCGCTCATTGCGTGTACTTGACGGTGCTGTTGCTGCTTACTGTGCAGTAGGTGGTGTTGAGCCGCAGTCTGAAACTGTATGGCGTCAGGCTGACAAGTACAATGTTCCCCGTATCGGATATGTAAACAAAATGGACCGTTCGGGCGCCGACTTCTTTGAAGTAGTTCGTCAGATGAAGGACGTTTTGGGTGCTAATCCTTGTCCGGTTGTAATTCCTATCGGTGCAGAAGAAAACTTCAAGGGTGTCGTTGACTTGATCAAAATGAAAGCTATCCTGTGGCACGATGAAACCATGGGCGCTGACTATGACGTTGAGGAAATTCCTGCCAACCTGCAGGCCGAAGCTGAAGAGTGGCGTGAAAAGATGCTGGAAAAGGTAGCTGAATATGACGACACTTTGATGGAGAAGTTCTTTGATGATCCTTCTACTATCACTGAAGAAGAAATCCTCCGCGGATTGCGTGCTGCAACCTTGAAGATGGATATCGTGCCGATGCTTTGCGGTTCTTCTTTCAAGAATAAGGGCGTTCAGACACTGCTCGACTATGTATGTGCTTTCTTGCCTTCTCCGCTGGATACTCCTAACATCGTAGGTACTAATCCTTCGACTGGTGAAGAGGAAGACCGTAAGCCTGATGAAGACGAAAAGACTGCAGCTTTGGCATTTAAGATCGCTACTGACCCCTATGTAGGTCGTCTGACATTCTTCCGTGTTTACTCTGGTAAGGTTGAAGCCGGTTCTTATATCTACAACAGCCGTTCGGGCAAGAAGGAGCGTGTGTCTCGTCTGTTCCAGATGCACTCTAACAAGCAGAACCCTGTAGAATTAGTATCTGCCGGTGATATCGGTGCAGGTGTTGGTTTCAAGGATATCCGTACAGGTGATACCTTGTGCGACGAAGATGCTCCTATCGTATTGGAGTCTATGGACTTCCCCGATCCGGTTATCGGTATCGCAGTTGAGCCTAAGACTCAGAAGGATATGGATAAATTGTCTAACGGTCTGGCTAAGCTGGCTGAAGAAGACCCGACATTCACCGTTCGTACCGACGAACAGACTGGTCAGACAGTTATCTCTGGTATGGGTGAGCTTCACTTGGATATCATTATCGACCGTCTGAAACGTGAGTTCAAGGTTGAATGTAACCAAGGTAAGCCTCAGGTTAACTATAAAGAGGCTATCACGAAGACTGTTAACCTCCGTGAGGTGTACAAGAAGCAGTCTGGTGGTCGTGGTAAGTTCGCTGATATCATCGTTAACGTTGGTCCGATCGATGAGGACTACAAAGAAGGCGGTCTGCAGTTCATCAACGAAGTAACTGGTGGTAACATTCCTAAGGAATTTATTCCTTCTGTACAGAAGGGCTTCCAGACAGCTATGAAGAACGGTGTATTGGCCGGCTTCCCGATGGATAGCTTGAAGGTTACTTTGCTTGATGGTTCTTTCCACCCGGTAGACTCTGACCAGCTGTCATTCGAAATCTGTGCAATCCAGGCCTATAAGAATGCTTGTTCTAAGGCCGGTCCTGTGCTGATGGAGCCTATCATGAAGCTGGAAGTTGTTACTCCGGAAGAGAACATGGGTGACGTGATCGGTGACTTGAACAAACGTCGTGGTCAGGTAGAAGGTATGGAGTCAAGCCGCTCAGGTGCCCGCATCGTGAAGGCTATGGTTCCGCTGGCTGAAATGTTCGGTTATGTAACAGCATTGCGTACCATTACTTCTGGTCGTGCTACTTCTTCTATGACTTACGATCATCACGCACAAGTATCTACTTCTATTGCCAAGGCAGTATTGGAAGAAGTGAAGGGACGTGTTGACCTGATTTAATCAACAGAATACAATCAGAGTACCGCAGGTTAGCGAATGACTCTTAACCTGCGGACTCTCTTTAGAATAATAATTTTAATAATAAAAGTAATGAGTCAAAAAATTAGAATCAAACTGAAATCTTACGACCACAACTTGGTTGACAAGTCAGCTGAAAAGATTGTAAGAACAGTAAAGACTACAGGTGCTATCGTCAGCGGTCCTATACCTCTGCCTACTCACAAGCGTATCTTTACTGTAAACCGTTCGACTTTCGTAAACAAAAAGTCTCGTGAACAATTCGAACTCTCTTCTTATAAGAGATTGATCGACATCTATAGCTCAACAGCTAAGACAGTAGATGCTCTGATGAAGCTGGAGTTGCCGAGCGGTGTGGAAGTAGAAATCAAAGTGTAAGTTAAGTATTAAAAATTTAGAGAAATGCCAGGATTATTAGGAAAAAAAATCGGAATGACATCCGTTTTCAGTGCCGAGGGCAAAAACGTGCCATGCACTGTTATCGAAGCAGGTCCTTGTGTTGTTACTCAAGTGAAGACTGTAGAAAAGGACGGCTATGCAGCTGTTCAGCTGGGCTTCCAGGATAAGAAAGAGAAGCATACTACAAAACCTTTGATGGGCCATTTTAAGAAGGCTGGAGTAACACCCAAGAAACACTTGGCTGAGTTCAAAGAATTTGCGACAGAGTTGAATCTGGGTGATACTGTAACTGTAGAACTGTTCAACGATGCCGATTTTGTAGACGTAGTAGGTACTTCTAAAGGTAAGGGTTTCCAAGGCGTTGTTAAGCGTCACGGCTTTGGTGGTGTAGGTCAGACTACTCACGGTCAGCATAACCGCGCTCGTAAACCGGGTTCTATCGGTGCTTGTTCGTATCCTGCAAAAGTATTCAAAGGAATGCGCATGGGCGGACAGCTTGGTGGCGACAGAGTAACTGTTCAAAACCTGCAAGTATTAAAAGTAATCGCGGAACACAATCTTCTTTTGGTGAAAGGTTCTGTTCCTGGTTGCAAAGGTTCAATCGTAATAATTGAGAAATAATGGAAGTTAACGTATATAACATTAAAGGTGAAGACACTGGGAGAAAGATTACGTTAAACGAGTCTATCTTCGGAATTGAGCCCAACGACCACGCTATCTACTTGGACGTTAAACAGTTTATGGCTAACCAGCGTCAGGGTACACACAAGTCAAAGGAAAGAAGCGAAATCAGCGGTTCTACCCGCAAAATCGGTCGCCAGAAAGGTGGCGGTGGTGCACGTCGTGGTGACATGAACTCACCGGTACTCGTTGGTGGTGGACGCGTATTTGGTCCGAAACCGAGAGATTACTACTTCAAACTGAATAAGAAAGTAAAAGCTTTGGCTCGTAAATCAGCTTTGTCTTATAAAGCAAAAGAAAACGCCATTGTTGTGGTTGAAGACTTCGCTTTTGAGGCTCCAAAGACTAAAGATTTTGTTGCAATGACAAAAAATCTTAAAGTTTCTGATAAAAAGCTGCTTTTAGTTTTACCGGAAGCAAATAAAAATGTATATTTGTCAGCTCGTAACGTGAAGGGTGCTAACGTGCAGACTATCTCCGGGTTGAATACTTATAGAGTATTGGACGCTGGAGTTCTTGTGCTTACTGAAAGCGCACTTTCTGCTATTGACAATATCTTAATGTAAAAAGGAGGCTTAGATAATGGGAATTATTATTAAACCGTTAGTGACAGAAAAAATGACTGCAATTACTGATAAGGCGAACAATCGTTTCGGCTTTGTCGTGCGTCCTGAAGCTAATAAACTGGAAATTAAGAAAGAAATTGAGGCCCTTTATAACGTTACAGTAGTTGATGTAAACACAATGCGCTATGACGGTAAGAACAAGAGCCGTTACACACGTGCAGGTATCATCAATGGTCGTAAGAGCGCTTTTAAGAAAGCCATCGTTACGTTGAAAGAAGGAGATACTATTGATTTTTATAGCAATATTTAATAGAAATGGCAGTACGTAAATTTAAGCCCACAACACCGGGGCAAAGACATAAAATTATTGGTACTTTCGAAGAGATTACTGCACGAGTACCAGAAAAGTCTCTTGTATTTGGTAAGAAATCTTCAGGTGGTCGTAACAACGAAGGTAAGATGACTATGCGCTACATCGGCGGTGGTCATAAGAAGGTAATTCGTATCATTGATTTCAAGAGAAATAAAGACGGTGTACCTGCAGTGGTTAAAACAATTGAATACGATCCGAACCGTTCGGCTCGTATCGCTCTGTTGTTTTATGCAGATGGTGAAAAAAGATATATTATTGCTCCCAATGGATTGCAAGTTGGCGCGACTTTGATGTCAGGTGAAACAGCTGCTCCGGAAATCGGTAATGCTCTTCCGCTTCAGAATATTCCCGTCGGTACTGTAATTCACAACATCGAATTACGTCCGGGTCAAGGCGCTGCTTTGGTTCGCTCGGCTGGTAACTTCGCTCAGTTGACTTCAAGAGAAGGTAAATACTGCGTTATTAAGTTGCCTTCAGGTGAGGTTCGTCAGATCCTCAGCACATGTAAGGCTACTGTGGGTAGCGTTGGTAACTCAGATCATGGATTGGAAAGTTCAGGTAAAGCTGGACGTTCTCGTTGGTTAGGACGTCGTCCGCGTAACCGTGGTGTTGTTATGAACCCGGTTGATCACCCGATGGGTGGTGGTGAAGGACGTGCTTCAGGAGGACACCCGAGATCTCGTAAGGGATTGTACGCTAAGGGTCTTAAGACAAGAGCTCCGAAGAAACAATCGTCTAAGTATATTATTGAGAGAAGAAAGAAGTAATCTGATTAATTGAGTAAATTATGAGTCGTTCATTAAAAAAAGGTCCGTATATTAACGTTAAGCTTGAGAAGAAAGTGCTTGCCATGAATGAATCGGGCAAGAAAGTGGTAGTTAAGACCTGGGCCAGAGCTTCAATGATTTCGCCTGATTTCGTAGGCCATACTGTTGCAGTTCACAATGGAAATAAATTTATTCCTGTTTATGTTACCGAAAATATGGTAGGACACAAGTTGGGCGAATTTGCTCCAACTCGTACATTCAGAGGACACGCTGGTAACAAGAAAAAATAAAGACAGGATTTATCTGAAATAATAAAGTAATAATATAATGGGAGCAAGAAAAAAAATATCGGCTGAAAAAAGAAAAGAAGCCCTTAAGACCATGTATTTTGCGAAATTGCAAAATGTTCCTACTTCCCCCCGTAAAATGCGTCTCGTGGCTGACATGATTCGTGGGATGGAAGTGAACAGAGCACTCGGCGTTTTGAAGTTCTCCTCAAAAGAGGCTGCAGCCAGAGTGGAGAAATTGCTGCGCTCTGCAATTGCTAACTGGGAGCAGAAAAACGAACGTAAAGCTGAAAGTGGCGAGCTGTTCGTAACCAAGATTTTTGTTGATGGTGGTGCTACACTCAAAAGAATGAGACCGGCTCCGCAGGGTAGAGGTTACAGAATCCGCAAACGTTCAAACCACGTAACGTTGTTCGTTGGTTCTAAAAGTAATAACGAAGATCAAAATTAAGGTAAATGGGACAAAAAGTTAATCCAATAAGCAACCGTTTAGGAATTATCAGAGGATGGGATTCCAATTGGTATGGTGGAAAAAATTACGGCGACTCTTTGCTGGAAGATAGCAAGATTCGTAAATATTTGAACGCTCGTCTTGCTAAAGCAAGCGTTTCAAGAATTGTAATCGAACGTACACTGAAACTCGTGACTATTACCGTTTGTACTGCACGTCCGGGTATCATTATCGGTAAGGGTGGCCAGGAAGTTGATAAGTTGAAAGAGGAATTGAAGAAGGTTACCGATAAGGACATCCAGATTAATATCTTCGAAGTTAAGAGACCTGAACTCGACGCCGTTATCGTGGCTAATAACATCGCCCGTCAGGTTGAAGGTAAGATTGCCTACCGTCGTGCCATCAAGATGGCTATCGCTAATACAATGCGTATGGGTGCGGAAGGTATTAAAATTCAGATTTCAGGACGTTTGAATGGCGCTGAAATGGCACGTTCTGAAATGTATAAGGAAGGAAGAACTCCGTTGCACACTTTCAGAGCAGACATTGACTACTGTCATGCAGAAGCATTGACGAAGGTTGGTCTTCTCGGTATTAAAGTTTGGATTTGTAGAGGTGAAGTTTATGGTAAGAAGGAGTTGGCTCCGAACTTTACGCAAAGCAAAGAAAGTGGTCGTGGAAGCAATAGCGGAAACAATGGCGGAAAGAACTTCAAAAGAAAGAAAAATAATCGCTAACGAATTTGATTTTTAGGAATTATGTTACAACCGAAAAAAACAAAATTCAGAAGACAACAAAAAGGCCGTCAAAAGGGTAATGCCCAAAGAGGAAACCAGTTGGCTTTCGGATCTTTTGGTATTAAGGCCTTGGAAACGAAATGGATTACAGGCCGTCAGATTGAAGCTGCGCGTATTGCAGTGACAAGATATATGCAACGTCAAGGACAGATTTGGATTCGTATTTTCCCGGATAAACCTATTACAAGAAAACCTGCTGATGTACGTATGGGTAAAGGTAAGGGTGCGCCGGAAGGATTCGTTGCTCCTGTTACACCGGGTAGAATTATTATCGAAGCTGAAGGAGTATCTTATGAAATCGCAAAAGAAGCTTTGCGCTTAGCTGCACAGAAGCTCCCTATCACAACTAAGTTTGTGGTTAGACGTGATTATGATATCCAAAATCAAAATGCGTAAGAAGTATGAAAATTGCAGAAATTAAAGAAATGACTACCAGTGACTTGGTAGAAAGAGTAGAAGCAGAAGTGGCTAATTATAGCCAAATGGTTTTAAATCATTCTATTTCTCCTTTGGATAATCCTGCTCAGATCAAACAATTACGCAGGACTATTGCGCGTATGAAAACTGAATTACGCCAAAGAGAACTTAACAATAAATGATGAGCTTGATGGAAGCAAGAAATTTAAGAAAAGAAAGAACTGGGGTTGTGCTGAGCAACAAGATGGATAAGACCATTACAGTAGCAGCTAAGTTTAAGGAGAAACACCCCATATATGGTAAGTTCGTTAGCAAGACGAAGAAGTACCATGCTCATGATGAAAAGAATGAGTGCAATATCGGCGATACTGTACACATCATGGAAACTCGTCCTTTGAGCAAGACTAAGAGATGGAGATTGGTTGAAATAATTGAAAGAGCTAAGTAATTATGATACAAGTAGAATCCAGACTTACAGTATGTGATAATAGTGGAGCAAAAGAGGCTCTCTGTATCCGCGTTTTAGGCGGTACAGGCCGTCGCTATGCTTCAGTAGGGGACGTGATTGTTGTTTCTGTAAAGAGCGTTATCCCTTCAAGTGATGTTAAAAAAGGTGCAGTGTCTAAAGCTTTGATCGTACGTACTAAGAAAGAAATCCGTCGTGCTGATGGTTCTTATATACGTTTTGATGATAATGCTTGCGTGTTGCTGAACAATGCAGGTGAAATTAGAGGTAGTCGTATTTTCGGTCCGGTAGCTCGTGAACTTCGTGCTACTAACATGAAAGTTGTGTCACTCGCTCCTGAAGTACTTTAATTTTGTAAAAGATTTAAGTAATGAGTAAATTACATATTAAAAAAGGCGATACAGTTTACGTAAATTCTGGTGAAGACAAAGGTAAGACTGGTCGTGTATTGAAGGTTCTTGTTGATAAAAAACGTGCAATCGTTGAAGGTATCAACATGGTGTCTAAGAGCACAAAACCGAATGCAAAGAACCCGCAAGGTGGTATCGTGAAGCAAGAAGCTTCTATCCACATTTCAAACTTGAACCCGGTTGATCCAAAAACTGGTAAAGCAACGCGTGTTGGTAGAAAAGAGAGTGCTGATGGCACTTTAGTGCGTTATTCTAAAAAATCAGGAGAGGAGATTAAGTAATGAGTAATACTGCTAGCCTTAAGAAAGAATATGCAGAGCGTATTGCGCCTGCATTGAAATCACAGTTCCAGTATTCTTCTTCTATGCAGATACCCGTACTTAAGAAGATTGTGATCAATCAAGGTCTGGGTATGGCTGTTGCCGACAAGAAGATTATTGAAGTGGCAATTAACGAAATGACTGCTATTACTGGCCAGAAAGCCGTAGCAACCGTTTCTCGTAAAGATATTGCAAACTTTAAGTTGCGTAAGAAAATGCCGATTGGCGTAATGGTGACTCTGCGTCGTGAGAGAATGTACGAATTCCTTGAGAAATTGGTTCGTGTCGCTCTTCCCCGTATCCGTGACTTCAAAGGTATTGAAAGTAAGTTCGATGGTAAGGGTAACTATACCCTTGGTATTCAGGAGCAAATCATTTTCCCTGAAATAAATATCGATAGTATTACAAGAATTCTCGGTATGAATATTACCTTTGTAACCTCTGCGAAGACAGATGAAGAAGGTTATGCTTTGTTGAAGGAATTCGGTTTACCGTTTAAGAACGCTAAAAAAGATTGATAAGTTATGGCAAAAGAATCAATGAAGGCACGTGAAGTAAGACGTGCAAAATTAGTAGCCAGATATGCCGAGAAAAGAGCTGCCCTGAAGAAAATCGTTAGAACGGGTGACCCTGTAGAGGCTTATGAGGCTGCACAAAAGCTTCAGGAATTGCCTAAGAATGCTAACCCCATTCGTCTGCACAATCGTTGCAAGCTGACTGGTCGTCCTAAAGGATATATCCGTCAGTTCGGCATTTCCAGAATCCAGTTCCGTGAGATGGCCTCAAACGGTCTTATCCCGGGTGTAAAGAAAGCAAGCTGGTAATTATTATTTTTTAAATATTGTCAGGGTAGTCCTGATTAATTTAATTTATTTTTTATATGACTGATCCAATAGCAGATTATTTGACGAGGTTGCGGAACGCTATTCAAGCGAAGCACAGAGTTGTGGAAGTTCCGGCTTCAAATTTGAAAAAAGAAATCACTAAGATTCTTTTTGAGAAAGGCTACATTCTTAATTACAAGTTTGTAGAAGATGGTCCTCAAGGTACAATCAAGGTAGCCTTGAAGTATGATCCGGTTAACAAGGTAAACGCTATCAAGAAACTGGAAAGAATTTCTTCTCCGGGTATGCGTAAATATACTGGTTACAAGGATATGCCGCGTGTTATTAATGGTTTGGGTATTGCTATAATATCTACTTCCAAAGGTGTAATGACCAACAAAGAAGCCGCTGAATTGAAGATCGGTGGTGAAGTTTTGTGTTATGTATATTAATAGGAGGAATTAGCAATGTCAAGAATAGGAAAATTACCCATTAGTATTCCCGCTGGAGTAACAGTTACTCTGAAGGATGATGTGGTTACCGTAAAGGGACCAAAAGGCGAAATGAGCCAATACGTAAATCCTGCTATCAATGTTGCCATCGAAGAAGGCCATGTCGTTATGACAGAGAATGAAAATGCAATGCTGGATAATCCGAAGCAGAAGCATGCATTCCACGGTCTGTACCGTTCATTGGTTCACAACATGGTTGTTGGTGTATCTGAAGGATATAAGAAAGAGTTGGAACTTGTCGGTGTAGGTTACCGCGCTTCTAATCAAGGCAATATTATTGAACTGAACTTGGGCTATACGCACAGTATCTTTATTCAGTTACCTGCTGAGATCAAAGTAGAAACTAAGTCTGAAAGAAATAAGAATCCTCTTATCATTTTGGAATCTTGTGACAAACAATTGCTTGGTCAAGTTTGCTCTAAAATACGTTCTTTCCGTAAGCCTGAACCGTATAAAGGTAAAGGTATTAAGTTTGTTGGCGAAGAAATTCGTAGAAAGTCTGGTAAATCAGCCGGTGCTAAATAATCATTTAAATTGATAGTATTATGACAACAAAAATAGAAAGACGTATTAAGATTAAATATAGAGTACGCAATAAGGTTTCAGGTACAACTGAATGTCCGCGTATGAGTGTGTTTAGAAGCAATAAGCAAATCTATGTTCAGATTATCGACGATTTGTCCGGTAAGACTCTGGCTGCCGCTTCTTCTTTGGGTATGACTGAAAAAATGCCTAAGAAAGAACAAGCTGCCAAAGTAGGTGAACTGATTGCTAAGAAAGCTCAGGAAGCAGGTATAACTACTGTTGTTTTCGACCGTAATGGTTACTTGTATCATGGGAGAGTAAAAGAAGTAGCTGATGCTGCTCGTAACGGTGGACTTAAATTTTAATCATTATGGCAGGACTTAATAATAGAGTTAAGATTACAAACGATATAGAACTGAAAGACAGATTGGTTGCTATTAATCGTGTAACCAAAGTAACCAAAGGTGGTAGAACTTTTAGTTTCTCTGCTATTGTGGTAGTAGGAAATGAAGAAGGTATCATCGGTTGGGGCCTTGGCAAAGCCGGCGAAGTAACTGCCGCTATTGCCAAAGGTGTTGAAGCTGCAAAGAAGAATCTGACTAAAGTACCTGTATTGAAAGGTACGGTTCCTCATGAGCAGTCTGCTAAGTTCGGTGGTGCTGAGGTATTCATTAAGCCGGCTTCTCATGGTACCGGTGTTGTGGCAGGTGGTGCAATGCGTGCAGTGCTTGAAAGTGTTGGTGTAACGGACGTTTTGGCCAAGTCAAAAGGTTCTTCCAACCCGCACAACTTGGTAAAAGCTACTATCCTGGCATTAAGCGAAATGCGCGATGCACGTATGGTGGCTCAGAACAGAGGAGTTAGTATGGAAAAAGTATTTAGAGGATAAGGAGGAAGAATATGTCGACTATAAAGATTAAACAAGTTAAAAGTAGAATTGGTGCTCCTGCTGATCAGAAGAGAACTCTCGATGCACTGGGACTTCATAAGTTGAATCGTGTGGTTGAACACGAATGCACTCCTTCAATTCTTGGAATGGTGGATAAGGTTAAACACTTGGTTACCATTGTTAAGTAATTATTTGTTGAATAATAAAACGAATTACAATATGAACTTAAGTAATTTAAAACCTGCAGAGGGATCTACTAAAACAAGAAAAAGAATCGGACGCGGTCCGGGTTCTGGTTTGGGAGGTACTTCTACCAGAGGTCATAAAGGAGCTAAATCAAGATCTGGATACTCTAAGAAAATCGGTTTTGAAGGTGGTCAGATGCCTCTTCAACGTCGTGTTCCTAAGTTTGGCTTTAAAAATATCAATCGTGTAGAGTATAAAGCTATCAACTTGGATACAATTCAGAAACTGGCAGAAGCTAAGAATTTGCAGACTGTAGGCATCAATGACTTCATCGCTGCAGGTTTCATCTCTTCAAGCCAGTTGGTAAAAGTATTAGGTAACGGAACTTTGACTGCTAAGTTGGATGTACAAGCACATGCATTCTCTAAGACTGCTGTTGCTGCCATCGAAGCTGCTGGTGGACAAGTAGTAAAACTCTAATTCAATGAGAAAAGCTATTGAAACATTAAAGAATATATGGAAAATTGAGGATCTGAGACAACGGATCCTCATTACCATATTGTTTGTGGCAATCTACCGTTTTGGTTCATATGTTGTATTGCCAGGTGTTAACCCGTCAATGTTGACTCAGTTGCACGAGCAAACAAGCGAGGGCCTTTTGGCTTTGTTAAATATGTTTTCCGGAGGAGCATTTTCCAATGCATCTATTTTTGCTTTGGGTATTATGCCGTATATCTCTGCCTCCATCGTTATTCAGTTGCTGGGAATCGCTGTTCCGTATTTCCAGAAATTGCAGCGTGAAGGTGAAAGCGGTAGAAGGAAAATGAATCAGTATACTCGTTATCTGACCATTGTGATTCTTTTGTTCCAGGCTCCTTCTTATTTGATGAATCTTAAAATGCAGGCTGGACCTTCTTTAAGTGCTTCATTAGATTGGACTCTGTTTATCGTTTATTCTACCATCATTTTAGCTGCTGGTAGTATGTTTATTTTGTGGCTTGGTGAGAGAATTACTGATAAAGGTATCGGTAATGGTATTTCATTGATCATTATGGTGGGTATTATTGCACGCTTGCCGCAATCTCTGTTCCAGGAACTGGTATCTCGTGTGACTGATAAGACTGGTGGTTTGGTTATGTTCTTGATCGAACTTGTTGTTTTGTTAGTCGTTATCGCTTTTGCAATCCTGCTTGTTCAGGGTACGAGAAAGATTCCTGTGCAGTATGCAAAGAAAATTGTCGGTAACAAGCAATACGGTGGCGCAAGACAGTATATTCCTTTGAAAGTGAATGCTGCCAATGTGATGCCTATTATCTTTGCTCAGGCAATCATGTTTATCCCCATTACCTTTATTGGTTTCTCAAATGTAAATAATGCAAGCGGTTTCGTTCATGCATTAACTGATCATACAAGCTTCTGGTACAATTTGATTTTTGCAGTGTTGATTATATTATTTACTTATTTCTATACTGCAATAACCATTAATCCGACTCAGATGGCCGAGGATATGAAGCGTAACAATGGCTTTATTCCTGGTATTAAGCCGGGCAAGCAAACAGCAGAGTATATTGATGTGATTATGTCACGCATTACTTTGCCAGGTTCTTTCTTCCTTGCCTTGGTTGCCATTATGCCTGCTTTTGCTGGTGTATTTGGAGTAAAAGCCGAATTTGCTCAGTTCTTTGGCGGTACATCTTTGTTAATTCTTGTAGGTGTGGTTCTTGATACACTGCAGCAAGTTGAAAGTCATCTGTTGATGAGACATTATGACGGTTTGCTGAAATCTGGTCGTATCAAAGGCCGTAGTGGTAATGTAGCTGCATATTAATCTTTTTTGAGGAAATGATATTTCTTAAAACTGAAGATGAAATAGAGCTGCTCCGTGAGAGTAATTTGCTTGTAGGAAAAACGCTTGGTGAATTAGCCAAGATTATTAAGCCTGGAGTCACTACAAAGGAGCTGGATAAGGTTGCGGAAGAATTCATTAGAGATAATGGTGCTATTCCCACTTTTAAGGGTTTCCCCAATCAATATGGCGATCCGTTTCCAGCTTCGATTTGTACCTCTGTAAATGAGCAGGTGGTACATGGCATACCAAGTGATGTAGTACTGAAAGACGGCGATATAGTTTCGGTCGATTGTGGTACTTACATGAATGGATTTTGTGGTGATTCTGCTTATACGTTCTGTGTAGGTGAAGTTGATGAGGAAGTACGCAAATTGCTTAAAGTAACAAAAGAGGCATTATACATAGGAATTCAAAATGCTGTTCAGGGTAAACGCCTGGGTGATATCGGATATGCCATCCAACAGCATTGCGAATCCAATTCTTATGGTGTGGTGCGTGAGTTTGTAGGTCATGGTATCGGTAAAGAGATGCACGAGGATCCGCAAGTGCCTAATTACGGCAGACGTGGTTACGGTACGATGTTGAAACGCGGGTTGTGCATTGCTATTGAGCCGATGATTACCTTGGGAAGCCGTCAAATTGTGATGGAGCGGGATGGCTGGACAGTAAGAACGAAAGATCGTAAATGTGCTGCTCATTTCGAGCATACAATTGCAATAGGGTCTGGTGAAGCTGATATCTTGTCATCGTTCAAGTTCATTGAAGAAGTATTAGGAGATAAAGCAATTTAAGAAATTAATATGGCAAA
>ERZ1673693.1051-NODE-1051-length-23709-cov-32.663144_pt1 | contig 23709 bp, 31 predicted proteins | sample MGYA00580223_ERZ1673693 | MGnify/ENA primary metagenome ERZ1673693 (study PRJEB41218, sample SAMN15661741) | gut metagenome | host: Homo sapiens | place: Canada: London | collected 2015-08-20/2019-03-30 | study: EMG produced TPA metagenomics assembly of...
AAGTGGGATTCTGAGAAAACAAAGCAAACATAACCTTATCAGGCAGTGTAGTAATACTGCTACATCCAAAGATGTCACATATCTTTAATGTCAATTCTTTTAATTCCATATTTACTTTTTCATTTCTTTCTTTTTGATTTAATCTTGATTGGATTGTTTTTTATTCCAGTACCGAACCATTCTAAGCGGAAACCGTGTATCCGGAGCCAATATTTAAAAGCGGGGATAGTTGTCTGTTTCATATTAAATCTCCTTTACAATTCTACCATCGTCTAACAACGTGTATAGTTTACCCTTATATGTCAGAGCGAAACACCATTGGCGGGCATACTTCAAATACTGATGCAATTTGTATCTGTGCGGGTGTTTCTGCATCTTTTTTTCTATTCTTTTCTTCATGGCTAATTAGTTATACTCTAATTGTTTATCGAAAATCTTAATACATTCAAATAAATATTTTGCCACCGTTGGATTTACCGCATTGCCGATACTTCCAACTCTGTGTGACCAATCGGGAAACCCATCATCATTTCTAACAATGCTATGCGCTGGGATTTCAAGAATCCTTTTTGCGCAAGTATATCCGACACTCGTATCTGATGTCCACTGTTTAAATATCGAGTTAATGCTTCCACATTTGCAAACGTCGCCTTGTAATCCGATTTTGTTGGAGTAGGCAATAAGATAAAGTCTTTCCCTTTTGTGTGGGTATCCAAAAGCGTAGTTTGATATACATTGCCATTCCGCATTATACCCGATTTTGGAAAGGTCGCATAGGACTTGTTCGAGACCGGAAATAGTGAGAGCTGGCGAATTTTCAATGATGACGTATTTAGGTCTAACTTCCCATATAATTCGGTACATCTCACTCCACAACCCGGAGCGCTTTCCCTTAATACCTTCACGTTTTCCGGCAACACTGATGTCTTGACACGGAAATCCTCCACTAATGATGTCCACATATCGGAGTCCGGTTGTTTTTGTAATATCTGTGAATCTTTCTGCATGAGGAAATTTGTTTTTTAATATTTCACCTTGAAATTTTTCTATCTCACAATTCCACAAAGTGTCAATTCCTGCCATTTCGGCACCTAATTCAAAACCGCCAATGCCGCTAAACAGAGAGCCGTGTGTCAATTCGCTTTTCTTCATTTCCATAATTCAGAACCACTCTTCATTCGCTCCAACCTCTACCGAGAGCCAGTCCATGAGGAGGGTTATAAGGTTATAAATAGGTTTCATTAATTTAATCTTATTTGCTCCCGGATAGGCGGTCAAGCCACACCGGGATAGTTAACTGTTAGCTGAAATTAAATCACTTAACCCGAACCTTTCACGGGACTTCTACGCGAGTAGAGGGCGTTTGGTTAATAATAAGCAGTAGTGGCTGTGCAGATAACGATACCTGCTTTCCGGAAACAACCTAAACGAAAAGTAACCATTACACCGGAGTTTTTCTATAAACTAACAGCCACGCCTATCTTCACAGACTGGGAAAACAATCATTTATTTTTGAGATCATTTTCAGAATTGGGAATCACCTTGGTCTTATTTCCTGTCTTGTCAATAATAACCTGCTTTCCTCCTACAGTAATGGTTGTCTTGCAGCCTTCCGGGAGTGTCTGAATGAAATTGCGCACAACGGGAGAGTTAGCGTTTTCACTGATGGAATCAATAGTCCGTTCTTCTGCGCTGTACGGATATACATCCATGATGGCGGTTTCCGCTACCGATGCAATTTGGTAGTCGGCCATTGTGCCTTTCATGCCCTCATCCAGCTTCTTTACCGCATCACGCAAGTCGGCTGCCTGCACCAATACCTGGGTAGACGTTTTTTTCTCGGCACCGCTTTTCTCGTCCAATGTAATGAAAACCAGCTTGCATTTGAACCAACGGTCGGCAGCTTCCTCTTCGCATGGAAACAGTTCGCTGTAGTTGGCACGTTTGATGTCCGATACCGTGAATTCTCCTGAAATAAACGGTGTCATCTCTTCGATGATACGTGCTTCCGCTTCCGTAAAACTGAGTGCATTTACCAGATAAGGTTCGGTAACTTTTTTGTTCATTCCGTTATCCATTGTTTTTTCATAACGGATTTTACACTCAAACCATGTATTCATTACCATAATCAATTAGATTTATTAAAAATAATGTTTATAAATTGTCTCTAAAAAAATCTCTATGTCTGCTATTTCTTTCAGCAAACGCTTCTTGTTTACTTCTGCATAAAGGCAGCAAAGGCAGAATCCGACAAAACACAGCCAAAACAGGTAATTCAGACCTTCTATGGTAAACATACATCCTATGAACAGGATAGACCATAGGAAAGCCAAACTAAAAGCATTCATAATCAAATATTTTATTGTTTATATTCAGTCCCGGACTCAAGCCGATGTCTCCCCAAAAACTCCGTAACGTTGTTATCTTTTATCGGAATCATATTCTATAATCTGACCACCGAATTTCTCTAATGCGGTTGTACGTATTTCAGAAGCCCTTGTGCTATCGGTTATATACCGTAAGGCATGGTTAATACAGACTGTAGAGCAATCGAAAATCTTTGCAAGCTTGGATACCTGGCCATATTGAAGTATTATTCTCCTTCTTTTCATAAGCTACCCCCTTGCATATACACAACCGTATATTTCTATTGCACGTTTGCGGATAACATCCGCATTTCCATTGTTGGTGACTCCACGCAAAGCGTATCGGACAGTAGGTACAGAGAAGCCTGTATCTTTGGCTATCTTACTGATAGCACCATGAGGAGCAATAATTTCGCGTTTTCTTGCCATTATTATATTATTTAATTAAGTTTGTATTCTAATCGTTTTCTTACATTATGGAAAGCGATTGTGATTGCTTTTTCGATTGCAAAACTAACAATGTTTCGCTAATCGAACAAGGTAACAACGTTAAATGTTTACGATATTTTGTTATTTAGAACTGGTAAAAATAATAAGTTGTATGGAAAAGGCATTGACAGAGCGATTTAAGGACATTATAAAATTTAAGAAGTCCTCTATTCTTGATTTTAGCAAGCAGATTGGCATAGCACAAACTACTCTAAATTGCCAATTATATAGTACAAGAGGTATTAGTATCAACGTAATATTGCTAACACTTAAAACTTTTCCTGAAATTTCCGCAGAATGGCTACTGCGAGGAGAAGGCAGCATGATACGGGAAACTTCTCCCGTTCTTCTGTCTCATGCAGGTCAAGTTCAATTAGACGAGGGTCTGTTAGAGTCGCAACACGAGAAGATAAGGCTGTTAGAAGCTGAAAACAATATGCTGAAAGGAGAAAACAGTGTACTTAGAGAGCAGGTAGGTCTTGGAGCAAGGAAGGCTGAAGGAGTGTGAAATATTCTTTGACATTTAATTTTGATTACAACATCCATAGAATACATTTTTTAAGGCTGGTAAATAAAAATATCATACATTCAGACGACAACATGCTGTGTATAAGATAGAAGCAAAGCAAAAAGTATTTTCCGAATGCAAGTAATGTTTTATAACATGTTTTTCTTAAGAACATTTTAATAATAGCATGTGTTACCCATTTTACTTATCATCTTTTTAAGTAAATAATATTATGAACGAAACATTGGAATTAAGGAAGTATATGGACCATATTTCCGAATTTTGCTTGCTATTGCAAGAGCGTGTTAAGAGATTAGAGAAAATGACAAATCCTCCGAAGGCAGATAAGGGGAAATGTAAAATATATAAAATGAAAATCATCAAAGCCGAAGGGTTGTAATGAAATAATAGGAGAGCCGTAGACATATCGTTGTTTGCGGCTTTCTTGTGTATAATAAGTAAAATAACAAAAAGCTGTTTTTCCTTTCCATAGATTTGCAATAAAAACAATGGAAAGGAAAAATATCTCACTATCCTACGGCATTCACAGGTCACCGTCCATCGGAGCGGATGGTGAACTATCGGAATGCGTTAATCTTATCCCGAAAAACGGAGAGTTAACCAGCGTCCTTCCACCGAAAGATACTGGAATTATGCTTGACGAAGGGGAACTTCTTCTCTTTGTCCATAACACATCCAAGTACAAAAACTATATTTATGCTGTCGGGAATACTATAAAGGCTTTCCGTATAACGGATGGGGAAAGAGAAGACTTTCCTTTTTCACACGCCCTCGAAAATGATGAGTCAATCAGCCATATGCAATCTATTGGGAATACGCTCATCGGTATAACCAACAAGTCTCTCCAGTATTTTCTCTTCAAAGACAATACATACCGTTATTTAGGGAACAAAGGTCCTGAGCTGGACATATCTTTCGGCCTTCACGGATACCTGTATGAGTCTGAGGAAATAACAGTAGACATCAGCAAGAACTTTTTGCCGGAACCTGCGGACAATTCCTTGTTCAATATGTTCACCTTTCCGGTTGAGGCTCAGCAGCAAATATCAGAGCAACTGTCTCCCAAGATAAACGAATTTATCAACTATATCAAATCATTTGGGAATTTCACGGAGTCGTTCTTCGTGAGGTATGCTTACCGGACGATCAACGGTTACTATATGCAATCCCCCCCTATACTTATGACGCCGAACAGCGGCAGGTTTCCTTATCTGCCATGTTCCACGCAGAGGTATGAGGGCAATATTCTGAAAGAAGTGAAAACCCGTATAACCGCTTATGTGGGTCGGTTGGATTACAGGGTCGATAAGGAAGCGATAGACGTTCTCCGGCAATGGAGTGATATAATACAGTCTGTTGACATCTTTATTTCAGAGCCTGTAAGTTATTACGTTCAGGACAGCCGCAATTATGTCTATAAGAAGCCGTCCAGCTTTGGTAGTATAGAGTTTATAGGAGCCAGAGGCGGAATACTTTCAGTTGGTGGTACTGATGCTGACAAAATATATGCCCGTACGGGAAATCTCTCAAAAAACACGGATTTCGAGCTTGGAGCACCCGCCCTTTCGGAAAGCGATTACAATGAATTGGTAAAGAGAGTTTCTGTTTTCCGTAAAGTCAGAAGTATTTCTCTTGATGAGCTGAAGGCATACGATGATATAGAGATTGATGCGGAAATATTACAGAATCTGAATGTCCAGGAGGCTTTGCCTGATGATTACAATTCGCATGAAAAAATAAAATGCAATTTTTCATTCATATACAACTCCCGGCTCAACATAGCCGGAATAAACAGGTATCCTTATGCCTTTCCTCCCAAAGCCGTCGTAAACTATACCAACGGCGAAAAAAGCGGCAATGAAACTGTCCGGAAGACATACAGTTATAAAATCACGGTACTGATACGGGATACCGGAAGCATTACCGCAATCACAAGTGCGGCAAGCACCCTTAACAATCTTGGAGAGTGGATATATTACCCAAACCCCAATGCTTATCGGATGATTATAGAAAAGACCGATTCTGCTGGCGGAACCTTATATGCAGACCTGCAACTGACGAAGCATGAGTTTCTCAATGGTGCGTATTACTATAATACCGGGATGGACTTTACCGGGAAAAAGCCGGAAATACCCACGGATGCAACAGACTACATTCACGAACCGAATAAAATATACACATCAGAAGTGGGCAATCCTTTTTTTTTCCCGCTGAGCGGTATTAATACTGTGGGGACCGGCAATATACTTGGAATATCATCGGCTACCAAAGCCCTTTCACAAGGGCAGTTCGGTCAGTTCCCTTTGTACGCTTTTTCTACGGACGGGATATGGGCAATGGAAGTGAATCCGGAAACCGGGCTTTATTCTTCCGTGCAGCCGGTCAGCCGGGATGTTTGCAACAACCCTGCGTCAATCACGCAAATAGATGCGGCAATTGTGTTTACTACCGATAGAGGGCTGAAATTGCTGCAAGGCTCGGATGTGGTTCTGTTGTCCTCATCAATGGAAGGACATAATACGGATGAAGGCATATTCAATATATCCGACGAATTCAGCCCGCTGTTTGTCAATGATACGGAACAGTTTGTCGAAATGCTGAGAAGCTGTCTCATCGCGTACGATTATGCACATTCCATGCTGCATATATTTCCGAACGATGAGGCTCAAAAACATTATATATTTTCTTTGGAGTCAAATGAGTTTGCCAGCTATGTAGGGTATAACATACGGACTGTCATTAACAATTATCCGCAGACAATCGTACAGTCAGGAAACAAGGTACTCTCTTATGACAACTATGTTTCTGAGGATATATACAAAGGAGTGGCTGTAACAAGGGAACTGGCTTTTGACGATCCGTTCTGCATGAAAATAATACATGACCTGCGAGTCATGAGTTACAGGACAAAGGAAAAAAGCCGTATCAGAATCGCAATATTCGTGAGCAATGACGGGCAAAAATGGTTTCAGCTTCATTCGTTGAGGCAGCATTCTTTCAGGTTCTATAGAATTGCATTCTTTACAGAGATGTCGGATACGGATACACTATCCGGAGTCAGCATGATGTTTGACTACCGGCGGAATAATAAGCTGAGGTAAAAAATAATCCCCGGAACAAATCCGGGGATTATCATATCATCCGTCTTATTTCATAACGAGCCTTATGTGTGGATTCTCTTTGGAAACGAATAATCTTTCTCCGGATGTCCCGTTTCTTTGCTGTATCCTGCTGTTGGGGTCTTTGCAGCTCTCCAGCTCTTCAACGCGTTTTTCCAGCCGTTTCACGTTTTCTTTTAGAAGCAGGATGAATTCTGCCATGTGGTCCAAATATTTTCTAACCTCGCTGTCCAGGTTTGTCAGGTCTTTCTTTTCCATGTTTTTTTTGATTTTTTGGGTTGTTCAATTCCCGACCTTTCAATAATGAAAGGTTTACGGGCATGTCAATGGCTCCCGCATGTTTTGCAGGAAAATAAAAAGGGATTATGGTATTCTTACCACTCTATCTCATAGCTTTCTTTGGAGGATAGCAGTGCCCGGAACTGTGTAATGAAGTGTTTCTGTCCCCGTGCTGTCACCATGACTTCTTCGCGGAATACGTTTTTTTCTCCGGTGTTGCATAATGTGGATGCTATTCTCATCAGGTGGAGGCTCATTGATTTCTGTGTGGGTTTGTTCTTCCTTGTCCCTCTTTTTATAAGGTATCCGTTTTTCCTGAGCCATTCACGGAGTTTGTTCCTTCCCTTGCTGAACAGGCAGCTTTGGTTAAGGATGTTGGCTAACTCGCCGATTGTAATGTCTCCTTTGCATGAGAGAAAACAGTCGGCAAACTCAGCTTTGGGCGTGAGGTTAGAAATTTGGGCGGATTGTGCGTTTACTTCTTCTTCCAGCAGTTTCACCCGTTCATCCCGCCTTGTGATGGTGTTTTGCGCGATGACGAGGGCGCGTGCCATAATCTCTTCGGAAGTATCCCCTTGTTTTGTGGCGATGTAACCGCCAGTCTCTAATACAGTAGGAATCACTTCATCGAAAATCCAACTTTCCACTTCCTCTGCTTGTGGAAGTTCTGAACTTGCTACCAGACGAATTATGTTGCCTTTGGTTATAAACTTAACCTTTTGAATCCCTCCGTTTGTAGGAGTGTACATTTCGTTCACCCCTGCTGATTTACAGTGGTCTCTGACTGCTTTTTGCGGATTTGCGTACCCTAAGCATTTAGCCACATCTGTTGCAGCAAACATAACTTGACCGTTTATCACAACGGTACGTACTTGCCCAAAGATGGGCGATTGGAACAACTTTAATTCTTCCATGAAAATTTTGACAATAAAAAAGCGTATGTTACCTGTTGTCAAAGTTCTCATGGAAACTTTGCGGGCATTACTGCTACCGCACAGGACATACGCTAAATATCTTTAGTAACGTACAAGCATAAAAAATGCCCTCCAAATAAATTTTTGTGGGCTACGCTCGCCCATGAGATTTTGACATTGCAAAGTTACTTAATTTTTCTATACTGCCAAACGAAAAAGTATGTTTTTGTTGGCTAATTCTCCGATTGTGATATCGCCTTTGCATGAGAGAAAACAGTCGGCAAACTCAGCTTTGGGCGTGAGGTTAGAAATTTGGGCGGATTGTGCGTTTACTTCTTCTTCCAGCAGTTTCACCCGTTCATCCCGCCTTGTGATGGTGTTTTGCGCGATGACGAGGGCGCGTGCCATAATCTCTTCGGAAGTATCCCCTTGTTTTGTGGCGATGTAACCGCCAGTCTTGCGGATAGCTGGAAGAACTTCGGATGTAATCCATCGCTTAAATGCTTTTGCTGTTGGTAGCTTACTTCCAAAGACAAGAGAATAAACGCCGCTTTCATTTATTAAAGTGGTTTCTTGCGTAAAGCCTTGATTGTCAGGGATGCCCTGTTTTAGGGCGTCCTCATTATCAACATGTTGCAGTATTGCATTTCTGGGCTTTGCATACCCTAACGCTAATGCAATGTCATTGCCTACAAAATAAGGTTGATTGTTTACTTCGAGGGTTCTTATTTGCCCGAAGTTTGGATTGTTGAAAATTTGAACAGCATTCATAGCAATTATTTTTGAACAACAAAAAACTGCACTACGTGTTGTTCAAGCCTAATTGCAAGCTCCGGGGGTGTTTCCACTTCCCGACACGGTGCAGTTATATCTTTAGTTTTAAGATACACTATATATGTCTTGGCACAAAAAATGCCGCTTTAGTGCGGCTTTGTACCGCAATTAGTTTGAACACTGCAAAGTTACTTAATTTTTCTATACAGCCAAACGAAAAAGTATATTTTTGTTGGCTAATTCTCCGATTGTAATATCGCCTTTGCAGGATAGGAAGCAGTCGGCAAATTCAGCTTTGGGCGTGAGGTTAGAAATCTGAACTTCTTTGTTTTTGTTGTCTGCCCGTAGACATTGTTTTTCTTTTTCAGATATAACTAATGCTTCAAGTGCTTCAAGGTAATTTTGGGGTGCTTGGAATGCGCCATTGCGCTTTGCTGTTTCGAGTTGTTCCCAACGGTCAATGATTTTTTCTCGGAGTTTGGCGTCATAACCCGATGCCAGGATTAGACAACCTTTCTTGGTAAGTTCGTAATACGGGTCTTTTCTTTCGGCTCCATTGCCTAACTTATTGATTCTATGCATCAATCCAAAATTGGATTCATGTACTCCCTGCTCTAAAAGAGAACGAATGTCACGCATAATATGAGCGTGCTGTTTTCCCGTGAGTTCCGCTATTTCAAGAGAACTCATCGTGTTCTTGGATAAGATTAAATCAGTCATAACTTGTAGCATTTAAAAGTTATTTATTTATGGATGAAAAGGCAACAAAAAAGCGGTTGCCATATACGCTGCTACAAGTTGATAATCCACCCCGAAGAGCACACAAAACTTACGTATAGACAACCGCCAATATCCTAAAGTATGGGCATAAAAAATACCCATATATAATATGAGCAAATTAACCGCTTGCCCTGCGAGATAGATTATTCTATCAACTTGTAGCATTGCAAAGTTACTCATAATCTCCGTATGTACAAATAAAAACCGCGAAAAGTTGTGTTATATGGAAATATTTTTTTGCTTTGTTGTCAGATAAGGAAACTTCTGCTATATTTGCAGCATGAAACGTAAGATAAGGACATACGGAGGATATTTCGAGGCGTTCATGGCGACCTTGACGGAGAAAGAACAGGAAAAGGTGCAATACGGATTGCTCCTGCTGAAAACACAAGACAGGCTTCCGGGTAAGTTCGTGAAATTTATTAGGGATGGACTGTATGAGTTGCGGACAGAATACAGCGGAAACATATATCGTGTGTTCTTTATCTTTGACGAGGGAGTGATAGTTGTCTTGTTCAACGGTTTTCAAAAGAAAACGCAAAAGACACCACCATCAGAAATAGAAAAGGCATTAAAAATAAAGGAGGCATATTATGGAGACAAATAACCATCAGATTACGGATTACGATATTGTATTGGATGCGAAGTTCGGGAAAGAGGGTACGCCGGAGCGTGCGAAAGCGGAAGATGAAGCATACGCTTTCTACACGAGCCAAATTCTTGTGGAAGCAAGGAAAGAGGCGAAGATGACCCAAAGCGAACTTGCAAAAAGAGTTGGCACAAACAAGTCTTATATCTCCAAAATAGAGAACGGACTTATAGAGCCGGGTGTAGGGCTTTTCCTGCGCATAATTAACGCGCTCGGTCTGAAATTCGACATTGTGAAGCCTGTGATGTAATTAAAATTAAACTGCATAAAAAAGCCGCCAATACTCATGGCGGCTTAGTTAGTGTAATCAGGTTTTTAAACCCAGTATAATCACGCTTATCGCGCATTTATCTGTTAATGCTCATGGATAAACCCATGAATTTTTATGTTAATTGTTTACTTGGTATTCTGTGCCTCTTTCTTGTCTTGATGGTTAAAATAGACTACTCCGACAATGGCTATTACCGAAACAAGTCCGAACATTACTAAAGCTCCCATATTATTCTCCTTTCTTTTTGTCTCTAACAAGCCAAAGACCTGCTGAGAGAGTTAACACTATTGACAATGAGCCTCCAATATATATTATCCACTTTTCTTGTACATCTCCGAAAATTGAAGAAAGCACTACTGCTGTTGTGATATACTTGGCTATATCCATCAGCCATTTTCCTAATTCCTTTTTCATACCGCAAATATAAACTTTAGTTTCCAAACGGCAAACCTCTTATTGGAAAATCAATTGTTTGGATTACTTTTTCTATGGGGGTAGTAGCCACTATATTATAGAAGTAAACTTGCAAGCATAAAAATGCCCGTCGATAAGATGACCAGCATTGTGTATGGGGCATATATGGCAGGCTTCCGCTTGCCTTTGGATAAAAGTTGAATGCTGCAACCTATTCATTATCCTTAAAAAAGCAAAGAAAAGCGGGGAATATTTGCGGAAAGGTGAATTATAAATTACCTTTGTAACATGAAAGTTAGAAACGTCATAGCATATAAGCACTATTTGACTCATGCAAGAATGCTTTAATGAAAAGGAAAAAGAAAGGTAGTGATTATGGAAACTTACACTTTGAATGATATTAAAAAAGAAGTTTACGGAGAAATCGGCACTCCGCGCCGTGATAAGATTGAAGCTGAACTTTCCAACCTTCATGTCGGGCTTCAGATACGTAATGCACGTGAAGCAAGGAAAATGACTCAAAACGAACTTGCTGGGAAGATAGGGAGGGAACGCTCTTTTATCTCTAAAGTTGAAAGGGATGGCAGTAACCTTACTCTTTCTACACTTTATGACATTGTAATGAAAGGGCTTGGGGGGAAACTTGACATACAAGTTCAACTTTGAAAATCTGCATTACGTGTTGTCTAAGTTTATCATAGCACAATCCTTTGAGGGTAATTCTGCATCCCGACATGGTGCAGTTTTAATCCTTGTTTTTGGTGCTTTGGTTTTACAATTGTTTTACAATGGCGAGATGATAGCTTTATAAGATTTTGATTATTAATATGTTATTTTAAAAGTTCTCAGTGTTCCTATATTTGGGGAGCAAATAGAATTTCAATAGCGCGTATGGCAGAAGATTTGTGTATCAGTAATGGCGGCAAAGAAGAGAAGTATCGTATGTTGCTTCCGCAAATTAAGTGTCTGATTGACGGAGAGGATGACCTTATCGCCAATCTGGCTAATGTTGCGGCTGCACTGAAAGAGACTTTTCACTTTTTCTGGGTGGGATTTTATCTGGTGAAAGGTGAGGAGTTGGTGCTTGCCCCTTTTCAGGGTCCGGTGGCTTGTACCAGAATAAAGAAAGGGCGTGGCGTTTGCGGAAAGGCCTGGGAGAGGGCTGAAATATTGGTTGTACCGGATGTGGATGCTTTTCCTGGTCATATAGCATGCAGTTCTTTGTCGCGTTCGGAAATAGTGCTTCCGCTTTTTCGTGCAAAGGGAGAAGTATGGGGTGTGCTGGATGTGGACAGTGAAAACTTGAATAGTTTTGATGAGGTGGATGCGCGTTTTTTGCAGGAGTTATGTTCTTATCTGTAAGGTGTTTATAATAATAAGATTTTAGTATTGATAAAATATTATAGGGATATGGTGAAGAAGTTGATAGTCTTTTTATTTGTAGTAGGTATGGGCATTGGTTCTTTGTCGGCGCAACTGGCAAAAACTTGTTTTACCAATATGCCCGATTCTCTGAGTCCGTTGCTTACAGCTGTAAATCGTGCCGACTTCATTGACTTCTTGGAGAGCAAGATGAAAGCGGAAGTAACCAATCGTTTTGGCGGTAAGTCGGAAATGACTGAGCTTACTCCCGATTATATCCGTGTGCAGGTAACACCTCAAAGTACCTGGCAGATGAAACTTTTGTCAGTGAACGACAGTACCCGTCTTATCTGTACTGTTTCTACAGTTTGTGCTCCGGCTTGTGACAGTCATATCAAGTTCTATACTACCGGTTGGGAAGAGTTACCCGCTGCATCCTATCTGGCATCATTACCTAATATGGATGATTTTATTCTGCCTGCTTCCGATACGGTAGATGTGTACCGCTATCAGGATGCTCGCCTTCAGGCTGATATGCTTTTAATGAAAGCCGACCTTTCGGGCAAGGACGCTACGCTGACTTTTACTTTTACCACTCCCGACTATATGGAAAAAGAAGCAGCGGAAAAACAGAAACCGTTTCTCCGCGATCCTATAATCTATACGTGGAAAGAAGGGAAGTTCAATAATTAAGTATAAGGTATAAAATAATAAGGCTTACAGAAGCTAAGCTAATGTAGAGTATCATAGGGGCAGTATAGCTTTCCTTATCTCTTATACTTAATTTTTATACTTAATTCTTCATGTTTGATTTTTATTTTACTTTGATTTTGTCGAATCCTTCTCCGTATACTCCGATTACCTGACTTTGTGACACGAAGGCATTCGGGTCTATGTCTTTTATCAGCCGGAAGATAATGGTTGATTCCCGTTTTTTGGCAAGTACAAACAGCATTTTTATTTCCTTGCCGGTATAGAATCCGGAAGCATTTATAACTGTCGCGCCGCGGTGAGGATACACATTGATATGTCTGGCTATCTCCTCATACTTTTCGCTGATGATGAAAAACTGCACGGATTGACGTGCACTATTTACTACTTGATCCAGAACGAAACTACAGATGTATAGGGTGACGTAGCCGTATACTACTTTTTCCCAGTCTTTCAGCACGAAGTAGCTGGAAGAGATGATGATAAGGTCACAAAACAGCATGACCCGTCCCAGTGTAATGTCCCTGTATTTGTTAATGATAGCTGCGATAATATCCGTTCCGCCCGTACTTCCGTTCGAAGAGAAAGCAATGCCGATGCCGCCGCCACAGAAAGATGCTCCGATGACACATGCCATGAAAGGCTGGTCGTTCAGTAGGTGAACGCCGTCTGTCAGTTGCTGAATGATTGGCAGAAAGGAGGTCAGGGTAAAAACGGCAAAGATTGTCTTGATGCTGAACTTCCATCCTAAAATACGGATGGCAAGCAATAACAGTAGGAAGTTGATGCCGAAATAAACATATTGTACCGGCAGTCCTGTTGCAAAATATACCAGTGAGGCAACACCTGGTACTCCGCCTGTGGTAATATCGTTAGGGAGCAGGAATACTGTCCACCCGATACCATACATAATCATGCCTAAAGCAATCATTAAATAATCCCGCATTTCACGAAATATGTTCTGCCGGGAAGGAATGTGCATGTTCATTTGTAGTTTGCAGTTAGATTTGCGGCAAAGATAGATATTTTATCAATCTCGAAATATAAGTTATCGGTTATTTGTATTAGTTCGGATGAAATAAATTTGCTTGTGGTAATCACACTATGTTGATTGTTGAATTTATAAAATTTTTGGTTGACAAGCATTCATGATGTTTTTTCGGTTTACATCTTGGTTTACATGCACCCCCTGAAACCGCCTAAATCTATGCTTGTAGTAACCTCTTAAAAGCAGAAAACCTCGACAGTTAATTGCTTAACTATCAAGGTTTTCATTAAGAGCGGAAGACGGGGCTCAAACCCGCGACCCTCAGCTTGGAAGGCTAATGCTCTATCAACTGAGCTACTTCCGCAATTTTTTGTGGGCAAAGATGGATTCGAACCACCGAAGGCGTAAGCCAGCAGATTTACAGTCTGCCCCATTTGGCCACTCTGGTATTTGCCCTTTTGCTGTTGAGAACTACTTTAAATCTCTCTTTAAGCAGCTTTGTTTCTCAATTGCGATGCAAAGGTACAACTATTTTTGTAAACTCCAAGCAAAATCTATCATTTTTATTGCAGTAATTGCACATTCATCACCTTTATTACCCAGCTTGCCGCCTGCGCGATCCTCCGCTTGCTCCATTGTATTGGTGGTAATTAATCCGTAAATTACTGGAACATCGCCACTTGCATTTAATTGAGTGATGCCTTGAGTTGCACTCATGCAAACGTAATCAAAATGCGGTGTTTCTCCACGAACTACGCAACCAATTGCAATTACAGCATCAACTTCGCTGTATTCTATAAGTTGATTGGCACCGAAAGTTAGTTCAAAACTTCCGGGAACGGTTTTTACCATGATATTTTCGTCTTTAGCTCCGTGTTTTTTTAAGGTATCAACTGCTCCTTTTAAAAGAGCGCCGGTGATATTGTAATTCCATTCGGATACTACAATACCGAATTTCATATTCTCTGCACTAGGCACTGAGTTGAAATCATAATCCGAAAGGTTGTGATAAGCTGTAGCCATAATAAATTAAAGATTAAAAATTAAATAAATTGGAAAGTATAAATGAAGAGCACGGATTACACGGCACTCACGGTTTTGACTTCCGTGTATATCCGTGTAATCCGTGCTCGAAATATCTTATAAATAAGGTATGAATTACTTCTTTAAGAGCTTAGCTTGTTCGATGTATTTATCAATGTCCATAGCTTGATATGAACGGAAGTATTTATCCTTAATAGAAGTATATGCTTTGATGGCATCGTCATACTTACCCTGCTTAACCAGAATTTCTCCGGCTTGCTTCAGATAGATAGGGCTAAGTGTATTATTATCTGCTTCATCAGCTGCTTTCAGCAACATGGAAGATGCCTTATCGAGTTGACCGAGTTGAGCGTAGCAATTACCCATAGCGCCTTTCATTGCAGGAGCTACCATTTGGTCATCTCCGTCAAAGTTCTCCAATGCTTTTACGGCTTCATCGAATTTGCCAAGATGTGCATAGCAAAGACCAGCATATGCCTTGGCAAGATTGGCTGCATCTGTACCGCTGTATTGGTCGGCTATCTTGATGAAACCTACGTAACCGATGCTATCGCCGTTCAGGGCTTCTGCAAAAGCATCAGCTTCAAAATATTCTTGTCCTTTAAAAAGGGCTGCCTGTGCTTTTTCCTCACGAGGTGCTGCATAGAGGTTCTTGTACATTACTATACCTGCTATAATGATGATTATAGCTAAAATAGCACCGATAATTGCCTTTTTGTTTTTGATGAGAAATGCCTCTGATTGTGTAAGTGCGTCTTCCACGTTTAAGGCTTCATTCGTCTTTTTTTGTTCTGCCATTTTTTATATATTCTTTTTGTTATTATTCATTAATAGCTGATTCGACCCGCAAAAGTAAGTTTTTTATAGCTATCAACGAAATTTAGCGGCATCTTTTTTTATTTTGTATTCCAAAACCATAGATTTATTTTGTTTTGCGTTGTCTTTCAAGATACAATGAAGATAAGTTGTACTTTGGCAGAATAAAATGAATGCATTCGTTTTATTCTGCTCCCAGTTTGTATTATCTTTGCTGGGAAAAGTAACGATAAACTGTCATATGATACTGAAACGCATATCCATACTTAATTATAAAAATCTGGAGCAGGTAGAACTTGCTTTTTCTCCGAAACTAAATACTTTCTTCGGACAGAACGGAATGGGAAAGACAAACTTGCTGGATGCTGTTTATTTTCTCTCTTTCTGCAAAAGTGCGGGGAATCCTATTGATTCGCAGAATATAAGGCATGATTCGGATTTTTTCGTTATACAAGGATTTTACGAAGCTGCGGATGGTACGCCGGAAGAAATTTATTGCGGCATGAAGCGTCGTCAGAAGAAGCAATTCAAGCGGAATAAAAAGGAGTATACACGTTTGTCCGATCATATTGGTTTCTTGCCGTTGGTGATGGTATCTCCTGCCGATTCGGTCTTGATAAGTGGAGGCAGTGATGAGCGTCGCCGTTTTATGGATGTAGTGATTTCACAGTATGACAAAGAATATTTGGATGCATTGATTCGTTATAATAAAGCATTGGCACAACGGAATACATTGCTTAAGAGTGAGATGCCGGTGGAGGAAGAGCTTTTTCTGGTATGGGAGGAGATGATGGCTCAGGCAGGTGAAGTGGTATTCCATAAGCGGGAAGAGTTTATCAGGGAATTTATTCCGATTTTCCAGTCTTTTTATTCGTTTATTTCACAGGATAAGGAGAAAGTCGGGTTAACTTATGATTCGCATGCTCGTGACGCTTCTTTGTTGGCTGTATTAAAGGAGAACCGTATGCGGGATCAGATAATGGGATTTTCTCTGCGTGGGATACATAAAGATGAACTGAATATGTTGCTGGGTGATTTCCCTATTAAACGGGAAGGCTCGCAAGGACAGAATAAAACGTATCTGGTAGCTCTAAAGCTGGCACAGTTTGACTTTCTGAAACGGACGGGTACCACAGTTCCGTTACTGCTGCTGGATGACATTTTCGATAAATTGGATGCGTCGCGTGTAGAGCAGATAATTAAACTGGTGGCAGGTGATAACTTTGGACAGATCTTTATAACAGATACCAATCGTGAACATTTGGATCGTATTCTGCATAAGGTGGGCAGTGATTATAAAATGTTCCGTGTAGAGAAAGGTAACATTTCGGAAATGGTAGAGACCCAGGTAGCGGTTGGTGAGGAAAATGAAGCATGAAACGGAATGATGCAGAACAGATAGGAAAACTGATACGAAGCTTTCTGAGGCAGGAGAGTTTGGAGTCTCCGCTGAATGAACGGCGGCTCATCAACTCGTGGGCAGAAGTTTTGGGACCGGTCATTGCTTCTTATACACGTGAACTTTATATAAAGAATCAGGTGCTGTACGTGCATCTTACTTCTGCTGCCCTTCGTCAGGAACTGATGATGGGAAGAGATTTGTTGGTACGTAATCTGAACCGACATGTGGGGGCGCAGGTGATTACTAACATTATATTCCGGTGATATGCGTACTTGCTGTTGGCATTTTAATACATCATCTTCAATGTATCTGTGGTTTTAATCTTCAATTCCTTTAGTTCTTGTAAGGCACGTTCATAATAGATAGGAACTTCTAAATCGTTATTATTGTGCGCGTCCATACCGATAATGGCTGTGCACCCTTCATTGGCAGCAATGTGCCAGAAATTCGGGCAGGGATAGGTGTTTAACCCGTGTTCCTCATTGTATGCCACATATCCGATGTTATATTCCAACGGAATGTTAAGCCGGGCTGCGGTCCGACAGATATGTCGGCTGATTGTGGCACAGTGATGATCGAATTTGGGATAAGAGCGCATGAATAAGTCAGGGTGGGCAAGACAATTATACAGACCGCTCTCCATCCCTTCGATAGCGCTCTCTTCGTATAAGTCGAGCATATCCCGATTGTTTGTGTGATGTCCGAAATAAGGGAATTTTTCATCCGTGTGGAAATGGTGGTTGCCGAAAAGGATGTAGTTCAACTGGTACTTTTTAATCTGTTCTTTCAGCCAAGGGATATATTCGGGAAAGTATTCGCATTCCAAGCCTATTTTTATGTCGATTTGCTCCCGGTATTTTTCTCGTAAATATTGCAGGCTTTCTATATACTCAGGCAATTCCTCGGGAAGCATGCGCATATCGGCTACGTAGCTGGTACGGTACTTCCAAGGGGTATGGTCGGAGAAACCAAGTATCTGGAAACCGCCTTTGATAGCGCTGAGAACATATTCTTCATCGCTTCCGACGGCATGCATGCAACGTGTGGTATGAGTGTGATAGTTTGTTTTCATTGTTGTGTTATGATTTCGTCCATACGGATGTCGAATGGTTCTGCCGGAACTTCTTCTACTATTTGAAACGGAAAGCAAATGCCGACTTTGTATGCGGAAGGTATGCGGGGAAGCAGCCGGTCGTAGTACCCCTTTCCTCTTCCCAGCCGGTTTCCGTCACGGTCGAATGCTACCCCCGGAACAATGACAAGGTCTATTGTGGCATAGTCGGTGAACAATGCTCCCGTAGGCTCCTCGATGCCATACGCTCCAATAGCAAGGTCAGCAGGACTTGTATATACGCGAAGTTCCAAATCGTTACCTATGACAACAGGCAGGAGTATTTTTTTCTTTGTACTCCATTTTCTGATGAAGTCATGTGTGTGTACTTCGTCCGGCAATGAGTGATATAATAATATAATGCTTGCCGCTCTAAAGACCGGATGTGCTTCGAGAGCGGCAAGTATCTCAGCAGATTGATGCGTAGCGGTAGATTTGTGAAGGGTCTTCAGTAAAGCTATACGCTTGCGCAGTTCTTTTTTCTTTTCCATTGGTATTCTCCTCTTCTTGGCCGGCTTGTAGCGGAGCTTTCGGGAAAGCTTCGCCACGTTCCAGGATTTCCAACGCTTTCTTTACAGTAGCGTCACTCTCGTTGATATATCGGATATAGGCTTCTTTACCCAACGTATTGTAGATGATATTGCCGTAGAGGTTCCGTTCCAGTATTTTATAGGAACGGTGTATCAGCAGATTGCGTCTTTTCACTCCTTTGGAATCGGCAAAACGTATGAATTGCTCTACAATACCTTGGCGGCGCAGGTATTTCAGTAAATCCTGTTCATTTTCGAACGCACTCAACTTGGCACGGTTGCAGTCGGTGTATTGGAAGCTGAACTGTATAATCAACCCCCTGTTGCTGACCTCTATCAGATAAGAAGATACTCCGGTTGTGTCTTGGGGTACGAATACATCGGGCATAATGCCGCCACCGCCGTAAACGGGACGTCCCAGTCCGGTGGAGTAGCGCAGGCTTTCGTCGAGTTTGATGCTGTCTTTAGAGAAGAACTCTCCATGTTCATAGCGGGTCAGCCAATCCATTTCGTATTTAGAGTCTTTCCCGCTTTCGTAGGGACGCTGGATGCAACGTCCGGATGGAGTATAGTAGCGGGCAATAGTCAGGCGAATGGCGGAACCGTCACTGAAATCAATAGGCTGTTGTACCAAGCCTTTGCCAAAAGAACGGCGTCCAACGATAGTTCCCCGGTCGTTGTCCTGAATAGCACCTGCAAAGATCTCACTGGCAGAAGCCGAACCTTCATCTACCAATACAACGAGCGGTGTCTTTTGGCAGCTACCCGTACCGTTGGCATACTCTTCCATGCGCGGATATTTACGTCCTTGTGTATATACAATGAGTTTCCCTTCCGGAAGGAACTCGTTTACCATACGGGTCGCGGCTTCCATGTAACCGCCGGTATTACCACGCAGGTCGATGATGAAACCTTTACATTTTTGATGGCTTAGCTGGGCAATGGCATTCAGCAGTTCTACGTGTGAGGTACGCCCGAACTTGCTGACTTGTATGTAGCCGAAATCATCGTTGAGCATATAAGCGGCATCAATCGTGTTCTGGGGAATGTCGCCGCGTGTAATGGTGAAATCCAACAGCTCTTTTTCGGTGGCGCGCTTCACTCCTAACTTCACTTGTGTGCCTTTAGGTCCTTTCAGATTGCGCATGGCTTTTTCATTAGTCAGCCCTTTGCCAACGAACAGGCTGTCGTTTACCATAACAATGCGGTCACCTGCCATGAGTCCTACTTTTTCGGACGGACCGCCTTGTATTACGCTGTTCACGTGTATGGTATCTTCTTGTATGGTAAACTGGATACCGATACCGCTGAAGCTGCCTTCCAGTTCAGAATTGACTGCTTCCAATTTCTGTGCGGGAATATAAGTGGAGTGTGGGTCAAGTTCTGCCAATATCTGCGGCATTGCTTTTTCTACCAGATCGGTCATGTTGACGCTATCCACATACTGGTCGTCTACCACCCGCAGTAACGCATTCAGCTTGTTGGACGAGCCGTTGATAATCCCCAAACGGTTTCCTGCGAAATGTTTGGCATAAAAAGTTCCGATAAGTATGCCCGCTACTACACTGATTGCAATAATGAGAGGTGTGAAACGGGAAGAGTTTTTTGTACCCATAATGATATGTACTATATTTTACGATTTACTATTTGGCTGTGCACGAAGTTATCAACTCTCAATTGACATATATATTACTTCGATACCTGCACGTTTCAGCAGTTCGATGCCGTCTTCCAAACGATATTTTTCGGAGTATACGACACGCTTGATTCCTGCCTGGATGATAAGTTTGGCACATTCTATACAGGGAGAGGCAGTGACGTACATTGTGGCACCGTTGCTGCTGTTGTTGGAGCGTGCTATCTTGGTAATGGCATTGGCTTCGGCATGGAGCACATAGGGTTTGGTGAGATTGTTTTCATCTTCACATACATTCTCAAAACCGGATGGCGTGCCGTTATATCCGTCCGAGATAATCATTTTATCCTTTACGATGAGTGCACCCACCTGACGACGTTGACAGTATGAGTTTTCCGCCCATATGCTTGCCATGCGTATATAACGTTTGTCTAAGGCTTCTTGTTTACTTCTCTTGGTTTCGTCCATATTTCAGTTGTATTTAGCGGGCTGTAAATCCCATGACTTTTGTTGTATTTCCGTCTTTGAAGTAAAGAGTAATATTATGTATATCCCCTTCGTATTTGAACACATTCTGTATACCGTTGATGAATACTTTAGCCAACTTATCGCTTTCTGTACCGATAACTTTTCCTTTGATGCTTATGGTATGTTCCTTTCCGTCTATTTTCAGAACTGCATCATTGATTCTCGAGTTGACGGCATGGACATTGACCGTACCGGTAACTTCTCCGTTCACTTCGGCACAGTTAAAGTTTAGAGTGTAGTTTCCTTCTGCCCTGAAAGTATTGAGTTCACGGTCGATTTCTTCTTTACTTTCGTTGCTCCACAAGCCTTGATAGAATTGTTCTTTTCCTTTTTCGGTGGCGATACGAACCAATTTCCAGGTTTTGTTGTTGAAGATTTCCATTACATCATCCTCATTGTTGCAAGCGCCCAAGCCGAGAAGCATGGATGTCATCATCAGGCAACAGACTATTGTCTTTATTTTGATTTTTTCTTTCATCTTTTTATTCCGTTTCTGATTAATAGCGCATCTATGGTAGGTTCTTGTCCGCGGAAACGCTTGTAGAGTGTCATGGGATGTTCCGTACCTCCTTTCGACAGGATATTCCGGCGGAAAGAGTCGGCTATTTCCGGATTGAAAATGCCGCATTGCTTGAACAGCGAGAAAGCATCCGCATCCAGCACTTCCGCCCATTTATAGCTGTAATACCCGGCAGAATATCCGCCCGCAAAAATGTGTGAGAACTGGGTGCTCATACAGGTTTCCTCTACAACAGGGAGTATTTGTGCTTTATCCCAAGCCTTCTTCTCGTAAGCTTTAACATCCCCTTCGAAGGGGGTATTGCGTGTATACCATGCCATATCCAGCAATCCGAAACTTACTTGGCGCAGGCAGGCATAAGCCACGTTGAAATTCGATGAGTCTACAATGCGCTGCACCAGTTCGTCGGGGATGAGTTCGCCGGTTTGGTAGTGGCGGGCAAAGGTGTGCAGGAACTCTTTTTCAATGGCAAAGTTTTCCATGAACTGAGAAGGCAGTTCTACAAAGTCCCAATAAACATTTGTACCGCTTAAACTTTCGTAAGTGGAGTTGGCAAACATCTCGTGCAGGCTGTGTCCGAACTCGTGCAGGAAAGTTTCCACTTCGTCGAAAGTCAGTAGGGCGGGCTTGTTCTGTGTGGGCTTGGTGAAGTTCATCACGATAGACACGTGCGGACGGCTGTTTTCGCCGCTTTTCTCATCTATCCACTGCCCTTTGTAGCTCGTCATCCATGCACCGGAGCGTTTTCCGGCTCTGGGATGAAAGTCCGTATAGAGTACGGCAAGATATGTGCCGTCTTTATCAAACACTTCGTAGGCTTCCACATCCTTGTGATAGACGGGGATGTCAGGATTCTTCTTGAATGTGATGCCGTACAACCTGCTTGCCAGTCCGAATACCCCTTCTTTTACTTTGCTTAGCTCAAAGTAGGGGCGAAGCATTTCATCATTAATGTTGAATTTCCGGTCTTTCAGTTTTTGAGAATAGTAACTCCAGTCCCATGGCATAAGGTTGAAGTTTTCTCCTTCTTCGCTACGTGCCAGTGCCTGCACTTCAGCATATTCTTTTTGTGCGGCGGGTGTATATGCTTCCAGCAGTTGGTTCAGCAGTTTGTATACGGCGTCGCTGTTTTGTGCCATTCGTTCTTTCAGGTTGTATTCGGCAAAGTTGTCGTAGCCCAGCAATTGGGCAATTTCCATGCGGACGTTGGCAATTTTCTTTACGATTTCCAAATTGTTGCAGGCATTGTCGTGCGTGCATTTTGTATTATATGCCATGTAGAGTTTGCGGCGCAGTTCGCGGTTGTCGGCATACGTCATGAAAGGGCTGTAACTTGGGGCATGCAGGGTGAATACCCAACCTTTCACTCCTTTTTCCTGCGCTGTTTCTGCGGCGGCATCAACGGCGCTTTCGGGCAGACCGGACAATTGTGACTTATCGGTCAGTGCCAGTTGGTAGTCGTTTGTCTCTTTCAGGGCATTTTCACTGAATTGCAGCGTCAGCAGGCTTAGCTCTTTGCATAAGCTGCGGTACTTTTCTTTGGCATCTCCTTGCAGGTTTGCTCCGTTGCGGACAAAACCGGTGTAGATGTCTTCCAGTAACTTGGATTGTTCCGGAGTAAGTTTGTTTTTGTCTGTCAGCTCATATACGGCTTTGATGCGGGCAAATAGCTTTTCGTTGAGGCTGATGTTATTCTCATGTTCGCTCATCAGCGGCATGATTTCCCGGGCAAGTTCCTGCAATTCATCGCTGGTTTCGGCGCTGAGCAGATTGCCGAATACGGTATTTACACGCTGCAATAGTTCTCCGGACTTTTCGTAAGGCACTATTGTGTTTTCAAAAGTCGGAGTGGCAGTATTATTGATGATAGCATCTATCTCTGCATTTTGCCGGCGGATGCCTTCGTGTATGGCAGGTGCATAATGTTCAGTCTTTATCAGATTGAAAGGAACAGTTCCGTACGGAGTTGAATACTTTTCAAAGAAAGGGTTTGAGGCTTGTATCATGGTCATAAAACAAAGTAATATTAGTGTAAGTTTAAATCTTGTCATATACCTATTTATAGAAAAAAATAATTTAATTGCAAATGTGCAAAAAAAATAGGCGACTTCATAAAAGAAGCCGCCTATTTTTTATTATTTTCTAACTGTATATTAGCAGTTAACAGATGCCATGTGAGCGATTAGGTCAAGAACCTTGTTAGAATAACCGATTTCGTTGTCGTACCAAGATACAACTTTAACGAAAGTATCAGTCAAAGCGATACCAGCTTTAGCATCGAAGATAGAAGTGCGAGTGTCACCCAAGAAGTCAGAAGAAACAACTGCATCTTCAGTGTAACCCAGAACACCCTTCAATTCGCCTTCAGAAGCTTCTTTCATGGCAGCGCAGATTTCAGCATAAGTAGCCGGTTTAGCCAAGTTAACAGTCAAGTCAACTACAGAAACGTCCAAAGTCGGAACACGCATAGACATACC
>ERZ1673693.1057-NODE-1057-length-23631-cov-6.272353_pt1 | contig 23631 bp, 19 predicted proteins | sample MGYA00580223_ERZ1673693 | MGnify/ENA primary metagenome ERZ1673693 (study PRJEB41218, sample SAMN15661741) | gut metagenome | host: Homo sapiens | place: Canada: London | collected 2015-08-20/2019-03-30 | study: EMG produced TPA metagenomics assembly of...
GCCGTCTACGACCGGCTCGACATACCACGCCTCACCGAACAGCAGATTTCGCTGCGCTTCGAAAGGGCGCTGGGCATCCTCGACACCCTTTCGGTCGAAAAATCCCGCACGGAACGGATGCGCGAATACGCCCTGAGCCTGATGGGACGCAAAAACTGATTCCGGAAACACCCCTCACAGGAACATCCCCCGTAAACGACACTATGCAACGCTCCGAGATAGAAATCATGGCCCCCGTAGGGTCTTACGAAGCACTGGCCGCAGCCATACAGGCCGGGGCGGACTCGGTATATTTCGGCGTCGGGAAGCTCAACATGCGCTCGGCGTCGGCTGCGAATTTCACGCTCGACGACCTGGCGAAGATCGTCGCCACGGCACACGCCGCAGGGGTCAAGGCCTACCTCACGGTCAACACCATCGTCTACGAGGACGAGATGCAAACCGTCCACGAGGTAATCGACCGCGCCAGGGCCGAAGGCATCGACGCCATCATCGCCACCGATTTCGCGGCGATACTCTATGCCCGGCGCATCGGGGTCGAGGTGCATATTTCGACCCAGAGCAACATTTCGAATTCCGAAACCGTGAAGTTCTTCTCGCAGTGGGCCGACACGGTGGTGCTGGCACGCGAACTGACGCTCGAACAGGTGGCGCAAATACACCGCCAGATCGTCGGGAACGACATCCGGGGCCCGCGTGGCGAGCTGGTCGAAATCGAAATGTTCGCCCACGGCGCATTATGCATGTCGATTTCGGGTAAATGCTACCTCTCGCTCTACGAAACCAACTGCTCGGCCAACCGCGGAGCCTGCCGCCAGCTGTGCCGCCGCAAATACACCGTCACGGACACGGAGACCGGTGCGGCGCTGGACATCGACGGGCGCTACGTCCTCTCGCCCAAAGACCTCTGCACGGTCGATTTCCTCGACAGGTTCATCGGTGCGGGTGTGCGGGTGCTGAAGATCGAAGGGCGTGCACGCGGCGCGGAATACGTCAAGCGCGTGGTGGAATGCTACGACGAAGCGCTGCGCGCGATCGAAGCGGGCACCTACACCCCCGCCCTGGCCGCCGGGCTGAAGGAGCGGCTCGCCACGGTCTTCAACCGCGGCTTCTGGGAAGGCTACTACGCCGGGCGCCCCGTGGCCGAACACAGCCAACATTACGGCTCGGCCGCCACGCGGCGCAAGGTCTACGTAGGCAAGGTAACAAACTTCTACAAGAGAATATCGGTGGCCGAGGTACTGGTCGAAGCCGCACCGCTGTCCGTGGGCGAGGATATTTTCTTCATGGGTGCCACCACCGGCATCGCCGAACAGGCACTCACCGAGCTGCACGACACCGACGGCACCCCGGTGCAATCCGTGGCACAAGGCACCCTCTGCGCCGTGCACACCGACACCCCGATCCACCGCGGCGACCAGCTCTACAAATTCGTCGACGCGGAATAGACCCGGCTGTCAGGGCAATACTCATTACAAGAAACGCCTCCGGGCGTTTTTTTGTTACGGTTTCTCTGCGGTCAGGCAGGAAAAAGTTGCTTATCATAAAAATTTTATCGAAAAACAATAAATTTTATTTGTTTTTCAAAATTTCTTTTGTAAGTTTGCAGTGTCAAAAACAAAAAGACACCCACTATGGAAATCGAAAAAGTCATCCGCATCCTGGCCATTTTCATCGCCGTGGCAGCCTTTGCAATCAAAGTAGCCACGCACCTGATGTTTCCCGGGGCGTCGCACACCGGCGACATCCCGATCCTGATCCTGCTGACCCTCTCGGTCTGCAGCATCTGGCGGGACGCCTTGCGCACGAAAAAGCAGAACGAAAATCCAAACGAATAAACCCCATGAAAAAACTCCTCATGTTCGCCGCTACGGCAGCCATACTGGCCGCCTGTACACCCAAGACAGCCCCCGAGCTGCCTTTGGAAACCTTCTTCCGCAATACGGAAAAAACCGGGTACCAAATATCGCCCGACGGAAAATATTTCTCCTACATGGCGCCTTACGAAAGCCGCCGCAACATCTTCGTGCAACCTGTCGACGGCAAGGACGCCGTGCGCATCACCTCGGAAACCGAACGCGACCTGGCCGGATACTTCTGGGCCAACGACCACCGCATCCTCTATCTGAAAGACACCGGCGGCGACGAGAATTTCCAACTCTACGGCGTGGACATCGACGGCAGCAACCCGCAAGCCTATACGGCCATCCCGGGCGTACGAACACAGATCATCGACCCGCTCGAAGAGATCGACTCGCTGATGATCATCGGCACCAACCAGCGCAACCCGATGATCTTCGACCCCTACCGCCTGAACCTCTCGACGGGCGAGATGACGATGCTGTGCGAGAATCCCGGCGACATCCAGGGCTGGCAGACCGACCATGACGGCAAGCTGCGCGTAGCCTATGCCATCGTCGACGGCGTGAACACGCAGATCCGCTACCGCGAAACCGAAGCCGAGCCTTTCCGTCCCGTACTGACGACCAACTTCAAGGAAGGCGTTTCGTTCGCCACTTTCACCCCGGACAACAAGCTGGTCTACGCCATCACCAACCTCGGGCGCGACAAATCGGCACTCGTGCTGATGGATCCGGCGACCTGCGAGGAGCTGGAACAACTCTACACCAACGACAAATACGACCTGCGCGGCATCTGGTACAGCGATGCACAGAAAAAATTGCAGGGTGTTTCGTACGAAGGCCACAAAGGCGTGAGGCGCCATTTCTTCGACAAGGCGACGGGCGAGATGTTCGGCCGCATGGAGAAACACCTGCGCGGTTACGAAGTCGGCATCAGCGGCTGGAACAAGGCCGAAGACAAATATATCGTCTATGCGGGCGGCGACCGCACGATGGGCGCCTACTACCTCTACGACGTGAAAGCCGACACGATGACCAAACTGGCCGACCTCGCACCTTGGATCGAGGAGCAGCAGATGGCCGAGATGACACCGGTTACCTATACCTCGCGCGACGGCCTCGAAATCGAGGGCTACCTCACGCTGCCCGTCGGCAAAACGCTTCACAACGCCAAGAACCTGCCCGTAGTGGTCAATCCGCATGGCGGCCCGTGGGCCCGCGACTCGTGGGGATTCAACCCCGAGGTGCAGTTCCTCGCCAACCGCGGTTACGCCGTACTGCAGATGAACTTCCGCGGTTCGACCGGCTTCGGACGCAAATTCACAGAAATCGCCTACGGCAAGTGGGGCCAGACCATGCAGGACGACATTACGGACGGCGTGAACTGGCTGATCGAAAAAGGCATCGCCGATCCCGCGAAGATCGCCATCTACGGCGGCAGCTACGGCGGTTACGCCACGTTGCAGGGTATCGTCAAGGATCCCGACCTCTATGCCTGCGCCGTGGACTACGTGGGCGTATCGAACCTCTTCTCGTTCCTGCAAACCATCCCTCCCTACTGGAAACCGATGCTCGACATGATGTACGAGATGGTCGGCAATCCCGAAAAGGACGCCCAAATGCTGCGCGAAAACTCCCCGGCACTCAACGCCGAACGGATCAAAACCCCGCTGCTGGTGGTACAGGGCGCCAACGACCCCCGTGTGAACATTAACGAGAGCAACCAGATGGTCAACGCCCTGCGCAAACGCGGCGTGCATGTCGACTACATGGTCAAGGACAACGAGGGACACGGCTTCCACAACGAGGAAAACCGCTTCGATTTCTACCGCACGATGGAGAAATTCCTCGGCAAATACCTCAAGGGCATCGAACCCGAGGGCGAAATCGTCCCCGAAGACAGCCGAAGGTAAACCGTATGCGACACCCAATCCCTAAAACGAACACAGCCAATTTTTAAAATAAAAAGTTCAAATTCATAGTTGTGTGACGGAGGCCCGGATAATCCCGGGCTTCCGTTTTTTACAGCACAGGAAAGGGGGGGGGCACGGACAGCCTCACCTACGGCAGCAGCCGGAGGCGCGGGCGCCGCCAAAACGCAAAGCGCTGAGAGAGGCGTCCGGCGGCAGCATCCGACGACAGACACGCTGCGGGCAGTCAGAAGCATCCCCGAAACCGGCGGCGAGCCCTTTCCCGCAACCCGGCCGATCCAGCTACAACCAGCCTGCGGGCCGCCCCGAATTTGAATTGAGCCGCGATTACATTATCTTTGTCCCTGCAATGAACGCCGCACCCCATATCGCACGACCTGACGACGGGCTTCCGATGCCCCGCCGCCTGTGGGCCATCCTGGCCGTAGCGTTCGGCGTCTCGCTGTCGGTGATCGACAGCGCCATCGCCAACGTCGCCCTGCCCACCATCGGGCTGGAACTGGGGATCTCGTCGGCCGACTCGATCTGGATCGTCAACGCCTACCAGCTGGCCATCATGATCTCGCTGCTGTCGTTTTCGGCATTGGGCGACGTGGTGGGCTACCGCAAAGTCTATATCGGCGGCCTGATGCTCTTCACCGTGGCCTCGGTGGGCTGCGCCCTTTCGACATCACTCCCGACGCTGGTGCTGGCGCGCGTGATGCAGGGGTTCGGCGCCGCGGCCATCACATCGGTCAACACCACGCTTATCCGCATCATCTACCCCAAGGCGCAACTGGGACGCGGCATGGGCATCAACGCCACGGTCGTCGCCGTGTCGTCGGTCGCCGGGCCTACGCTGGCTGCGGGCATCCTCTCCGTCGCCGAGTGGCCGTGGCTCTTCGCCGTGAACATCCCCATCGGGCTGGTGGCGCTGTGGCTGAGCCGCCGCTTCCTGCCGGACAATCCCGTGCGGGTGAGCGCACGCCGTTTCGACTGGCGCGACGCCGTAATGAACGCCCTGACCTTCGGCTTGCTGATGGCTTCGGTCGAAGGGTTTTCGCACGGGCTCGACCCGCGGCTGCTCACCCTGGGCATCGCAGCGCTGCTCATCGTCGGGTTCTTCTTCATCCGCAGCCAGCTGCGCGAGCCCTATCCGATCCTGCCGTTCGACCTGCTGCGCATCCCGATCTTTTCGGTTTCGGTCGTCACGTCGATCTGCTCGTTCCTGGGGCAAATGCTGGCCATGGTAGCGCTGCCGTTCTACCTGCAACACGAATTCGGCTACGACGAAGTGGCGACAGGGCTGCTGATGACCGCATGGCCGGCCGTGATCATGGTCGTGGCTCCCGTGGCCGGAATGCTCGTCGAGCGCATCCACGCCGGACTGCTCGGCGGGACAGGGCTGACGGCCATGGCCGCGGGACTGTTCCTGCTGGCATTCCTGCCCGAACACCCCGCACCGGGCGACATCGTATGGCGGCTGGTGCTCTGCGGTGCCGGCTTCGGGCTTTTCCAGTCGCCCAACAACAGCATCCTGATCGCCTCGGCTCCGCACGAGAGGAGCGGAAGCGCCAGCGGCATGCTCGCTACGGCGCGTCTCATAGGCCAGACCACGGGTGCGGCCCTGATGGCGCTGCTGTTCCACATCGTCCCCGACGACAGCACCCACACGGCACTCCTGCTCGCCGGCGGGTTCGCACTCACAGGAGCCGTCGTCAGCCTTACCCGTATCCGGCTACCCCTGCCCGAAGGGTTGGCCCGGCACAAGAGATAATTCCCCGGGCAGGCGGAACGACGGACACTCCGGCAGGTATCGGCACCGCCCATGCAACCCGGCACAGCACGCACGGCAAACACACAAGACAACCACACAAACAACAGCATACAACAACACTAATCCCAGCATGAAATACCCCTTGCTCCTCGCCGTCCTGTTCTCCTGCATCGGGATGGCGCCCGCACGACAAACCCCGCCTTCACCCTCCGATACGGTACAACGTGCAACGGCCGCTCTGCAAACCGACAATGCATCGATCTGCACCCCACACGCAACCGGCGCGGAGACACCCCCTACACTGCACCCCGACACCGTACAACCACCCGCCCGGACGCAATTCATCCGCCCGCCCTACCTGCGGCCCGGCGACACGGTGGGCATCGTCACCCCGGCGCGGAAACTGTCGGAAAAGGCCGACACGGCGAAGGTGCGCGAGCGCTTCGAATCGTGGGGCCTGAAGGTTAAGTTCGGGCCGCATACCGCCGACCGCGAGCAACCCTATTTCGCAGGCACCGATGCCCAGCGCGCCGCCGACCTGCAGGCGATGATCGACGATCCCGGCGTGAAAGCCGTCGTCAGCTTCCAGGGCGGTTACGGCTCGGTACGGCTGCTGCCGCTCATCGACCTCGACCGCCTGCGCGAGCAGCCAAAATGGATCGTCGGGTTCAGCGACGTGACAATGCTCCACCTGGCACTGGGACGGCTGGGCGTTGAGAGCCTCCATGCCACCATGCCGGGCAAGTTCCGCTTCGGCCGCGACGAGACCCCCGAAGCGATCGTCTCCGACGAAGCGCTGCGCAGTGCACTGCTGGGACTGCGGCAGCGTATCGACACCGACCCTCACCCGCTCAACAGCCCGGGCACGGCCCGCGGACGCCTCACGGGCGGCAACCTGGCGATCGTCTGCTCGTCGCTCGGCACACCCGAGGAACCCGACTTCGACGCCCCCACGGTGCTCTTCATCGAGGAGGTCGGCGAACACATGTACCGCCTCGACCGCATGATGCAGCAACTCGCCCGGAGCGGAAAGCTCGCCAAATGCAAAGCCATCCTCGTCGGGCATTTTTCCGACATGGCCGGACAAAAACATTTCGGCATCACCGACCCCTACGACATCGTTGCGCAATACGTGCGGCCGCTGGGAATCCCGGTCGTCTTCGGCCTGCCCGCGGGGCACGAAGACCCCAATGTGGCGCTCTACATGGGGCGCGAAGTCACCGTCACGGTGGGCGAAACGGGTGCCGCCATCGAATTCTGACGAAGGAAGCGGGGCGCAGCGGAACGGCCCGACTCCGCCAGGACAGCAGGGCGGCGGGGCAACCGCCCCGGGCAAAGCCGCCGGGCTGCGGCGGAGCGGCGAAAGCCTTCCGCCCCGGCACCGCCGCAAACCAGTCCCGTCCCTCTGCCGCACGGTCGTAAAACCAGCCTTTCTGCCGCTTGCCGGCGGATACACCGTCCGCCCCGAACGACGGCAGACGTCCCGCTACGCAAAAGCCGTACGCTCCGGGCCATCGCCCTCCGCAAAAAATAAACCCGCCGGGGAACGGGCTTGCCATATTTTTACTATTTTTGTAAAAGGAGGGATACGTAGCCCTGCGAAAGGCGCGGGAAACCGGCCCCGGAAACGAAATACGGATTATCGGAAATCTAAAACACTACGCATATGTTCTCAGCAAAAACCTACGCCGCGCGCCGCAACATGCTGCGCACCAAAATCGGATCGGGCATCGTCCTGTTCCCGGGCAACCCCCTGTCACCCAATAATTACCCGAACAACGCCTACCACTTCCGGCAGGATTCGTCGTTCCTCTACTATTTCGGGCTGAACGTCCCCTCGCTGGCGGGCCTGATCGACGCCGACACGGGCGAAGAGGCACTCTACGGCGACGATTTCACGGTCGAGGACATCATCTGGACAGGCCCGCAGCCCACGTTGCGCGAGCTGGGCGCAAAGGTCGGCATCGCAGCGACATATCCCCTCTCCGAACTCGAGAAACGGCTCCGCAAAGCCATCTCGCTGGGGCGCAAAATCCATTTCCTGCCCCCTTACCGCGGAGAGACAAAGCTTTGGCTGTCGTCGCTGCTGGGTATCAAACCCGCACTGCTGCACGACTACAAGTCGGTGGACCTGATGTTCGCCGTGGCCGAAATGCGCGAGAAAAAGAGCGCCGAGGAGGTCGAAGAGATGGAGCGCGCGTTCCAAATCGGCTACAAGATGCACACGCTGGCCATGAAGATGTGCCTCCCGGGCGTCGTCGAGCGCGAAATCGCGGGCGCCATCGAAGGCGTCGCCAAATCCTACGGTTCGGGCGTGTCGTTCCCGTCGATCGTCTCGCAGCACGGCGAAACGCTGCATAACCTCAACGCCGACGGCGTACTGGAAGAGGGGCGTCTGCTGCTGTGCGACGCGGGCGGCGAAACGGTCGACAACTACTGCTCCGACCACACCCGCACCTACCCCGTAAGCGGGAAATTCACGCAGAAACAGAAGGATGTCTACAACATCGTGCTGGCGGCACACGACCATGTGGCCGACATCGTCAAACCGCACATGATGTACTCCGAGATACACAACGCCGCCTACACGACGCTGGCCGAAGGGCTTGCCGGAATAGGGCTGATCAAGGGATCGGCGGCCGACGCCGTGGCCGCGGGCGCCATGACGATGTTCATGCCCCACGGGCTGGGACACGGGCTGGGCATGGACGTGCACGACTGCGAGGCGATGGGCGAGCGGAGCTTCGACTTCTCCTCGATCGCCCAACGCGCCGCCAAGTCCGCGACCTGCATTTACCGTGCGGCGTGGCGCCTCGAACCGGGGACGGTAATGACCGACGAACCGGGGCTCTACTTCATCCCGGCGCTGATCGACAAATGCCGGGCCGAGGGCCTTTACAAGGGGATCGTCGATTACGACGCCCTGGAAGGCTACCGCGACTTCGGCGGCATCCGCATCGAGGACGACATCCTTGTGACGGAAAGCGGGAGCCGTATGCTGGGCGACAAGAAGATACCCGTCACGGTCGAGGAGCTCGAAGCAGTCGTAGGCCGGTAACGTGAAACGGATTTTCATTTTCCCGACCATCGAGGAGGCCAAGGCGTTCATCCTCACCGAGCCCCGCGACCCGGTATTCGTCGGCGGGGTGGGCATGGCCGAAATCGCAGCGGCGACCCTGCGCGCCGTGAAAGCCAAAAAGCCGCAGTTGGTGGTGTTGGCCGGCATTGCCGGCGCCTGTGACCGGACATTGCGGCGCGGCGAGGTGGTCGAAGTGGTCTGCGAACGCATAGCGGGCATCCCCGAGCGTTACGCCCGCGAATACGAAACCTCGGGCCCCGACCTGGGACTGCCCCTTGCAGCCGGGGTCACCGTCAACCGCTCGGGCGACGGAGCCGCGGCAACGGGCGGGCCGAAAAGCGCGGCGGAAGGCACCGGGCACGCGACAGGGGACGCCGGGTTCGTGGAGCCGCACTCCGGATTTACGGTCGGAGGCGGAGCAGAGCACGCAGCGGAAGGCACCCAACGCCAGACGCCGGGCGATGCCCGGAACCAGCCGGGGAACATGGCGGCACCCATCGGGTTCGAAACGCCGGACGATACGGAACGCACGGCGCTTGGCACGCAACCCGGAATGCCGGACAATGCCGGCAACCTGCCGCAAAAGCCGGACGGAAGCCCGGAGGATACGCCGCAAGAGTACCTGCCGGAAGTGGAGAACATGGAAGGCGCAGCCTTTTTCGCCGTATGCGACGCGCTGGGCGTCGCGTGCTGCCAGATACGTGCCGTGTCGAACTACGTCGGCGAACCCTTCGGCCAGTGGGCTGTGGAGGAGGCCGTCGGGAACCTGACGGAAAAGTTAAACCAAATATTCGAAAGCAATGAATAAAAATTGGATGCTCTGGGCGGGACTGATCCTGATACTGGTCGTCTTCATCCTGGTCTGGCAATTCGCCCCCGCCATCCAGCGGTGGCTGGCCAACGTATTTATCGACATCATCGTCCTCGTGCTGACTTTTGCCGCCGGATGGCTGCTGGGCCGTTTCGGGGGTAAACGCAACCGCAGCGACAACGAGAAAAACGCCCGCAACATCACCGAGGCGCAGAAACAGTGAGGCTGAAACTGCACATCTCACCCTGCCCGAACGACACTTTCATGTTCGACGCGCTCGTTAACGGCCGCATCGACACGGGCAGCCTGCGCTTCGAGGTCGAATACCACGACATCGAGGAGCTGAACCGCGGTGCCGGGCTGGGACGTGCCGACATCAGCAAGATAAGTTGCGCCGTGCTGCCCGCCATTGCGGAACACTACGCGCTGCTCGACAGCGGTGCGGCACTCGGACGCGGCAACGGGCCGTTGCTGGTACGCCGCGCAGGCGATACGCGGCCGATACGCCGTGTGGCCGTCCCGGGGCTGCACACCACGGCCAATGCCCTGATGGGCAAACTCTTCCCCGAAATCGAAGAGCGTACACCGCTGCTCTTCTCCCGAATCGCGGCTGCCGTCGAGCGGGGCGATTTCGACGCCGGGGTACTTATCCATGAGGGCCGCTTCGTCTACCGTGAACGGGAACTGGAACTGGTCGCCGACCTCGGGCAGTTGTGGGAGCAGCGGACGGCGCTGCCGCTGCCGCTGGGCGGGATCGCAGCCCGGCGCAGCCTGCCGGACGAGGTGCGGCACGAGGCCGAACGCCTGCTGCGCACGAGCATCGAATACGCCTTCACCCATCCCGAAGCTTCGCGCACCTATATAAAACAGCACGCACAGGAGCTGGATGACAAGGTGATCGACGCACATATCGCGCTCTTCGTGAACGGGTACTCGCTCTCGCTGGGCGACGAAGGCCGCCGTGCCGTCGAGGCGCTGACGGGAGTGATCCCCTGAGCAACCGCCGGCCACCTCCAATACGTTCCGTTATGAAGTCCGTTTTATTATTGTTTCCGCTCCTGATCGCCGCGGTTCGCGCAACGGGCGAGACGCCCCTGCGGCAGGCCGCCAACGGGAGCCGGGTACGCTTCCTCGGGCTGCGGACATTCGACAATCCCGTCGTCGTAGGGATGGAAAAGAACGGCAACAAAACCACCCTCCGCAGGAAAACAGCCGGCGGGGCGGGCGGTTACGAGCCCGGAAAAATCGCGGCGGACGAGAGCAAAACCCTCGGCAGGCAGGCATGGCTGGAGTACATGGCCCGGTTGCAAAAGGCCGGCTGCAGGCAGATGGATACGACAGACAAAGGCCTGATGGGTTTCGACGGCTCGCAAAGGCTCCCGGGAGTAAATCTGAACGGACAATGCCACCCCGTCGACCGATGGTGCGGACGCGGTATCCGGGAACTGCACCTGCCGCTCTTCCGGCTGACCGGAATGGAAATACCCGGCAACGACATATATTAGGAAACGCCCCGGCAACCCGGAACATACAGCCTACGGCGACAACGAACTATTACGAAGCAACCCCAAACCCCGCAATATCCCATGTACCGCACGACAAACCGACCCAACACCCGTATCGAAGTGGCCGACGCACTGCGCGGCATCGCCGTGGCAGGAATCATCCTGTTTCACGCCCGCGAGCATTTCAACCTCTACTGGAGCGCCCTCGACCTGCCCCGCGCCGGATTCGGCAGCTGGGAACAGCCCGTGGCCGACGCGCTGGGATTCCTGCTTTCGGGCAAGATGTACGCCATCTTCGCATTGCTCTTCGGGCTGAGCTTCTTCATCCAGAGCGACAACCAGGCACAGCGGGGCAACGACTTTTCGCGGCGCTTCGCATGGCGCATGGTGCTGCTGTTCGGCATCGGGCTGGTCAACGCGGCGATCTACAACGGCGACGTGCTGACCTACTACGCCCTTTTCGGGCTGCTGATGATTCCCATCGGCAAGCTCCCCAACCGATGGGTGTGGGTCATCGCGGCCCTGCTTTTCATCCAGCCGCTCGAACTCTGGCAGTATTTCAGCGGACATACACTCTCGATCCGCGGCATCGAAGGCATGGAGACCCTCTATCCCACCCTCGCCACGGGCACCTTCGCCGAGAGCGCCCGCGTGAGCCTGCTCTACGGCCCGCTCAGTTCGTTCGGCTGGGGACTGGAACACGGCCGGGGCACGCAGACGCTGCTGATGTTCGTACTGGGCATGCTGGCCGGCCGCTACCGGCTCTTCTACGACGAAGGGCAGCACAGACGCATCTGGGGCGGGCTGCTGGCCGTGGGCATCGCGGGCACGTGGCTCGTACCGTTCGAAGCGATGCGCAACCTGATGACGGCCACGGCGATCGTCTCGACGGTCGTCCTGCTGTGGTACGGCTGGCCGGGGTTCCGCCGGGCACTGCACGGCATGACCTTCTTCGGGCGCATGAGCCTGACCAACTACCTGCTGCAATCGCTGCTCGGGACGGCGCTCTTCTACAACTGGGGGCTGGGGCTTTACCGCCACGTGGACGTGATATACGGCACGCTGGCGGGCGTGGGGATCATCCTGGTTCAGTATCTCTTCTGCCGCCTCTGGCTGCAGCGCCATACGCACGGCCCCGTCGAATGGGTGTGGAAAAAGCTCACCTGGGTCGACCTCCCGCTTTTCGACCGTAAAATCGCCTCCTGAGGGCGATTTTTTCGTGTCGCCGTTTGGTTATCCCGATTTTTTTGTATATTTATAGTCGGCTAATCGGAAAATGCTCCGCAGCACGACTTTCCGTTCCGGGAACCCGGCTCCGCGAAGTACTCCCGACGATGCCCCGCACCACCGCAAAACCTTAAAACCATACGGGAATATGAAAAACTATTCAGCAAAAGAAATCAAAAACATCGTACTCATCGGGGCGCCCGGCACGGGAAAAACTACCCTTGCCGAAGCGATGGCCTTTGAGGGTAAGGTCATCGACCGCAGGGGTAGTATCGAGGCGAACAACACGCTCTCGGACAACACGGATATCGAGCACGAATACAAACGCTCGATCTATTCGACGATCCTCTTCACCGAATTCATGGATCGCAAGCTGAACATCATCGACTGCCCGGGCTCGGACGACTTCTGCGGGAGCCTCTTCTCGGCATTCAAGGTGGGAGACGTCGGCGTATTCCTGTTCAACGCACAAAACGGCTGGGAGGTCGGCAGCGAAATCCAGGCCCGCTATGCACGCCTGCTGAAAAAACCCGTCATCGGCGTGGTGAACCAGCTCGACGCCGAGAAAGCCAATTTCGAAGCCACGATCGAGTCGATCAGGGCCGCATCGCGCGTGAAGCCCGTCATCGTACAATACCCCGTCAATCAGGGGCCGGAATTCAACGCCTTCATCGACGTGCTGCTGATGAAGATGTACCGCTTCAAGGACAATGACGGACACCGCGAGGAACTGGAGATCCCCGCCGAGGAGATAGACAAGGCGCAGGAACTGAACAAGGAGCTGGTCGAAATGGCCGCCGAACACGACGAGGCGCTCATGGAGCTCTACTTCGACAAAGGTACACTCACGCAGGACGACATTCGTGCGGGTCTGAAAATCGGCGTTTCGAAACGCGAGGTGATGCCGATCTTCTGCACCAGCGGCAAGCGCGACATCGGCACCAAGCGCCTGATGGAATTCATCATCAACGTGGCACCCGGCCCGCTGAAGGCTCCGTGTTTCCTCTCGACCGAGGGCGAGGAGATCGCCGCCGCCGAGACGGCACCCGCCGTGGCGTTCGTATTCAAGAGCCAGGTCGAACAGCATATCGGCGAGATCACCTATTTCCGCGTCATTCGCGGCAGGATCGCCGAGGGCACCGAGCTGGTAAATACCCGCACGGGCAACAAGGAGAAGATTTCGCAGTTGTTCGCCGTGGCGGGCAAGAACCGCATCAAGGTCACGGAGCTGTCGGCCGGCGATATCGGCTGCACGGTGAAGCTCAAGGGCACGCGCACCAACGACACGCTCTCGGCTCCTTCGGCACCGGTCAGCATCGAACCCATCGTCTTCCCCGAACCGCGCTACCGCGCCGCCGTGAAGGCCAAGGAGCAGAGCGACGAAGAGAAACTGGGCAAAGTCTTGAACGACGCCAAGTTCGAAGACCCGACGATTCTGGTCGAATACTCCAAAGAACTGAAACAGACCATCATCCAGGGTCAGGGAGAACACCACCTGAATATTCTGCGCACACGCATCGAGAAGGAGAACAAGCTCTCCTACGACTATATCGCACCGAAAATCCCCTACCGCGAGACCATCACCAAGGTTGCGCAGGCCGATTACCGCCACAAGAAACAATCGGGCGGTGCCGGGCAGTTCGGCGAGGTGCATATGATCATCGAACCCTACTACGACGGCATGCCCGAGCCCAAGAACTACAAGGTTCCCGGCAAGGGCGACATGATCGTGAACCCCAAGACCAAGGAAGAATACGACCTGGCATGGGGCGGCAAATTGCAATTCTACTCGGCGATCGTGGGCGGCGCCATCGACGCACGCTTCATGCCCGCCATCCTGAAGGGTATCATGGAGAAGATGGACGAAGGCCCGCTGACGGGTTCCTACGCCCGCGACATCCGCGTGGTGGTATACGACGGAAAGATGCACCCGGTGGATTCGAACGAAATCTCCTTCAAACTGGCGGCGCGCAACGCCTTCAAGGAGGCTTTCCGCAACGCGGGACCCAAGATCATGGAGCCGATCTACAATGTCGAGATACTCGTCCCGAGCGACTACATGGGCGCCGTGATGTCCGACTTGCAGAACCGCCGTGCGATGATCGCCGGAATGGAGTCCGACAAGGGCTTCGACCGTCTGAACGCCATGGTTCCGCTGGCTGAACTATACCGCTACTCGACGACACTCTCGTCGCTGACGTCGGGCTCGGCCACCTATACCATGAAATTCTCGTCCTACGAGCAGGTGCCGGCCGACGTGCAGGACAAGCTGCTGAAGGCCTACACCGATACCGACGACGAATAATCCCCGGCAGCGGAGAAATACAGCGGGAGGGCAATCCCCCTTCCGGGCAAGGGCGGGCAATTATGCCCGCCCTTTTTCGCCGTCCGGGAACCGGCAGTCCCCGCCTCCGCCCACCGGTGCTCCGCACGCCCTGGGGTATGGCGTATGCCCCCAATCCGCCCGGCATCCCGGCATATCCCGCGCGGCCGCAACGAACAGAGCCGCCTCATGTTAAATTAATGTTAACAATTCGGTGTCAAAACCGCTTCGTCGGAAAAAATGGCGTAAATTTGTTCACAATTTGCACTAAATCCTCACATGAGCGAAATCTACACCGTAATCGTAGTTATTCTGGGAATCCTCGCCATTTCAGGTCTTTTCGTCGGCGTCACGAACGACGCAGTCAATTTCCTCAACTCTGCCATCGGCTCCAAGGCCGCTTCGATGCGGGTCATCCTCACCGTCGCCTCTGTCGGCATTATCGTCGGCGTAGTCACCTCGAGCGGCATGATGGAAGTGGCCCGAAGCGGCATGTTCAATCCCGGACTGTTCACATTCCACGAGGTCATGATGTTATACCTGGGCGTGATGTTCGCCAACATTATCCTGCTGGATCTCTACAACTCGTGGGGACTGCCCACCTCGACCACCGTCTCGCTGATCTTCTGCCTGCTGGGCTCGGCCATCGCCGTGTCGATCTACAAGATCTCGAACGACCCCGCGCTGGGCGTCGGTTCTCTCGGGCATTTCATCAACACCTCGCGCGCCATGGGTATCGTCTCGGCGATTCTGCTGTCGGTAGTCATCGCCTTCACCTGCGGTACGATCGTCATGTATATTTCGCGTACGATCTTCTCGTTTCGCTATACGGTGATCTTTCGCCGCTTCGGGTCGTTGTGGTGCGGCGCATCGCTTACGGCGATCATCTATTTCGCAGTCTTCAAAGGACTCAAATCGCTGCTTGCGGACAATGCCTTCGTCGGAATGGTCGACCGGCACCTGCTGCTGTCGCTCTTCATCTGCTGGGTGGCATGCTCCGTGCTGCTGTTCTTCATCCAGCGGTTCAAGATCAACATCCTGCGCATCACGATCCTGTCGGGGACGTTCGCCCTGGCACTGGCTTTCGCGGGCAACGACCTGGTGAATTTCATCGGCGTACCCGTCGCCGGATTCGACGCCTTCTCGATCGCCAAGCATTCGGGTGACCCGCAGATGATGATGGGGGCACTCTCGGAAAACGTCCCGGCCAATTTCCTGATTCTGCTTGCCGCAGGGGCGATGATGATCCTCACGCTCTGGACTTCGAAAAAGGCCATGCACGTCTCCGAAACCGAGTTGTCGCTCTCCGCAGCGCAGGAAGACGAAGGCCCCGAGCAGTACGGTTCGTCGGTCATGTCCCGTACGATTGTCCGCGCAGCGCTCAATATCAACGCCGGCATCGAACGGATCATCCCCGCACGCGTACGGGCAGCCGTCTCACGCCGTTTTGAATACGAGGACATCGAACATAGCGGCGCCCCCTACGACATGATACGCGCTACGGTCAACCTCACAACCTCGGCCATGCTGATCGCCATAGCCACCTCGCTCAAACTCCCCCTGTCGACCACCTATGTCTGCTTCATGGTAGCCATGGGTTCGTCGCTCGCAGACCGCGCATGGGGCCGCGAAAGCGCCGTGTACCGCATCTCTGGCGTCATGACCGTCATCGCTGGGTGGTTCATCACGGCGCTGGGCGGATTCCTGATCGCCTTCGTCGTCGGACTTGCCCTGATCTACGGCGGCACGATGGCCTTCGTTATCGTCACGGTACTCTGCGGCTACATGCTCATCCACAGCAATTTCCTCAAGAAAGGCAAGACATCCGCCGCCCCAGCCGCAGCCGGGGTGAAATCCCAGAGCACGGAAGACATCATCATCAACCTGCGCGACGAAGTATGCCGTACGATGGAGTCGGCGACAAAGATCTATGACCGTACGCTGATCGCCGTATTCAAGGAGAACCGCAAGGTGCTGCGCGACATGGTCAAAGAGTCGAACGACCTCTTCTACCAGTCGCGCGAGCGCAAATACACGCTGCTGCCCACGCTCAAAAAGCTCCAGAGCAGCGACGTCAACACGGCCCACTACTACGTGCAGGTGGTCGACTACCTCAACGAAATGACCAAGGCGCTGATGCACATCACGCGCCCGGCGTTCGAACACATCGACAACAACCACGAGGGGCTTTCGAAGGAGCAGGCCAAAGACCTCATGTCGATCAACGACGACGTGGAGTCGATCTACCGCCATATCAACCAGATGCTGCGCGACGGCGATTTCTCCGAAATCGAGATGGTGCTCACGCTGCGCGACCAGTTGTTCGAGTCGATCGCCGAAGCCATTAAATCGGAGCTCTCGCGCATCAACGAAGCCCGCTCGAATACCAAGGCCAGCATGTTGTACCTGACGATCCTCACCGAAACCAAAAACATGGTGCTGCAATCACGCAACCTGCTCAAATCACAACAATACTTTCTCAAGCACCGCACGGGGCCGCAGAAGTGGATTAAATAACGGCTACGTATAAATCCCTGCATTCCGTTTGCAGCGGGATAAAAGCAGACGCGGCAACGGGCGCCCGGAGCAGACGGGCGGAAACCGCAGCCGTTCGGGAAAAAACCACGAACGCTCCGCCAAAACGGCTTGCAGATAGTTTTAGCTACCTTTTGTCACCCAAAGGTACTCGAGATTGCTTTTTTGCAGAGAAAACACATAACCGCATCCTGCACGAAAGCACACGACAGGTTACACAAAAAACGCATACGACATGGATATAGCACAGGCCAAGCGGCGGGAGAACATCGCCGAATACATTCTTTACCTCTGGCAGTTGGAAGACCTGCTGCGGGCGCTGCAATTCAGTCCCGAGGCGATTTTCTCGACGCTGATCGCCCCCCGCAAGGACATCGCCGAGGAGCAGAAGCACGTCTACCTGCTGTGGTACATGGACATCGCCAACCTCCTGCACCAGGAAGGCAAGGACGAGAAAGGGCACCTGGAGCATACGCTCCACCTGATCGGCGACCTGCACGACCTGCACCTGCAATTGATGAAGCTGCCCGTCGGCGCACATTACCGCCAGACCTACGCGAAGCTCGAGCCCGAGTTGCCGCGTCTGCGCGCCGTCGTGGGCAATCCCGGCATGAACGACACGGAACTCTGTTTCCGGGCACTCTACGCGGCGATGCTTTACCGCATCAAGGGCGAGGGTGACAAGCAGGCCGTCACCGACACGCTCGAATACATCTCGCCCGTCATCGCCGAGCTGGCAGACATGTACGGCAAAGTCGAACGCGGAGAAATCGACCTGTTCAAGACCGACACGGCGAAATAGGCCGTTCCGGAGGCAACGCAGCCAGATAGCGCACCCCGGCATCCGGGGAGCCGGGTGGCGGCATCGGGCAGCAGCCCGCCGACGAAGACTCCGGCACCCCGGAAAGGGCCGCAAGTTGCGCCGAATCACCCTTAGCCGGCTTTAAACAAATAAACGGATGCCCTGCCAGGCATCCGTTTTTATCTTGCGAACCGTAGCAGCGACGCGCCGGCACTACTTTATATCCAACCCCATGATATAGTCGTTCATATAATATCCGTCACCGATCGGGAAATCGCCTTCGCGCAGTTTGCGCATCCCCATCCGCTCGTAAAAGTGCAGCGCCCGGTTGTTGCGGTTGACGTTCAGCTCCATGCGGCAAGGCGCAGGATGCACCGAACGGATATATTCCACGGCATGGCGGAACAGGAATTCCCCGGCGCCGATTCCCTGGAAGCGGGGAAGGACATAGATTTTCTGCAAATGGAAAAGGTCTTCGGCCTCGTGCTGCACCGAAAGGTAACCGCACGGTTCGCCATCGGCCGAGGCGATGAACCAGGCGAACTCCCCGCACATCTCGCGCGCAAGCACCTCCGCCCCGTACATCCACTCCATCATATACTCCATCTGCGACGGGGTGATGATCCCGCGGTAGGTCGCAGGGAACACCTCGTCGGCAAGGCGGCGTATCAGGGCGCAATCGGCCTCACAGGCCCGTCGTATCGTCAGCATCATCTGGAACAATAAAAAAGGCCGGCACGAAAGCCGACCTCTTAGTCATTTTCCCGCAGGAATTAAGCGTACTTGAACGTCGACTCGTCCGATACGGTCAGCTTCTTGCGACCTTTTGCGCGACGTGCAGCCAGCACCTTGCGGCCGTTCGCCGTAGCCATACGGCTGCGGAAACCGTGCTTGTTGATTCTCTTCCGGCGCGAGGGCTGGTAAGTTCTCTTCATTGCCATAGCTATATAATTTTTGTTGTTTCAGACATTTTTACGGATTGCAAAAGTACAACAAAAAAGTTATCCGCAAAAATTTTTCAAGAAAATATTTCAAAAAGCCGGGTAAAAAGCATGAAATCTTTTTATCTTTGTCAACGAGAGAGTGGCCGCCGGCAAAGCAGCATGCCCGTACGGGGCATGTCCGCACGGCAAGGGGCGGCTTACGGCGGGAAACGGTTCCTGCCGTTAATTTTCACGGATTATGGCGATTTTCAAAGTCGAAGGAGGCCACCGGCTCCACGGCAGCATCACGCCCCAGGGCGCCAAGAACGAAGCGTTGCAGATACTCTGCGCCACGCTGCTGACCCCCGAACGGGTCACGGTGCACAACATTCCCCAGATCCTCGACGTCATGCAGCTCATCGAACTGCTGCGGCGCATGGGCGTCGAGGTCGAACAACTCGCGGAGGATACATACAGTTTTTGCGCCCGCGAAATAGATTTCGACTACCTCCGCACGGAGGACTACCGGCAACGCTGCACGCGCCTGCGCGGCTCGGTGATGCTCATCGGCCCCATGCTGGCGCGCTTCGGCGTGGGTTACATACCCAAACCCGGCGGCGACAAAATCGGCCGGCGGAGGCTGGATACCCACGTCCTCGGGTTCCAGAAGCTGGGTGCGAAGTTCGATTTCGACATCGCCGACGAATTTTTCATGGTCGAAGGCCGCGAGTTGAAAGGAACCTACATGCTGCTGGACGAAGCATCGGTGACCGGTACGGCCAACATCGTGATGGCCGCCGTGATGGCCAAGGGCTTCACGACGATCTACAACGCCGCCTGCGAGCCCTACCTGCAACAGCTGTGCAAGATGCTCAACCGCATGGGCGCACGCATCTCGGGCATCGCCTCGAACCTGCTGACCATCGAGGGCGTCGAGTCGCTCGGCGGCACGGAGCACACGCTGCTGCCCGACATGATCGAGGTGGGCAGCTTCATCGGCATGGCCGCCATGAACCAGTCGGAACTGACGATCCGCAACGTATCGTTCGAGAACCTGGGCATCATCCCGGCGCAGTTCGCCCGCATGGGCATCCGTTTCGAGCAGCGTGACGACGACATCTATATCCCGCAGCAGGAACATTACAGCATCGACACCTTCCTCGACGGGTCGATCATGACGATCGCCGACGCCCCGTGGCCGGGGCTTACCCCCGACCTGCTGTCGATCTTCCTCGTGGTGGCGACGCAGGCCAAGGGTGCCGTGCTTATCCACCAGAAGATGTTCGAAAGCCGCTTGTTCTTCGTCGACAAGCTGATCGACATGGGGGCGCAGATCATCCTCTGCGACCCGCACCGCGCCACGGTCATCGGCCACGACCACCGCATCCGCCTGCGCGCTACGCGCATGACCTCACCCGACATACGTGCGGGTGTGGCGCTGCTGATCGCTGCCATGTCGGCCGAAGGGGTTTCGACGATCCAGAATATCGACCAGATCGACCGCGGCTACAAAGACATCGACGGGCGTCTGAACGCCCTCGGCGCACGGATTACCCGCATCGACGACTGCGAATAAGAGGGAAGGGCAAACGGCAGCGCCGCAGCGGGGAACAAGACTGAAACAAGATTAAGAAACACGATTGGGAACTTATGTTTTTGGAAAATGCCAGCCGCAAGGGCTGGATCGAAGTGATCTGCGGCTCGATGTTCTCGGGTAAGACCGAGGAGCTGATACGCCGCCTCAAACGCGCCAGGTACGCAAACCAGAAAGTCGAGATATTCAAACCCCGCATCGACGTGCGCTACTCGGAGGAGGAGGTCGTTTCGCACGACGCCAACGCCATCCGCTCCACGCCGGTCGACTCGCCGCGCAACATCCTGCTGATGACCTCGGAGGTCGACGTCGTGGGCATCGACGAAGCGCAATTCTTCGACGACAGCATCGTCGAGGTCTGCCGCGAACTGGCCGACAGCGGCGTGCGGGTCATCGTCGCAGGGCTGGACATGGACTACACCGGCAAACCCTTCGGGCCGATGCCAGCGCTGATGGCCACGGCCGAATATGTCACCAAGGTGCACGCCATCTGCGTCCGCTGCGGCAACCTCGCCCATCACTCGCACCGCCTCACACAGGACGAAAAGCTGGTCGTACTGGGCGAAACGGACTCCTACGAAGCCATCTGCCGACACTGCTTCAAAGAGCTGGTACGCGACAAGAAAGAGAAATAAGCGCAACGGGCTCGCACGGGGAACCGGGCACCTGCCAGCCTACACCAAGAAAAGCACACCGAGGGCTACAAACGCGCCACCGAAGGACATTTCAAACGTCGCATGGCCTATGCGGATCGCAGCCGGCAACAAGCCCGCCCTGCCGAAGCCTGCGAAGAATAGCGGACACACCTGCGGCCTACTGCGCAGCCTGCAGCGCAGCGATAAACCCGGGCCACAATACCCACAGGTTCTCGGTCTGCAACCAAAGTTCGCGCGCCTGCGCCTGCACGGAGGGACGTTCGCCCTCGATATCCCGCAGGTAAGCATCGTCGGCAGGGTGCTCGGCGGCCGTAAATTCCCGGAAGAAAGGCGCAAACCGCGTCTTGAAATGCAGCAACTCCCCTTCGGGAAGCGTCCCTTCACGACGGAATGCCGACCAGAGCAGCAATATCCCGCGGCTGGCACATTTGTCCGAAACGTCGTTTATCACTTCGTCGAACAGTTCCTGCTCGTCCATCGCCAGGTAATCGAACGCCAAGAGTTCGCTCCCCTCGAGGTGGTCTTCGGGATCCAGCTCCAGGAGCATCTCCAGCAGCGCCGCAGACATCTCGAAATCGTTGATCAGAAAGTGGTCGATGGCCGAGGCACGGATCAGTTCGAGCGCAGACTGCGAATTGCGGTGGCTCCATTCGAGGTTGATCTCTTCGTCTTCGGGCAGCAACCCCGCAAGCCGCTGGAATGCCTGGTAACGTTCATTGCAGGCATCTTCGACATTCCCCGCGGCCTCCAGCTCACGGGTGTGTGCCAAAACCCTGGTGAAATTATACGGCCCGTCGCCGACGATTTCGAAAGTCTGGTCGGGCGTGGGGTTAAGATATGCTTTTTGCATCGCGGCGCATTTTAAAAATCATGGTTATCAGTATAGCGAGTGTCAGCGCGCCGCCCAGCAGGTAGGCCGCTGCCCGGTCGCGCATGCCGCACATAAGCGGCGATATAAAGACATAGGACATGCAGACGTAGGTCATGACCAGCGCCGGCAGGAGCCCCACCCAGCGGTTGCGGCCCCGTTTGTTCAGGTAGGCCGTAATCATCCACAGCGTGACCATCGCCAGTGTCTGGTTCATCCATGCGAAATAGCTCCACATGGCCTCGAACGGCAGGCAGAAAATAATGACCAGCCCCGCAGCGAAGAGCGGGATGCTGATATAGATTCGCTTGCGCAGGCTGCGCTGTTCGAGCCCCATGAAATCGGCCACGATCAGCCGTGCCGAACGGAACGCCGTATCGCCCGAGGTGATGGCGCAGGCCACAACCCCGAAGATCACCAGTCCGGCCAGCACTTCGCCCAGCGTAGTGCGGGCGATGACATCGACCATCACGGCCGCCTGCCCGCCATACTCCGCAATCGCGGCATTCAGCCCGGAGGCACCGTTCCAGAAGGCCATGGCGATGGCCGCCCATATCAGCGCGATGATGCTCTCGGAGATCATGGCGCCGTAAAACACGGGGCGGGCCTGCCGTTCGGAACGCAGGCAGCGTGCCATCAGCGGCGACTGGGTCGCATGGAAGCCCGAAATAGCGCCGCAGGCGATGGTCGTAAAGAGCATCGGCAGGATCGGGAACCGCTCCGGGTCGGCAATGCAATTTTCCAGGGAGGTAAACTCGGGGATCGTATATTTGCCGCTGAAAAGCAATACGGCGAGGATTCCCAGCGCCATGAAAAGCAGTGCGCAGCCGAAAACCGGATAGATACGGCCGATGATCTTGTCCACGGGCAGCAACGTCGCCACGATATAATAGATCAGGATAACGCCCAGAATGATGAGCAGCAACCACGAGAAACTGCCGAAGGCAATACCCGACAGCGCCGGGGCCTCGATGCGGTTGGCGATCAGCGAAGCGGGCTGCGACAGGAAGACAGCGCCGACGAGCACCATCAGCCCCACGGAAAAGATGCGCATAAGTTGTTTTATCCCCGGCCCGAGGTAGGTGCCGACGGTCTCGGGCAAACTCGCACCGTTGCTGCGCAGCGAGACGATCCCGGCGATGAAGTCGTGCGCCGCCCCCATGAAGATACCGCCGAAGGTAATCCACAGGAATGCCACGGGGCCGTATGCCGCCCCCAGCACGGCACCGAAAATCGGCCCCAGCCCCGCGATATTGAGCAGCTGTATGAGGAAAGTCCTCCACATCGGCATCGGGATATAATCCACTCCGTCGAACGACGTGGCCGAAGGCACAGGCCGCGCAGCATCCACGCCGCACAGGCGTTCGAGATAGCGTCCGTAGGTGAAATATGCTGCCACGAGGAGCCCCAGGCACCCCAGGAAAGTAATCATAACCCGGTCTGTTTTCGGTTAGTTTTGACGCGAATATAGCAAGAAATGCGAGAATTTTCCGAAAATTGTTGCGAGAAAAATATTTTTTTCAGATATTTGCAATCCCAAAGAGAGCTTAATGTTCTCGGCAAGCCGAAATAGCTCAGTTGGTAGAGCGTTTCACTCGTAATGAAGAGGTCCCGGGTTCAAGTCCCGGTTTCGGCTCAAGCCACCGCTTTCGCGGTGGCTTTTTTTTATCGGATAAGTCCCGCCCAAAGCGCCGAAATGCACCGGCAGCGAAATATCTGCATTTATTTGCAGATATTCCGATTATAATGCCTATCTTTG
>ERZ1673693.1123-NODE-1123-length-22467-cov-7.830626_pt1 | contig 22467 bp, 20 predicted proteins | sample MGYA00580223_ERZ1673693 | MGnify/ENA primary metagenome ERZ1673693 (study PRJEB41218, sample SAMN15661741) | gut metagenome | host: Homo sapiens | place: Canada: London | collected 2015-08-20/2019-03-30 | study: EMG produced TPA metagenomics assembly of...
CGTGCGAAACGGTACTTCTCACGGATAATGGTCCGGTAATCTGTAAACGATTCAGCATCATTGATTTTGTAAAAATCTTAATATATTGATAATCAACAATGATAAATAGACAAATAATCTATACGCAACAAATTCGCAACAAACAAATGGAGAAATGTTGTTCTTATGGTAGGACATAGGAATTAACGACCCGAAAATTTATTACCATACAAAGGGGTAAGGCGATAAGTACCCGCTTCCCAAAATCTTCGATTTAGGTTTGGTATTGCGCTGTTTTTACGGAGACACAACCCGAGAGTTGTGTGTTTCAAGATATTTGTGTTATCTTTGCATCCGAATATGACGATGCAATTATTTCAATGAATGGAAACAGGATAAATAAGATGTCACGCGAGGCTTTGGAAACCGCACCTCAAATGGCCAAAGCCGGGTATGATAAAAGGAATTGGGCGCAATACTCGCAATGGATAGCCGTAATCATGTCTGAACGGATGTCTAAACTTGGCATAACGCAACGGATGCTTGCAGAGAGAATGAATTGCACTCAGCAATATGTTTCCAAGGTGCTGAAAGGACATAAGAATATGTCGTTGGAAACTATATGTAAGATAGAAAACGCATTGGGTATCGAGATTATCAAAGGTCCAGACGAAAACGGGCAATAAAGCAGGAATATGACAAAAGAAAAGGAGAAAATAGAGGGTAAAGCAAGCAAGGTGGTCGCAAATTGTGACCGGTTGCCGATGACAGCGGGACAACAACCATTCAGGCAGGAAGAGATTGCCCGACTTATTTTGAATATAAGAGGGATGCAAGTAATGGTTGACCGCGATTTGGCTGTTCTATATGGTGTTGAGACCAAACGTCTTAATGAGCAAGTCCGCCGTAACATTGAGCGATTTCCTGAACGCTTCCGCTTCCAACTGACGAAAGAAGAAACAGATGAGGTGGTCGCAATTTGCGACCACCTCAAAGCGTTAAAGTTTTCCAAAGTCACGCCCTACGTCTTTACAGAACAAGGCATATCCATGCTTTCAACGGCACAGCCAAACGGCCATAGCTGTCAGCATCAAGATTATGGATGCTTTTGTTTCCATGCGCCGCTTTATTGCGACCAATGCCCAATTATTCCAAAGGCTTGAGACTATAGAGTATCACCAACTGGAAATGAAACAGCATCAGGAAGTGACCGACAAACGTATCGACGAGGTTTTCAAGCGTTTGGATGCCGACGTTCCTCCTGTGCAGGGCATCTTCTATGACGGGCAGGTGTTTGACGCTTACCGTTTCGTGTCTGATTTAATTCGGAAGGCTGAACAGTCCGTTGTACTGATTGACAATTATGCGGATGATACCGTGCTGACTTTGCTTGATAAAAGAAAGGAAGGAGTATCAGCCACTATCTACACGCAGCGTGTCAGCAATCAGTTCCAACTTGATGTTGACCGCCACAACACCCAATATCCGCTTATTGAGGTAAAGCGGTTCAACAAGGCACACGACCGGTTTCTGCTCATAGACAATGAAGTGTACCACATAGGGGCTTCAATCAAGGATTTGGGCAGAAAATGGTTCGGGTTCACCCTCATGCGTGACATTACGGCAATAGAACTCATCAACAGGATTCAACTTTAGTCCGGTTTGGCTCCAAAAGAACGAATCAGCATAGTGTGAACTTAATCAGTCTTTTTCGTCTGTTGCACCAGTTTTTGGTGTTGTTCGTGCAGTTCGGGGAAATGTCTTCTGATGAACTGGCCGAAGGAACAGTCGTTGAACCCGAATCGTCTTGCCAGCGATTTCACGCTTTCGGTTGTCGTAGCATAAAGGTGCAAAGCCTCCTTGTATTTTTCCATGCTATGGTTTGCCATAGAACGACCGCTTTCTGTTTTGACCATACCTTGCCGGGCATAGAGTTCCGGCTCATGCTCTTTCAAGTATTGCCTGAAACATTCAGGATGCAAACCAAACTCGGCGGCGACCTTTGCCGTAGAAAGCCCGCCTTCTTTCAGCCGGGTAATGGCATCCGCATATTTGGCAGCGGTGGCAGGATTGTATCTTCGCACGGATGACCACTCCACTGGCTTGCCTTCCTCGTAAGGGATGCCTTTCCGCTCACAGACCAAATCCTTGTGCCAAGTTTGCAGGTATTCGTAAAAGCCTCTTATTGATACGCCGGTCTGCTTGGCTATTTTCCGGGCAGACATCGGGGTGGTACGGTAGAGGTGGAGGGTTTCGGCATACACTTCTATCGTTTCGGGCTTCGGGGCGTGAAGGGTACCGCGTCCCGTTATCTTTCCTTTGCGCTGCTGTCTCACGGCCTTCTTGCGCACCTTGATGCGATTCTCCACCAGTTCCTTGTGGTAGAATATCAAATGTTGCTCCAATCCGGAGTAGGAAACATTGCACCGCTCGGCGGCTTCCTGCACCGTGACATAACGGTCGGCTTGCAGCAGCCCCACCGCTTCAGCATACTGTTCCTTGCACCACGGGCGCGTGCCGCGCGGCAGGCCGTCATCCAGCCCCAGCCGTTGCCGTGCCCTTTCGCGGAACTCCAGCACTTCGGGATAGTGCGTGCGCAACTGGCGGCCAAGGTTCGTACCGCTCAATCCGAACTCACGGGCTATCTGCGATACGTTGTACTCTATATAGTCCATGCTGTCACACGCCGCGATAGCTTCCTTGTATTTGGCATGGGTCTCCAGCCGTTGTCCACGCCGCTGGTTCATCTTGATGCCGTCCGCTTCCTCCCGGCTGCACTTGATGCCGTTGCGTTCCAGCATCAGATGCCGGTGATAAGTATTGACATAGCGGGTAAATCCGTTGAGAGAGACTTCGCACCGCCGGCATATCTCGACAGTGGAAAGGTCGGACGTGGCATATAGTTCCAACGCCGGACGGTATTTCGCTTCCGTCTCCGGCTTGCAGCCCCTTATCCGGTTGCATTCGCACTCTTTTAAAGCCATATTGAAAATAAGGATTTTCTCTCATAATCATGGATCTACCACGCAACGCACGAAACACGCGTCAGAGCCACCGCTTCTGATCAGGTTGCCCTTGCTGATAAAATTGAAATCAAATGAGAAATAGTTGATATCCCATCCCAGGCTGACACCGTCCGTCGGCGTAAAGTAGTCTTGAGGAATTTCCGCATTTAACCAATAGATGCCTCCCGGTCGTTTGTATATGTCATAAAACAACGGACGTTTCTCAGTATCGGGAGAATATAATTTTGTTCGGCCGGCAGCATATCTCAATACTCCATCGAGAGTTTCGGGATCTCCCCAAGTAGCAGTATAGCTTTGTTTTCTGTGCCCGTAGCCGGAGGCACCAATGGGAAAGAACAGATTCTTACCCGTTTCGCTGTTGTACGCAAAACAACCTCTCATTCCACGTCCTGACTTATTATGCACATAGTCATAGCCGTAAGCTTCTACGATGTCATCAGCCGTCTCCGTGGCATCATCTCCATACAATACACCGTATCCCTGCTCTATATAACTATACTTCCTCAATTCCCAGAAGTCTGCGCCCGTAGCCACCCTGGCATTCGCCATTTGAGGATTACCGAACCCATCATTGGTCGTATTACTTTGAATAATGTCTGTCCACTCCATTTTATCTCCGGTTGCTGCATTGGTCAAGCCATCTTCAGGATATACTTTGAAATCTTCCGGTTTAACATTTATCCACGGCTCAAACGGATTTTTATTACTCAACGCGTCTATCGGATGACTCCAATTTCCGAATTTGAACAGCGATCCTTCGTCCAACGGATTGGAAGCCAATTCGCTTGTAGTCTTCATATTCATGGCATACCACTTCACACCACCTGCAACCAAATCGTCAGGTTCGTCACCTTGCCGCACGAAAATCAGATGCTGGCAGGTATAATTGTGATATTCCACGCGGATAATAGCATAACGGTTCTCTGACAGGTTATCTGACGACTGCTCAAAATTCACATTGAAATCAATTACGCTGCCGGTTTTACCATATATGGCTTTCCCATATTCCGGATCGTCCTTCAACTCCGTTGTATTAGGGTCAGTTACCGATAAAGTAATCCCTTTTCCATTCGTTTCCTTGACGACATAGGCTTTCCATTGTCCTTCAGATTGGAATGTTTTGAACATTTGGTCATTCTCTCTCGGCAATCGTTTCAACACGACATGAAACGACTTGTTATTTTTGAGAGATCTATATATCCCCTTCGGATTCACAACACGACGTACCTGGTATATCGGGACTTCATTTTCGAAGATTTTATCCAGCCCTTCCAGCTTGGTTGTAATCTTGACTCTCGCCTTTCTCTGATATGCCACGTAGGGATTATTCCCCGTGTATCCGGTCGTTGATATCATCTGCTTGGCGCGAGTGTACATGGGAATATAGATGTTGTATGTATTTGCTTCCGTGGGGTGTTTTTCTACACGGTATTTATCGTCCGGATGTGAAACATCCGTTGTGAATTCCTTGGAAGTTATGCCCTCAGGCAAAACAAAATCTTTATATTCACGTTCTCCACGTTTGGGAACTGTGTTGTAGTATTGCTCATTTGATCCGATTTCATTTTCATATAAAACCGTTTCCGTTGTTTTATGTAATGACAGGAAACCGTTCCACGGTGCTGCAACACCATTCGGAGCACCCGTGTAATAAATATCACTGCTGGCATTATAAGGTGCCCAGTTGTTTTCCAAAATTTCCGCTTTTATGTATTCTATCTTTCGGCCTCCCGTGTTCACCTTGATGGGATACATCATGGAATGGTTATACAAGTATGAGATATAATAAGGCTCGGGAGTCATCACGCCCGGTTCCGGCTCTTCGTACTCGATATGCCAATCTGCTTCATTGGCGAAGTTTTTGAATTTCAATGTCAGCTTGTAGTGGCAGTTACGCTTGGCGTTATAGTCTTTTTTCACGTCCTGTCCCAGCATGAAACGATAGATGATGTGCCCGTTGCCCAATCTCTCGGAATTGTTGGAAATGTAGTGCGCATGTACCTCTATATATGTGCCGTAAGGTACGCCGTCTTTTAGACGATAATTCCATTCTTTATTAGGGTCTGCGGGTTTGTCTGGTAATCCTGGAAAGTCAAGTTTTCCATCACCGTTGGCATCCTGACGTTTATCGGGCATAGTAACACCCGTACCCTGCATATTCTCATAAAAATACAGTGCGGGAGCTGTTTCTTCGTGAGAACCGAAATAGGGACTGCCTACCGTGACACGATGTTCTGCACAGCCTTCCCCGTATTCAAAATCTTCTGCCATATCTCCTTCATGATAAGTAATGATTTCTCCATCAATCATATCAGGTCCGTTCTCTGGCACGTTCAAGGTGTACCCCTCTTTTCCCACGTTATTTTCCTTTCCCAAATAACATTGCGAAGGAATGTCTTTAATCTGCACGGATTGGAGATAGATAAACACTCCTTCTTTCAAGTTGCTACCATCGAATGCTACAGTCACTTTGGAGGCCGCACGGCGTAGCCAAGCATGGAGTTTTACATTTTCGTTATTTATTACAAGAGATTCATCACTTGAATTATTAGATGATGTAGAGTTTGTGAAATAACCTAACATCTGGCCATTGTTAACCACATTGTATTCGCCAGTTTCTTCGTTTTTTGTATTATCCCACGTGAGAGGAATACTTTTGAGGCCGTCCACTGCCTTTATGTTTTCAGCATAAGCTGTCAGCAGGTCAGGAATGTTTGCCACGGCATACATGTAATACTTGCCGAAAGCGATTTCACCCGGTAATGTGAATGTGGCGTGTACCGTAGTTGATTCAGCCTTATGTCCATTTTCCGCATCCACATCCGTACGTTCTTCAGAAGTCACAGTATAATTTTTCAAGTCCTTTTGAACTTCATTCTGTGTCCAACTTTTCAGAAGCTTCCCATCCTCGTTATACAACAATATATGTAGGGACTTTATCTCTTTCAGGACATCGCCGGCAGTACGTGTCTGTGACAGTGCCGAGGACATGGGTTTGAAGTCCAGCGTGGCCGATACCGCTGCATTGCCTTTACCTATACGTTCCTCATTCAGGAAATCATCTTGGCAGCTTGTAACGGCAAAGGTTATCAGAGAGATAACTACATATTGTACAAAACGCTTCATATATTTCTTGTTTATTGTTTTATAATCCAAATTCCGGTTCAAGTTCTACTTTACTGTATGGAATCACATCCACTACAACTTCCCTGTCATACATGATTACATCTATTACGACATTCGTGTTACGGAAAAGAGCTTTCAAATTATCAAAAGCAAAATTGAATGACTTCTGTTCGCCGTGTTCATCAGTCAAGCCGAGTGTCATCTCATACTGCTGTTCCCCGTAAGGCTCGTCCGGTTTCATCAGGTTCTTGCTTTCGGGAAGATAGAATGTGTACAAGATACCTTGCTCCTGATTTACATCCGTGTTAGTAGCTTTTGGTACAGACAAATTCAAGTCCGTTTGAGTGATAGGGGCTTGAACAGCCTTCCCCGGAATGTCGTAATCCATAATCCAACCTCTTTTTTCGACCAAAGTCTTGTTGTCTTCGGGATACATTTGCGACTCATCAGACACCTTTTTCAGCCAGTCTATCCAGAAAAGGTCACTTATGCTGTTATCCTCTTCAGTAAATGACATCGTCTGTTTTTGCTTATGTGCCATCAGGTAAGAATTATCGGCAATCTCCGACACCGATATGCTGTTCACCATGACAGCATCGCTACGAAAATTCTTGAAACGGTAGGTAAATTTTGTGGCGGCACGCACCAGATAAAATTGATAATCTTCTCTTCCTTCCTTAAAGTCTATCTCGTACACAGAAGACATCGGAATAGCCTTTGTATAGTCCGGAGCGAAGTAGAGTTTGTTCACCTCGGCTTCAAAACCATCCTTTCTTTCTGCTGTATAACTGTTGAAGAAAGCGGCCAATTCTGTACCTCCACCGGGTATGGTTACACCTTTTACCGATGACACACTCTCTTCGTTGGCAAAGAGGTATATCCACTTCTTTTCGTTGGGTGTCACTTTCAGCGTAACGAATTTCTGATCCTGCGCGCCTTCAATCTTATAGAACCGGTTGTGTTCCATTGTCTTATCCTCATGCAACACAACGACACGCAGACTGTGCATCTTCTCGTTGTCGGACAGTCCTGCCGCACCCGCCCTTGTCTGCCCAATCGGCTCAATGTTCAGATAGAGGACAGCCTCCTCAACATTCTCCGGCAAGGACTCTTCCTGACTGCTGCACGCCACCATAAACGGCAGTGTGAACGCCGCCAGGCAGACTACAATGCTATGTATAATGTCCGGTTTCATCAGTTCAATCCTTCTATCCTTATTATTCAATATCCACATTACTCAGCACCACACGCCATGACAGAATCTGGATGACGCTGCTTACCCAGTTGTGGTTCTCGTCGAGAAAGAGGGTCATCACGCACTCGTCCAGACGGTCGAGGAACTCCCGCTCGTCCATCGGGTAGCTGTATTCCTTCTCGTAATACACCTTTCCCATCAGGGCGTAGTCTATCACGGGGATGCGGGCCACCGTCTTGCCTTCTTTGGTGGTGACGGTGAGCATCATTTTCTCACGGTGTGTCTCTAACAGGCGGCCCACGGTGAAGTCGGCAGCGAGTCCTTTCACGTTGCTGACGGCACGGGTGCCGTCCTTGCCAATTCCGGCCTCCACATTCTGTATATCCCAAGGACGGTAGTTGATGTTCTCGTCCGGCATCAGTTCGTTGTCGTGTGCCATAAGACCGTTCTCATCATCTATACGGAAAATGAAGTCATCCTTATTCACATCCTCTCCCGACAAGTGCTGCAGGATGACGCGGATGTGGTTGGTGTTCTTGGTCAGGGGCATGGTATATTCATAGCTGCCGCCGTCGTCGTTGACGGGTAGCGACACATCCAGCGTGCCGTGGAAGAGCCGGTACAAATGGTCTTCGCTGTAGGCGCCCGTTTCATCATGCTGACGATTAAGCGCACACTGCAACTGTTCCATACGGGTTTCTCCCACACGGGCTTCGGGTACGGAGAAGGATTCTTCTTGCTCACCGTCGTTCTGAAGTCCGCACCACGCCAGCAGCTTGTAGTCGCCTGCGGGCAGGTCGAGCAGCATCGAATAGTTCTCTGCCGTAGCCGGGTCTATCTGTTCCTCGCGTTGCCATGCCAACACGCCCGACTGGTCGAAGGCGTACAGATGAACAGACGAAACCTCGTTGGCGAAAGCGTCTGCCCACTTCAGGTTCATGTCGTAACGGAATTTGAGCCGATAATACACCGAACAATCGCCTTCTTCCTCGTAGAGCCAGCTGTCGCAGGACGAAAAAGCCAGCAGGCAGACTGACGCCATGCAGACCTTCGCTGCCATATTCCTTATCAATGCCCGTATATCCATATCGTTTACTCTTTCTTGAATGTATCGTTTATACTTGTATTACTTGTTCTATATATGATGATGTGCGGAAGTTCCGCATCCTTGTTTTCTCGTCAAGTGGGACGCCTGTCTTCTCTTCTGCATTCAGGTTTCCGATGCCACACCTCCCTTGTGTACCGATGGGCGGGTACTGTTTATTTTATGTATATGTGTGGGAGACGGGAGCCGCCTCCCACACGTTGTATGTATCAGGAACGCTTTTGGGCGTTCGGGGGTATATTACCATTCCAAATCATAGTCTGCACTGACAACACGCCAGGACAGGATGTTGATTTGAGCCGCGATGTAATGATCATTTTCCTCGGGATGCTCCGGATAAATGATCTCGTCAGGCTTGTAAACAGGAGTACCGAAACCGGTAATCTTTTGCACGTTTACATCATAGATGTGGTTACGGACTACACCCTCTTGGTTATTCAGATGCTTAATCATATGGTAATAGTATGTCATGCCGGAGTTCCAAACCAGAGCCCTGTCAACTATTTCTTTGTTCGCAAGTTTGCCGTTAATCTCCGTGGCTGCATTTTCAATAGCCGTTCCTCCTTCCAAAGAGGTGTACCATGTTTTAGCGGCAGCATCAGTTGTTAACTGAGCATACACATAACAGTTGTTCTTGCTATCCTCGTTCTCTACCTGGGGTGCAATTACAATCTTAAGGTCGCCGATACCGATTTGTTTTCGTCCTTCAGTTGTTGAATAATAGTAATTATTATCATTGGCACTCAGCTGTCCAAGGATGCTCTTTTTCAATTCTTTGAGGTTTTCAGCCTCTGTATTAGACGGGGAATCGGGAAAATGATCCCCAAGGTGTCTTACGATAGTGAATCCAGAGCCATCTGCCTTACAAAGCTTGCCCTTAAGAATAAACTTTGTTCTTTTCTTTGCCGTTCCTTCAGAACCATCTGTGTCTTTCAACTGGGCATTCTCATTGGTGTACAACACATTCTCTTTGCCAAAGGAAGTTTTGATATCGTTATAACCGTGATACTTGTTCTTGTTCGTGGCACTCATTGAATTGATGGCCCAGAAACTGCGGTATGCCCCGTACCACCATTCCCCTTCCCATTCGGGATTGATTTTCTTGACCAGCCTGCCTTCGGAGGTTTCGGCAGTCAGGCCCCAACCGTCGAGCTGCAGATAAACCTGCTCTCCTCTGACTTTGAGTTCATTACCGTCCTTATCCTTCAATGCCAGTTTGTTATCGACGAATCCCAAACCGGAATCCAAGGTGACCCTTACCTTTGCCACGCTACGCTCCACATGGATGGTAACGGGGTTAGCTAAGGCTTCTGCCTCCGTCTTACACAGGTGTTTCTTCTCTATGGGGGTCGTGCTGAAGTCTTTACCGCCGCCTCCAACGGAATTGAACATCACGAATGCGCCTTTTTTGGTAAGCCCGGAAGCGGCGTAATCAGCGACAATACCCTTCAGGTCGGAAAGGCTCTTTGAATTGTTATCCAAACCGGTGGGATTCAGCACGGCCGCTATCCTTTGGGGAATCCCGTCGCCAGTCTTGGTGTTGATGACAATCGTGGCCTTGAGTTTACTCTCGATGTCATCGTCTGTGTTTGTACCATCTGACTGATCCGGATCCTCAGGTGTATCATCTGGGTTAGAAGTATTTGGCGTCCAGTCATAGTAGTTTACATAACTGCCGTTTTGAAGTTTAACGTCGACAGCACCACCAACTCCGTTGAAGAAATAGAAACGGACCTTGATAACATGGTTTTCTGCTTTACTTCCATCCTCGTAACCTGAGGCGGCACGCGTACCCATCACATCAGAGGACACCAGGTTTACAGCCAAGTAGCTGGTTTGGGCCTCACCGTTGTCCTCACCACCAGGAGCAATCTCCTCCTGCGAGCATCCTGCCATGAACAGGGATGCCAGCACAGACATGAATAATAAATTTCTTTTCATTGTGATAAATTTAAATGTTTGATAATAAGTTTCTTCTCTCTTGGTTTATATAATTGATTGGATATCATTTCTGCCTTTCGTCCAGTTCTTTCAGCGTGAGTGCCGCCTTTTCCAGCCCCATCTCTTCCGCTTTCTCCAGGCATTGGCGTGCCGTCTCGAAGTCTCCCTCCCGCACGGCCAGTGCACCCCGTGCATAGACGGCTTCGGCTGAATCGCCCGCCTTATCGAGATAGCGGCGTGCCGCCCCGAAATCATCGCGCCGGATGGCGGCGTTGGCAGCGTTGAGGTTGGCCACCTCGTCGTTCGGGAACATGCGCACAGCGGTTTCAAAGACATCGGTAAACTCATCCGTACCCGGTTCATACTTTCCGGCAACGAGGTAGAACTCGTTCTGGCTCAGTTTCTGCGGCTGTTCCATCATGACGCACTTTATCTCCTCCACCTCGTTGAACGTGCGTATGTTGTAGTCTATACGGTAGTCAGTATGGCGCAACGCCGGGTAAAAGTGCTGCAACATGAAGCGGTACTCTTCCGGATAGGCGCGTTTAATTTTCAATTCCTTTGCGTCCGGATCCATGTCGCTGTCTATCAGGGAGAGAATCTCCGTCCGGTGATCGATGTTCGACTGCTCCACGTAGCGACGCAAGCCTGCCCAATCCTCCGGTTCATAATCGGTTCGGATAATGCTGTCGGCAAAGTGATAGAGTTGCCCGATGTGTTTTTTGAGTGCGGCTGTACGTCCAATGGCCAGCTCCGTGTTATGCTTATAGGGACTTTCCGGCGAAGCAAAACCCTTAAGCCATACGGAGGTAATGGTGACATCTTTGTCGTTGCGCACGGAATCTATAGTCGCCTGTATTTTGCCCAGTTCGACCGTGTTGCGGCGGTAATCGGGATAAATCACCGTCTGGTCAACAGGGAAGTCGATGTATGCCGAACCGGACAGGGAACGGCTCTTCATGACTTCGGCCTTAGGCTGCACGAATACCAGTTCGGGGAAGAACGCCTCACGGTGTCGTCCCAACAGTCCGTCGTATTCCGCCAATATCTCCTGACAGCAGCCCCAGTCGCTACGGTGGAACTTGAGTGTGGCCCCGTCCATCCAGTTCTCGTAGGGAATATGGTTGTCATACTCCAGTTGTTCCGGTTTGTTCGATGCCTTGAATGATTTTTCCGTCTCACCCGAAATGGTGCTGATACCATTCCTTATATAATAGTAATACCTGCGGTGTCCGTAGATGCCTATCGACGGCAAGTCGATCGAATCCGTCCCATTGACCAATCGCGGGGTTAGCAGTACGGCACGGTTGGAGTTTACATCAAGCTCCGACAAATCTATATCCATCGTAACGGTCAGGTACTTGCCATTGCGATTCATGTTGAAGTTTTCAACGGATACACCGGGTATGATGCTCATTGTAGTTTGCGCCACCGCTTCAGACATACCTGTCATGCCAAGCAGGGTTGCCAGTATGAATATCGTCCTTTTCATTTCACTGTAATTTAGAATAGATAAACCAAGTTAATGGCCGCTTTCGTGGGACCCACGTAGTGATGCGGCTTGTCCGTTTCAACCTTCTTTCCGCATCCGACGCACCGGAAACGGTCGTAACGGGTGTAGGAATACCCGATACCTATTTCCGTTTCCAAATTCCAATGCCGGCTAAGTACAAAAGCGTAACCGTAGGAGACACCGCCTCCGACGAACCACCCCTGATAGCGGGTGTCCTTCAGTTTACGGAAGTCCGTTCCAAGAAAGTTTACATTGAGATTGATGCCGCCGACATTATACTGTCCGCCATGCAAATAAGCTCCGAAATAGGAGCCACCAAAGCGGTCACATAGCCAATACCTGACTCCGGGCTGCACTGCCCAATGCTTCCAGCGTTTGTCACCCGAGAGCGTCCACGCATTGAACTGGCCATCCACTTCCAGTGTCCACTTGGGGGCAAGACCTACCTCCAATCCTATATTCGGATTCAACGTAAAATCTGCCGCCAGATTGGTTTTCACACCCACCTTCTGCGCACAGAGTTCCTGCGAGACACAGGAGACGACTATCATAAATAATAAAAGCGCACGTTTCATTTCCTATTTATATTTATTTCAGTTTCACTCTTTATCCGCAACATCTCTCTATAAGAGAAATATGAATACGTGAAATAGGATTTAACTGATTGATAAACAGGAATTGTTCTTCGACAGTGAATACTGATTTACACAGACTCTGTTAAGCGTAGCAACTGTGTAGTTCGAAAGCAACATCCGTTTTGATACGGTTATCACCTATAAATCACGCAATTCTTTCCATGCAGTCATTCTCTTATAGAGAGAATGAAGCTACTGCCCAACAACTTTATATTTTGAGAAGCACTTCTTTTTAACCATGTTTCATACGTCTTTCGGGAACCACTCGAAGGAATTGACATCCAATCCTCTTTCGTCCCTATTTTGAGAAACGCGAGTGTGTCCCTGTAAACGTCTGCCCATTGATACATCTCCTTTTAAGAGAATTAGGGATTTTATTGTGGATTGATAATCAAGTGTTTTACATCATAAAAACAGTGTGAAAAGCCTGATGTCGCTTGACATCTTTAGGTTTAGATGAAGAAAATCACCATATTACCGATTATTTTGTTTTCATTTGCTTGGCGGTTTCTTGCATTTTCAGTACCTTTGTGACATAAAATAATTCTCTTAAAAGGAGATTTAGGGATTTGCACAACAGATTTTTGTCCGATTTTACTTATTTGGCTGTATCAAACCGAAGTTGAAATTCATCCTATCATAATAATTACAGAGCCTTGAGTATCTGGCTGTTTGCCTTATCAACGGCAGAAGTATCCAACGAAGCGAGATAGATGCGCGTGGTCTTTTCGGAATCGTGTCCCATTGCTTCACTAATGATTGGAAGCGGAATGTTCTTACTCCGGGCAATGGAAGCCCAACCGTGACGCGCCACGTATGTGGTCAACGGAATTGCCAATCCCAGTTGTTCGCCCAACTTCCTCAACTTGTCGTTGACCAGATGAGCCGCATTCTTGTACTGCCTTCGTGCATCCACTTCCATATTCTTGATAATGGGCAACAGATAGGGAGTGTCCGCGATGTCGTATTTGTCGATGATTTCCTGCATGGGTTTCTCCCATTTAATGGAGAGCTGCTGCCCGGTTTTTTGTCTGCGATAAGAGAGTATTCCGTTCTGAAGGTCTTTTTTCTTGAGAAATGCCATGTCAATGAATGACATTCCACGTGTGTAGAACGAGAACATGAAGACATCCCTTGCCAAATCGGTCGCCGGAGAAAGAGTCAAGTCCAAATCACGGATCTGACGGATGATATTCAGCGGAACAGCCCGCTTGACCGTCTTGTCGATACCCGTATAAACGTGTCTGAACGGAGAGCGTTGTACGGTCAGTTCCTTTTCGACGGCTCGGTTGTAGATGGCCCGTAAGCCACGCATATAATAGGACGTGGTATTGGGACACACCCCTGCCGCTTTCAGGAAGTTTTCATAGCGTACCATCAAATCGGAATCAACTTCATCGAGAAACACATCATTTTCGCCACAAAAACGCTCGAAACTTCTGGTGACAGCCGTGTAGCGTTCTGCAGTACGAGGTTTCCCAATCTGTCCCATCTGCCGGATAACCTCACGGGCAAAAGAAATGAAGCCCTTGCCCTCCGAAGGTGTGAGATAGCATTTCAGCACGTCTTCGGCAGTATAGTCCTCACCGGCACGCTCCAGACGTGCGATTATATTCCTGAACCGTTTGGTGTTCGCGTACAAAATCTCTTTCAGTGATGCAAGATAATTGCTGCGGCTATCCCCGATACCGGGCGGAAAAACGATTTCCGCATGAGCGGAATCCCATTCACAGGGATATACCTTGTAACCGGTGTTAACTTGACGTGCTACACGTCCGTGAACCACTTGATAGAATAATGTGCCTTCTTTCGTCGGAATAGAAGATGCACGAAATTTAACTTTCATTGTTGCCATATATAACAGATTTAGTGTTTCCACTTATAAAAGATAAAGGAGACCGCAGCTAATGTGATGGCAATCAATCCGGCATATACAACTGTTATTTCGTTCAAAATCTCTAAATGGAGTAGTTTCACGTTTGCGAAAATGACAAGGGCAAAAAATGAGGCAAGTATCAGCAGCAATGCAATCATCCCCCAGAATGTCGCCTGTGTCATGGATATGTGATTCTCATTGCGGCGGATATCGTTGTCCGCCTTTTCGCGTTCCCTGCGAATACGTGATATGGCATTGTCGGCAATGGCATTGACTCCTTCCAATAATGCTTGTCTGTCGTTTTCTGCAAACCTTATAGGAAATGAAGCCTTAAGCAGGTCATGGAGATTCTGCATTGTTCCCGCATATGCAGCGATTCCTTCAATGAGGTCGTTCAACTTTTTATGCGCATCCGCAATCTCCGGCTTGAGTCTGCGGAACTCGTTGGCAAGCGCATCGTTCCGTTGTTCAAGTCTTTGCCGCCGTGCTTCTTTCGCCTTGATGTGGCTGACAGAGCATTGGTTTATCTTTTCCAGTTCTTCCTTTACCGCATTGATTTCCTTGAGTAGATTGCGCAATTCGGCAATCTGACAGTTCACTTCCAAGAGCAGTCCTTCAAACTCCTGCTTGTCTTGCTCCAGTTCCTGTCCGGGTGTATAATTGTTAAGCCGCTCCCGTAGGGCAGACGTATCGGGTTGTTTCATTGTCACTGATGTTTTTTAGGTTTGTCATTTACGTTTCAATCCTGATTTCATTTGTCTGCCAAGCCTGTGCGAAGCCTCACGCGCACAACGACGGGCAAACTCTATCTCGTCCTCTTCCGGGTCGCGTCCCCATTTGAGGTCGGACTGTGAGCCGCCTCCGCCACCGCCGGAAATCTCCCCGTAAGGAGAAGCGACAAGCGTAAAAAAGGCAATCGCCAGATTCTGCAAAGCCTGCCAGTTGGCCAGCTCCCGGAAATCGAACTCGTCATTCAGACAGTCAAGCACCTTTTCGGGGATATAGCGGTCGTAGTTCTTTCCGGCATATTCAAACTCAGTGCGCAGGCGGTCGGGCTGCCACTCCGTGTAATACTCATAAACCGGATTATTCCGTCCTGCATCGGTCTGTGGCTTTTGCTCGGCTTCATTGTGAACAGACGGCTTCGGTGCCGTTATAACAGGCTGTTTCGGTGTCGGACTTTCCTGTTTGGTCTGTTCGGGATGCAGTTTCTCCCAAGTCCGCTCGATACGGGATGCGGTCAGGTTGCGCCCCTTTCCAAGTTCCGAGCCCTTGAACCTTGAACTGCCTTTGTGAAGCACATAGCCGCGTATCACGCCTTTCTTGTCCTTGCGCAGATACAGTTCGTAGCCTTTGGCGGCAAGTTTCTCCGCATAGCCCTTCCAAGACCATTCGTCTAGTTCACGCAAGGCCTCCATACAGTCCTCACTGACTTGCGGAATACGGCTTTCATGTATGTGTTTGGCAGTTATCCATCCCCTTTGCCGGGCAACCTGTTCAGCTGCCCGATGTGCGCGGATGTGGATGGCGTGGTCGTTGTTGATGTTCCCGTTTTCGTCTATCCGGCAGACGACGGCATGGAGGTGAGGTATGCCGCTGTCCGATTCCCTGTGCAGCCACACGCTGGATTTGCTGCCCGATATGTTGGTCGGCACGGAAATGACCTCGCCGTCCTCATTCAGAATTTCCTGATTGTCGAAAGCCGCCGCGAAGTCGTTCCACAGTTGCTGCCAGTCCTTGACCGTGAAATCTTCGGTATGTTCCATCGCCGGACTTATCTCCAAGCGGATGACGTTGTTCTTGATGTCCGGGCGGTCCATGGTGGCGAATTTCATTTCCGTCCAGATGCCCGAAGCGTCCATGCCCTGCAGTATAAAGTTGTCGCAGATGCGCGTTATCTTTTCGGGATGTTTCTTGTTCCTCGATTCCCCCGACACGTACAGCATCGCCCTGATGCCGTGGCTAATGGATTTTGCCTTGGCTATCATACGGCATCCTCCTCTGTCTCTCCGTCCGTTGTCCCTGCCGGGTAGCTGTTCGCCTTCTGTGCGGACTGCAGGAAGTCGGTGACATGGTCTGTCACCCGCGCCACTTTCTCGTACCATTCGAGTATGGTGGGCTGATGGTGGAAAAGGCGTACCTTCTCGTCATCGTTCAGTCCGTGCAGGGCGTTGGCGAAGTTCACCATGTCCGTCCGGCAAGCCGCAAGCTGCCGCAGACCGTCCACCTCCGTAACCGAAAGCCGCTGTCTCGGCCGGTAGTTGAGTGCCCTTGCCCGGATGAAGTCGCTGCGTGTCATGCCGCACTGCCCGGCGGTGCTCTTAATCTGATAAAGCTCCTGCTCCGTGACCTTGGTAACTACCACCTTGTCACGCCTTATAACGGGCTTTTCCTGTCCGGATTCCGGATTATCCTGTATTAAAGTATCTTCGTGTTCCATATATAACTGGTGTTCTTGAAATTGTAGTGAAACGGTATCTAAAAAAGGGAAGGTGCGAGCCTGCGAGCGGCTGGGACAACGGTTTGCCGAACCGTTGCGAGAGCGTCGTGGTAATACCGTCCAGAGGCGGTAATACCTCGGCATATCTCGTAACTCAACGCTATCGCTCCATGCCATTCCACCCGTCCGTCTGCCACTTCCTGCACGGGACGGATGCCACTTATCGCCGGACTGCGGAACAACAGGAAGGGCGTTGTTTGCCCTGTAATTGTCGGTTCGGTTGTTTCCCCAGCTGCCTTTCGGCTCTTATTCTTCCCTCTGTTCATTGGTAAAAGGATTGGAAATGAATGTGCCATCCGCTGTTTTCCACCCACGGACGCACGGGAAGGTCATCACGGATGCCACCCTTGAACGGTTGGTGTCAATAAGTCCCAAGTCTGTAAGTATCGCCAGCAGGTTGCGTATGCGCTTCCTGCCCATGTTCCATTGAGTGGAAAGCTGTTCTTCGGAATACTGCGCCTGACCAGCGGAAAGCGTGAGTGGTCTGCAGAATCCCTTGCCCTCTCCGGCTGTAAGTGCCATTTTCGCCAGCAGGTCGCCAAACAATATGAAGTTTACTGTTTCCCTGCCGTCATCATCTGTCGTTGTCCCGTACAGCCATTGCAATGCCTTCTGAGAAAAAACTAATGACAGGGATGCGATACCTGCCGGGTACATGAATCTGTATGTTTCCTTGTCCATAAAACTTTGTCTTTATAAGTGTGATATTTTTGCTTTTGGAAAAGAATAAAGCCGTGTAGGAATCAGTATGGAAATTCCAAACTGCTTTCTTGTTGTTCCCTGCACGGCTTCATCTTTTGGATGGTACATAAGGGGAATATGGATTTTCCGATAATCAACCTTAGTCCTTCAATTGTGTATCAACCCGAAATGAGGGAAGAAAAAAGAGGTCGCGTGAACATTGGTAATCCGGTTCTCCACATCTTATGCACGGTCATTTGTTTGCCCCACTGCCGACTATGTTCCCTTGTGACGGTTGTACGGATGCCGGACGTTTGGCAAGGTTTGATACGGCATGGCTGATGTCCTCCGCATTTACTGCAATGGAAAGCAAGACCTTGTTCACCGTCACCAGTTGCTGCTTGTCGCAGAACTCCGACACACGTTCCAGTAAACCGAATGCACGGTTCAGCCGATGTCCCTGTGCGTTGTCTGCCGTCAGGCGGTCGTTGTCCGTACTGCTGTTGAGATAGCGGTTGAGCGCGAGGCGGTCATCCGCTGAAATGTTGTCTGCCGTCATCTTGCCGTCGGCGATGGCGATACTCACACGCAAGGCGTCCGCCTCGTAGATGCCTACGCTCTCCAAGAATGCGCGGATGATTTGTGCGTCCTTACCGCTCACCTCGCGTTTACGGTTCTCGTTCTTCTTCTCTGCCGGAACGGTTGCGGTTGTGCCGCCCTGTTCCATGTTCCTGTTCTGTTCCATACTACATTTATTTTTTGATGTAAATAAAAAAGGTTGTTTACTTCAGTCCTGCCAGATAGCGGCCGGCTTCCTCTGCGATTTCTTCCTGTGAGGAGATACGGACACCCGTGAGGAAAGCGTCCAAGTCTTCTTTCTTGAAGAAGCACAGTTTGCCCGTCGGCTTGTACATCGGGATAGCCCGGCGCATCATCAGCTTGCGGAAGTAGGAGAGCTTGAAGCCGCAATACTCGGCCGCCTCCCTGGTGCTTAAAAGTTTTCTTTGCTCTGTCATGTGCGTATATTTTAGTGAATAATCTGCTTCGCCTTTGTCGTGGCGACAGTGCAAAGGTATGGCGGCTTTTTCCTGGAACAATCAATATAAACAACACAAACAGAATGATTTGCGAATTATAAATGCAACTATAAACAGGGTTAAAACGAAGTATAAGGGAACTATAAACCCTCCATAATCACGGATAATCCGCACATGGTAACTTATAAGTGCGGAAAGAAACAGGCCTGTTCACGGACGGGCATAAAAAAATCCCGCCATCGGGTTACGGTGACGGGAACAAGGAAATGGATAATGCAGGTCAGACCTTCTTGAACTCTTCAAGGTCGTAGGTGTCGAGCTTCGGACGAAGGCGGGTCGCCTTGCGCAGCAGTTTGGCGATATGCCGCTGGTGTTCGGACGGGTTGTCCCTGTAGGCGGTCTTGAAGTTGCTTGCCAGCTGTGCGCCGTTGTTGAGTGGCCAGAACTTCTCGAAGATGACCCATTTGCCTTTCCTGATTTTGAGGGCGGCGCAAAGGGCGCTGGCGATATAGGCGTAGAGTGTCTGATTGATTTCGTCATCCTCCTTTTTCATCAGCGGCCGGAAGTCCGTGTCAAGATAACCGTCTTCCCGGAACAGCACCAACAGGAACAGAGCATCGTTGGTTTGCAATGTTTCGGGTAGTTTCCTTATCAGTTCCGGCTGTACCTTTGAAACAAGGCTGTCGTAGTGCCTGATTTCATCCTCCTGCTTCATTATGGAAGGTGGCGTGGATGCTGAAAGCAAGGCTTCGATTTGCTTTTCTTCTGCTTCGTCCGTGTACTGTCGCTTCTTTGGAACAAGTCTGTTCCACCGTTGTAGCAGCCATGATTTTATCTGTTTGCCGTATGCCATCCCGATGGTGCAGGGCAAAAGGAAAACCACGGCGAAGAGCGAGACCATGATTATGCAAGTGCTCCAATCCGTATGTTTGTCGGGAGTAAGAATAAAGGCGAGCAACAATGAAATCACAAACCACGAAGCGGTCAGGACGGAGCGGTCTTTGGAAAGCCACTTGTCTATGATGATGTCGTACAAGAGGAAAAACTCGGCTACCAGTCCGATCCACCCGACAATGGACAGGGTGGCAAACACAAATCCTGCCGTGGTCGCTCCCATGCGGAAGGCGACGGCGGCAACCAGACTGAATGCGGTTGCGGCTACCACAGTAAGCGGCAATAGCATCGTGAGGATATTATCGGAGATTCGTTTCATAAAAAGGGGCTTAGCTTATCGAATTAAAATATGCCATTCAGTTTGTTTACGGCGGCTATTTTGTCCTCCATCAGCACCTCCGCATAAATCTGTGTCGTTGCGACAGAGGTGTGGCCAAGCAGTCGGCTCACCGTAGCAATGTCATTCGTGGCGGCGAGGGTCAGCGTTGCGAAGCTGTGCCTCCCGGTATGGAAAGAGACCCGTTTGTTGATTCCGGCTCTTTTCGCCATCTTCTTCAGGACGGTGTTGCAACCTCCGCATGTGCCTATGTCAAAGACAAAATCGTCAAGTGTCTTGTCACCGCGCTCAGGCATCCATGCCATTGCGTTTGTACCCAAAGGAACGGTTACGGGCTTTTCCGTCTTTTTCATCGCCTCTATCCTTATCGCCATCCCGGACTGTGACCGCTCGATGTTGCCCCACTTCAATTGTTTCAGGTCACTGTAGCGCAGACCTGTGAAACAGCTGAACAGGAATGCCATCTTGGTCGTAGAGCTTCGTGTCTCCACCTCCATCAGCCTGTGCAGTTCCTCACGTGTCAGGAAATCGCGTTGGTCAGTCGGCTTCTTTATCCGCTCGTCCCTTGACAGCAGGTGATAGGGGTTGCACTTGATGACACCGTCCCTTGCCGCCTGATTGAGCATCGTATTCATCTTTAATTGAAACAGGTGCATGGTAGATTTGGCCAGCCGTCTTGTTCCACCGTCGGAAGTCCGGCATTCATAGACATCGGTCATGTAGTGCAGGAATCCCCGGTAGAACTCCCTGTCTATGCAGTCCATTGTGAGACGCGGGCTTTTGATGTGCGCGAGATAGTCGTTCACCATGCGGATAAGGGTGTCGAAGTGTTTGAGATAAGTTGAGGAAAGCCCTGCGTTCGCGTGCATGGCTTTGGCGTATTCGTCCATCCAAGTGCTCACAAGAATTTTGTCAGCCTCCTTCAACGGGCTACCGTCCTCTTCCGGTGTTTCGCCGAGCAGCCGTCTGGCTCTGATGGCGATTGCCTTGTCCATCGCGTTCTTGTTCTGTTCCTTTGCATGTGGAGCGGAATCAGGGACAAGGTACAGTTTGGGATATTCATACCACCGCTTGCCCTTGTCATAATAATCAAGGTATATTGTCCTGTTGCCGTTCTTCAGCTCGCGTGTCCGTATCTCTATCCTCATGCCTGCCTGTCTTTGTCGAAGAACCTGTCCATCATATTGACGGCATCAATCTTCTTCTGGTCGATTATTTTCGCGTATATCTGAGTGGTCGCCACGTTCTTGTGACCGAGCAGCTTGCTCACCGTGTAGATGTCAACTCCTATGGTCAGCATCATCGTCGCGTAGCTGTGGCGGCTCACGTGAAAGGTCACGTGCTTCTCTATCCCGGCTTTCTTCGCCCATTCCGCCAGCCTTTGCTCTATGACGGAAGCCGCGCTTGACAGGCGGAAGATTGGCTCGTCCCCGTCTTCCATCTCACGGAGATAGCCGAGGGCATCCTTGGAAAGCGGCACGTTGACGACCTGCTGCGTCTTGAGCATCCTGACCCTTATATAACGGGTGGAATCGTTGGGCGTTGTCAGCACCTTGTTCCATGTGAACGTGCGGATGTCGCTGAGACGCAGCCCCGTAAAACAGGCGAACAGGAATGCCTTTTTCAGTTCCCCGTCATCGCAGGGAGTGGCCATCATTCTTTTCAATTCATCGATGGTGAGATAGACCCTTTGGCTTTCCTGCTGGTGGAAGCGTTCCTTGGATGTCAGCAAGGTCATGGGGTTGCGCTCGATGATACCGTCACGCAGTGCCGTGTTCAACGCTGCTGTAAACACGGCCTGTGTCTGTAGTCCCGTACAATTGCTTATCGTCCTTTCTTCGTTTTTCAGTCGCTTGTTCTTCGCCGTGCGGAGGAAATTGATGAAGCCACGGCAGAAATCCAAATCAACCTCCAGCATGGATATGTTGAGCCGTCCGGTTGAACGTAGGTATTCCTCCACCTTGCGCCGCATGAACTTACGTCCTTTCATGGTTGATTCGGTCAGGCCGTTCCCCTCGCTGGCGTATTTTTCAAGATACGCGAGAAGTGGCATCGAGGCTTTCATCACCTTGTCAAGGTTGGCTATGCCGTAGTTCTGCAGCGCGATGATGCGCTCCGACTTTATCTTCTCGGCAACGCTTCTCGCATGTTCGTTCTGTATCTTGTCAAGAGGCGTATTCTCCGGTACAAGGTACACGCCAAGCGACTCCACCTTGCGCACACCTTTTGAATAGATGTCAAGATAGAGGCTCCTGTTGCCGTTTGCGAGCTTGCGCTCCCGGATGCGCACAGGCTCTTTCGCCTTGGTTGTCTTCTTCGGTCTTCCCATAAATCATTCAAAATTGTCCTTGCCGTCAAGCAACGTATTGTTTTTCTTCTGCAAAGGTACAATAATTGTTTTGTTTCACGTAACAAATACGCAACAAATATAAGGAATTTATGGAAATTTATGTTTCGTCAAAGGAATCAAAAAGTACAATTAATTATAATTGAATACCAATATATTACATTTCTTTTGATTGCTTTGTTTTCACTTGTTTCGATTTTGTTTTCTTATCGCAAAACTTAATAATCATAAGGTTTGTACAAATCCAACGATGTATACAACGGACGCTGAAAGCC